>Ga0075012_10003936_pt1 | contig 13955 bp, 13 predicted proteins | sample All_14_2_FD_71474 | JGI IMG/M metagenome (GOLD analysis project Ga0075012, IMG submission 71474) | Freshwater microbial communities in response to fracking from Pennsylvania, USA - Allegheny Zone_MetaG_DW_15 | ecosystem: Environmental > Aquatic > Deep subsurface > Groundwater > Drilled... | reverse complement strand
AGCCGCCGGGTAATCACCTTGGACCGAACCCTCATGGAGGTTCTTCGGCGCCACAAACGCGCCCAGCAGGTCGAGCGAACTGGCTATCAGGAACAATGGAAATCGGGCCCGCAGTTCGTTTTCACCAGCGGCGTGGGCTCTCCACTCTACCGAACCCACTTCGTGAAGCGCGTATACAAGCCACTCCTGAAGAAGGCGGGGCTGCCCACCGCCTTTCGTCTGAGAGACCTGCGCCACACCTGCGCCACCTTGCTCCTGGAGGCGGGGGAAAGCATCAAGGCGGTGAGTGAGCGTCTGGGCCATGGTGACGTCCGCCTGACCCTCAACATTTACGCTCACTGCCTACCAGCAATGCAGAGAGCGGCTGCCGAGCGCGCCGGCGACCTGTTCACTCGCACCGCCCGGGCAAGGGTTCAGGTCGGCTGGTTTCCTTCCCGGGCCTACCGTCTTGATCACCTGGTGATCACCGACAAGATTTTACAACCCGATAGGGTTCTGAACGAAAAATCCGTGAAAAGCCCTATCTGACGGGCTTTTCTCCGACACCATAAGACAGGTTCGACACTGTTTTACACACGGGTTGGTCTTTCGGGACGAAGAGGCCGGAGGTTCGAATCCTCTCGCCCCGACCATTCGAGGACCCTTACTTCGGTAGGGGTCCTCACGTTTTTTAAGTCGACAGTTCACAGTCGACAGTTGACAGTCTGCTTAGTCGACAGTTGACAGTCTGCTTAGTCGACAGTTCACAGTCGACAGTTGACAGAAAAAAGAGAGCCCAGACTTTCGTCCAGACTCCCTGTTAACTACCGACTGTCGACTGTCGACTTAGATGAGCCCAGACTTCCGCCCAGGCTCCTACGAACTAATGACTACTAACTACTGACCAACTAGCGTCCCTTAAACTCCGGCGTGCGCTTGCTGACGTAGGCGTCGAGGCCTTCTTTGGCGTCGCCGGACTGGAAGAGTTGCTGTTGCAGTTCGCGTTCCAGCGAGAGCGATTCTTGGAAACTCATTTCCAGGCCGGACTGGACCGAGCGCTTGATGCGGCCGGCAGCCAGAGCGGCTTTGTTGGGCGGGGTGAACTGTTTGGCGTAGGTCATCACCTGGCCCATGAAGTCGTCGCCTTCGAAGATCTGGTTGATAATGCCCAGTTCTTTGGCTTCTTCCATCGAGAAGCTCTCGCCGGTGACCATCAATTCGATGGCCTTGGAGCGGCCCACGATGCGGGCGAAGCGCTGAGTGCCACCGGTGCCGGGCAACACGCCCAGATTGATCTCGGGCAGGCCGACCTTGCCGGCGCCTTTGCGGGCGATGCGGATGTCGCAGGCCATGGCGATTTCCAGACCGCCGCCCACGGTGTGGCCGTTGAGGGCGCCAATCACCAACTTGGGGGTCTGCTCAAGACGGTTGAGCGTCTCGTTGGCGTGCAGGCAGAAGTAATACTTGAAAGTGGGATCCACTTCGCTGAGCATCTTGATGTTGGCGCCGGCGCAGAAGAACTTCTCGCCGTGGCCGGTGATGACCAGCACATGCACGCTGACGTCGAAACGGGCCTTGAGAATGGCCTCGTCCAACTGGCGCATCATTTCGTGGGTGTAGGTGTTGGCCGGCGGATCGTTGAGCGTCAGCAGAGCCACTCCGTCTTGGACGGAATAACGGACGAGCTCGGTCTTTTCGGCTTGTTGAGTAGACATAGGGATAACCTCCAGAAAAACTGTGAGGCTATCCTACCCCGTCACTCGGCCTTTGAATCGTAGGCCACTGACCATTGAAAAAGAGCAACGGATCATTGGCGGCGCCCACGCGAATCTGCTCTACCCGACCCAATAACACCACATGATCCCCGGCCGTCCAGGTGTCGACCAACTTGCACTCCAGCCAGGCCAGGCAGTCGGCCATCCAGGGCAATCCCAGCTCAGGACTGCGCGCATATTCCAGACCTAAGAAACGGTCCATTTCATCCACCGCGGTCATGCCCGCGAAGCGCTTACACAGGTCCATCTGGTTTTCCGACATGATACTCACGGCGTAGGCTCCCGCCGACAGAATGGCCCGCGCGGTATGCCCGTTGGGATGGGAGCAAAAGAGCACCAGCGGTGGGTCCAGCGATACCGAAGTAAACGAGTTGACGGTCATTCCATAGGGCTGGTCTTCCCACATGGTGGTGACGGCCACTACGCCGGTAGCGAAGCGACCTAAGGTGCGGCGGAAATCTTGCGCTTCGACGCTCATAGCGGCAAACTCAAAGCGGCCGAGCCATGCTCGAGCAGGAGTTCCCCTTGATGGGCCCAGGCCACCCTTTGAGTGACGGCCAGGCCCAGTGCGATCTGCCCATTCCACAACTGGGGATCCTTCAGCCATTCATGCAGGTCGGCTGGCCAGCCCTTGCCCTGATCGCGCACCTCCAACTCAAGGCGTTTGCCTTGCACGGCCAGGCAAACCTGGGTGCAGCCGCCTCCGTGGCTTTGGGCGTTGTTGTACAGCTGATCGAGCGCGGCCTTGAGCAAGTCGGGATCGATGGAAGCGCGCACTGGCTCCAGCTTGAGACACTCCAGGCCGCGGTCCTGGGCCCAGCCTTCCACCACCAGATGGACGTTGCACTCGTCCCGATTGGGAGCGCCGCAGCGAGCCATCCAGCCCAACTGAACCAGCCGGCCGTCCAATTTATCCACTTCCTGTAACATGGCCTCGCCTAAGACCGCCAACATTTCCGGGCTCTCGCGACAGGCTTGCAACCCCATGCGCAGGTTGGCTAGCGAACCTCGCAGGTCGTGACTCATCCGGCGAATGGTAGAAACGTTCAATCGGGATCATTTTCTTCGGGAATGTTGCCGCCCTGGCCCGCCTCAGGAGAATTCATGTGCTCGTCGCTGGGTAGTGGAAAACTGTTGATCTTGTTGATCAGTTGGCGCAGACGTCCAAACTTGCGCTTGACGAAGCGAAAGGAAAGCCTGGGCAGGTGCGCGATGTCGGGGTCTCCCGACTCTTGAGGCAGCGCCACGGCCTGTTCGAAGGCGCCATCCTTGGCCAAAAGGTCGGCGAACTCCCGATTCAATTCGGCCAGCTCGGATTCGGCCAACGGGCACTGCAAGCGAAAGACCAGTTGATCGCCCACGTAGCGGCTGCTGTGATAGCGCCGATAAAAGTGAACGACTTCTTCCACGGCCCGTTCGACCGAGTCGGTGACCAGGTAAAGGCTGGTGTCGTCCGGCGACATCAGCCCCGGCTCCAGCAAGTGCTCCAGCACGTACTCTTCCCAGGTGGTCCAAAAGCGGCTGCCCTCGGGATGCACCAGCACCACCGGCATCATGTGAGACTTGCCGGTCTGAATCAGGGTCAACGATTCGAACGCCTCATCATGAGTGCCGAAGCCGCCCGGAAAACAGACGACCGCGTGCGACTCTTTCAGGAAAGCCAGTTTGCGCGTGAAAAAGTATTTGAAATTGATGACCTTCTGGTCGCCGGCAATGACGCTGTTGGAGGCCTGTTCAAACGGCAGCCGGATGTTGGCGCCAAAGGTGCGATCGCGTCCGGCCCCGGCGTTGCCCGCCTTCATGATGCCGTTGCCGCCTCCGGTAATGGTCATGAACCCTTCGTCGGCGATTCGCTTGCTGAACGCCTCGGCCATGATGTAGTCGGGGTGGTTCTCCGGCGTGCGCGCCGATCCAAAGACGGAAACCTTGCGGTGACGACGATACGGCCCGTAGACCTTCCAGGTAAAGCGCATCTCTTTGAGGGTGGAATTCATGATCTTCAGATCGCCGCGATCGGTGTCATCCTTGGCCAACTTGAGTGAGGTCACGATCAACTGAAAGATCAGATCGCGGTTGTTGGCCTGACCGTTGAGGTCGATCAATTCCCAAATCTTCTTGTCTAATTCATCATTGGAAGTGGTGTAACGCGGTATCAAACCAGTAATTCGCTTTCCTGAACGTTCCGTCGTCTTCTAACTGCGCAGGCCGACGCCCTTTTTGACCATCCGCATGCAAACCACGTAACCGACAAAGTTGAGCACCAGCAAAAGCACCACGCCCACCATCAGGGAAGCGTCGTGAACCCCCAAAAAGCCATAGCGGAAGCCGTCCACCATGTAGAAGATGGGATTGGCTAGAGAGACTTTCTGCCAGGTCTCGGGCAGCATCTTGATGGAGTAGAAAGTGCCGGCAAAATAGGTCAGCGGGGTGAGCACGAAGGTGGGCACGATGGAAATGTCGTCAAACTTACGGGCCACCAGTGCGTTGAGCAGTCCGGCCAAGGAGAACAAGTTGGCCGAAGCCAGCAGGTAAAAGAGAATAATCAAGGCGTTGTAGATTGGGATGTGGGTGAAGAAAAGGCCCACCAGGGCTACAATCACCCCGCAGATCACACCGCGCACGACCCCGCCCGCCACAAAGCCCGTCACCATGATCCAGTCAGGCATGGGCGACACCAGCATCTCTTCGATGTGGCGCATAAACTTGGCCGAAAAGAAGCTGGAAGCCACATTGGAAAAGGAACTGGTGATGCAGGTCATCATGACCAGCCCGGGGAGAATGAACTGAATGTAGGGGTGGCCTTCGATTTCTTTGATCTGCCCGCCCAAAAAGCTGCCGAAGACCACGAAATAGATGCCCATGGTGATGGCCGGGGGCAATAAAGTCTGAGTCCAGATGCGCAAGACTCGCATCACTTCTTTGCGCGTCAGGGTCAGCCAGGCGATGTAGAGGCGGTGAGCGTTCAAACCGTCAAACCTTTGCCTTTCTTCCCCACCAGATCGATAAACAGTTCTTCCAGGCGATTGGCCTTGGTGCGCAGGCTCTGCACTTTGACTGCCGAGGCGTTGAGGCGCTCAAAGACCTCGTTCATGCTGATGCCGTGGGCCACATCCGCCTCGACCGTAAGCGGATCTACGGTGCGATACTGAATGTGGTCGTCATCGGCCGGCATGGCGTGCTCTTGGGCCAGCTCCAAGATGAACGTTTGCTTCTTCAACTGCCCCAGCAACTCGCGGGTGGGGGCGTCGCGCAGAATGACGCCTTGATCGATGATGGCCACCCGGTTGCAGAGAGCTTCGGCCTCCTCCAAATAGTGAGTGGTGAGAATAATCGTCAATCCGGCTTCGTTGCGTTTCTGCAAGTAAACCCAAAGACTGCGGCGCAGTTCGATGTCCAGACCGGCGGTGGGTTCATCCAGGATCAGGACTTTGGGATCGTGCACCAACGCGCGCGCCAACATCAATCGCCGCTTCATGCCGCCGCTGAGATTGCGAATGGGCTGGTGGGCCTTATCCCAGAGTTCCAGGTCGCGCAGCAGTTGTTCCGTGCGCCGTCCGGCCTCTTTCCAGTCGATGCCGTAGTAACCAGCCTGGAAATTTACAGTGTTCCAGCAACTCTCGAAGATGTTGAAGTTCAGCTCCTGAGTCATCACACCCAGTTGGGCTTTGACGCGCTCGGGAGAAACATCCAGGTCCTCCTCAAAGACTTTCACCTTGCCGGAGGATTTGTTGACCAGGCCGGTGAGTATACCGATCAGGGTGGACTTGCCGGCCCCGTTGGGACCGAGCAGGGCGAAGAATTCACCTTGCTCCACGTTGAGATCGACACCCTTGAGCGCTTCTACCCCCGCGCTGTAGGTTTTTCGGAGCTTTTCAATTGTCAGGGCTTTCATAGATTCGTTAGCGATCCGCTCGATACTTATTATAGGCGGCTAGAAACTGGTGACCAAACCGGGGGTTCAGCGTTATCAGCACGTCTCCGGAATCCAAAGTGGACCGGTATATCCTATCGTTTAGGAAATCCACCTCGAGCACCTTCCGGAGAGCGTCCCTGGCTGCTTCGGGCAAGTCCTGGGGGGCGATCAGGCAGGTCACGCCTTTCATCTGCACACGCGAGAAAAGCCCGTAACCGCCCAGGCTCATGGAGCGAGTATTCATCAGGGTTTTGACGGGCAAGAGCAAGTCGGCCTGTCCGGCCGTCTTGCGCCAACGCGAGACCAAGCTGAAAAGATAACCTTCCAACTCGGGTGTAATGAAATCCGAATAGGCCACGTATTCGGTGGCATAACCACTGCGATAACCGTAGTCGGCCAGGGGGGCGCGCGACTGCAGCAGCTTTTTTTCCTGAATGGCTTTTTTCAAGGCTGCCAGCGATTCATAGACGGGCAGCCCTCGGGTTTCCACCTCGGACTGAGGTCCTGAGTAACGCTGCACTTGTTGGTCCACATAGGCTGCGCCCTGGCGGTAGGCCGCCAGCGAACCCAGCACTTTCCAGGGATAGATGTCGCTTTCGTCCCCCAGCGCCTGCGAGCGATTCTCAGGCGTAGTGACGTCCCCGTCCATGGTGCGCAGGCCGTTGAGCATTTGGCGCGTGCGCGGATCATTCCACACCGACAAATAGGTGACGTTGCGCCGCTCCAGAGCGGCCAGAAAATCGGTGCGGTCGGAGCCGGGGCGCACCACCTCGCCCTCGGTGCGGGTCAGGTAGTCATAGAGGATGTCGTCGGTATTGGCTGCCCCCTTGTGGTAGGAGCCGATGGCGTGATCGACGCGTCCCCCCACCTGACCGAGCAGAAAGCGAAAAAAGAGCACCATGTCTTCAAGATTGCACTCGGGCACGAAGCGCTCGTCGGGCAACTTGGCCACGCGCGCCGCCTTCTGGTGGCGATACTCGATGCTCTCCAAGTATTTGGCCATGGGCTCGATGCCGGCGGGGTTGGCGGTGGACTCGATGCGCATCCGGCCGGCTTCCTGATGAGCGTACTCGTGGGCCGTCTCAATCGCGCCTTCGGTCATCTGCCCCAGACCGGCTGCGTCGGCGGCTGACACTTTGCTGATACCGCCGGAATTCTCCCAGGAGACAATGGCCATCACCGCCAGCGGCGGAACCTGATAGCGTTTGGCCGTATCCACCAAGGTCTTCTCGTGGCGGCGCAAGGCGGCGTGATTCAGCTTGAGCTTGTGATACTCCGTTTCGTGAAAAACGACATAGGAGAAGGCCAGGATTTCGGCGATGGCCTGGCGCTTTTCGGCCGGAGTGTAGTTGGGGAAAAGCTCTTCCACGACCGAGCGGACCGCATCAAACTCCTGCGGGGAGTATTTCTTGTTGTAGTAGGCGCGCAGTTGCCCTTTCTCCAGGGCCGGATCGATCTCGGGAGGCAGGGCGGCGGGAGCGCCCGGGCTCGCGGTGGGGTTCGGGCTGCCACTGGCCCCGGGCACAGGCGTGGCGGGGGTGAGCGGGGCCACCGGGCCGGAGCGCTGACAGCCGCTCACGAGAAGGAAGAGGAGCGCAGCAGACTTTGCTAGACCTCCCAGGGAGGAGCGGCTTGCCCGCGACGGAACGGGGGGGTTCGGCCGGTCTTCCAGCGCTGGCCTCAATCTCATGTAGTGAAAGGCGTTCCTCTCGTGTCCTCTAACTCCTACGAGACCGGCCGCCAGTCCGAGGACTGGGCCGCCGCCTACCTGCAAGGATTGGGCTGGACGATCCTGGCCCGCAATTTCCGGGGACGGCGTGGCGAGATCGATCTGGTGGCCCGCCATGGACAGGTGCTGGTTTTCGTGGAAATTAAGGGCAGCTTGCGCCAACCCCGTGTGGAATCGGTGCTGCCCCGGCAAATCGCACGGGTGCGCGGAGCGGCCGTGGAGTTCTTGAAGCTGCGCGGTCTTTCGCAGGAGTCGGAAATGCGCTTCGACGTTTTGCTGATCTGGGGCCCGCCTTTCCAGGTCCAGCACCTGCAAGACGCTTTTTAGCGGAAAGCCAGGGTTCCGGTCACTCCGGGTGCAAGTGTTCGCCTATGGCCGCCCCTGATCGGAGCCAGGAGACTGGCGTGATGTCGACCCTACCCTTCGAGGCTCGCCAATTTATTTCGGCCTGCCGCATCGCCAGCGCCTACTGCATCATCGCCCTTACCATCAATGTGGTGGGCGGAGCCACTCCCGCTTTGATGGCATTGGTCGTCAGCCTCTTTATTCTGCTTGAGTGGATGCGCTACAAAGCCCAACGCTATGGCATCTCGGCCTTGCTTCAATGGGGCTTCGCGCTGGCCACCTCGATCAGTCTGGCGCTGGCCTGGTTACTCAACGGCGGGCTCAACGGCAGCGTGCCCATGGTCTACCTTTTGGCGCTGTTTCTGGCCATGAGCATCTCCGAATCGCAGCGCATGCCCATCTTCTGCCTGTATCTGGCCAGCGCCAGTTTTTGCCTCATCGTGGAAGGGACGCAGCCCGATTGGATCTTGCAGTATGCCAACGGGCAGGTGCAATTTCTCGACAGTGCGCTGGGCCTGATGATGGCCATGTTCGCCCTGGGCTACGGCACCCACCAGTTCAAAAGCAGCTACGACCGGCAGCGCCAGCGTGTGCAACTAAAAAATGAAGAAGTCAGTCGCGCTTACCTCAAGACCCAGGCCGGCAACGACCGCCTGCAAGAGGTGATGCGACGCAACCACGAGCATCTCCACATCATTGCCCATGATTTGCGCAACCCTGTGGGCGCGGTGATCGGACTGGTGGAGGTTTGCCGCGAAGAATATGAGCTCAACGAAGGGCTGACCAAAGACCTGGCCACCATGGAACAAGCCGCCACCCAGGCTCTGGAACTGGTGCAGCAGCTCAGCGAGGTGGCCTACTTGGAAGAGCGCAAGGTCATTTTGCAAAAGGCTCCAGCCCAACTGGCACCGATTCTGGAACGAGTCTTACGCAAGCTGGAGCCGTTGGCGCGCAAGAAGCACCAGGTCTTGTATTGGGAGCTGCATGCCGAAGTCAGCTCACTGGTGGACAGCAATCGCCTGGCCTCGATCCTGGACAACCTGATCGAAAACGCCATCAAGTATGGGCCGCTGGAGTCGCGCATCGAGGTGCTGCTGGAGGTTGCCGGCGATCGGGCGGTGGTTCGCGTGCGCGACCAGGGCCCGGGCATCCCAGAAGACCAGAAGACCAAGCTCTTCACCATGTTCGGCAAAGTGGGCAACCGGCCCACCGGCAAGGAAACCTCGACCGGCCTGGGGCTCTATATCGCCAAGATGCTCAGCGAGCTCCACGGTGGACACCTGGAGCAGGAAAACCTGGCTCCAGGCACCGAGTTTCGGCTGCTACTACCGGCTGAGTAGCTGGAAATCCAACTCAAAAGCAGCCGCCGGGTGGCCCAGGCCGTAGTGTTCCAGCCACTGCGGGTGAACTTCGCCGAGCAGACCTAGCTTCACCGACTTGTCCCCTTTGTGGCCCCACACTTCCGCTCCCCGACCAGCCAGGAAGGCCGAGTCCTGGCTGGCGCGCGTTTCCAGGCGGTAACCGAACTCGCGCAAGAGCGCCTCGCAGGCCGCCCGCATGCTGGCAAAATCCACGCGCGGACCGATCGAGGCGGCGGCCAGACGGCGATGCTCGGAGGCGCCCGTTTCGCTGTCGTCCAACAACGAGATGTTGCCCACTTCGAAGATGCGCTGGGGCAGTTCGTGGTCGGTGTTGACGCTCAGAGTATCCAGCAAACCGGGCAGCAGGCCCACCCGCACCATGGTCTGATCCTGGCTGATGGGCAGCTGGATCACCACGTGCTTGTCTTCGCGCGCACGGCCCAAATAGTCGTATTGAGCCGCTTCGTTGGACAAGATCAAGGTGAGCACTTCCAGGTAACCCAGTCCGGCCAGGGTGGCGCGAGCCGCTTGAGAAGCCACTTCGATGGGCAGTTCATAGCCCACCGTCAGGGTCGGCACCAGCGTGGGCACGATGTTGTGGTAGCCAAAGGCGATGGCCACGTCTTCGATCAGATCGACCTCATGGAGAATGTCGTTGCGGTAGGCGGGCACTTCCACGGCCAGCTGGCCGTTGGCGTGATCGCTGACGCGGTGACCCATGCGCCGTAAGCATTCGATAACTCCGTCGCGGTCCAGGGGCACGCCGATGCGACTGGCAGCGGTGGCCGGGTTGAGCACGGCCTGCTGAGGCGTCAGGTCGGGAGTCACCTGAGCACCGCCGGCATACTCGATTTTGACCGTCTCGAGACGGGCGTTGGGGTCGAGCTCCAGCATCGAGGTGGCGATGGTGTTGAGCGTCTTGTTGACAATGCGCTCCTCCAGGCCGGTGACGTCGATGAAGAAGTTCTTGCTGCTCTTGGAGACCTTGGTGGACTCGGAATTGATAATGGGGATCAGAGCCATCACCTGGTTCTCTCCGTCGAAGAGAATCGGGTAGCGCGGATTGTCCTTGATCAGGCGGGCGTAAGCCGTGCCTTTGCTGTGCTCGGTGAGAACCCGGGCGGGCGTCCACTTCTCGTCGGCGCCGTAGCCCAGCGGGGCGAACTGCAACTCGTCGGGAGCCACGGTGGTGTAGCGGAATTGGCTACCCTTGAGGGTATCCAGATCATAAACCCCGATGGAAGCGCGCTTGCGATCGCGACCCAGAGCCCAGTGGAGATTTTCCTGCAGTTTCATGATGACGCGGATCTTGTCGTCATCCAGGGTCAGGTTGCGCACCACTGCGCAGGCGATGTAGGGGCGCTGTTCCAGACCGGCGTCCACGCTGACCCGATAATCCGAGGCCTTGGAGGGATAGCTGGGCGTTTCCAGAGTCTCTTTGAAATAGTTGCGCAGTGTGCGAGCCAGCCCGCCCGGATCAAACATGTCGGGACGAACCGCCAGCAGTTCCATGCGCACCACGTCTTTTTCACCGGCCGGCGAGAGACTGCTGGGGTCGGCTTTAAAGTCGGTGCCACAACGATCGCACAGTACCGGAGGATTCTCCGTCTCGGTGATCTCCATGAGATTGCTGCAGCGGCCGCAGGCGAAGCGGCGCATGGTGGCATAGCCTTCCACGTCGCAGCCCAGGTGTTGCAGATGCTCCACCAGTTCCTGGCGGCTCGGCTGCGTTTTGACGCGTTCTAAGAGTAAGTCTACGGGGATGCCAATTACCGGCATAGCGGGGTCTCCTTTAACCAGTTGAGGCGGGCGCGGTAGAGTTCACCGATACTGCCTAATTCATAGCGGAACATGGCCAGGCGCTCCAGGCCCAGGCCCCAGGCCAGAACCGGCACCTTACAGCCGAAAGGCTCGGTGACTTCCGGACGGAACACGCCGGCGCCGCCCATCTCCACCCAATCTTCTTTGCGCTCGGACCACACGAAGATCTCCACGCTGGGCTCGGTATAGGGAAAGAAGGCCGGGCGGAATTGAAACTTCTGGAATCCCATCTTGCGATAGAAGGCTTCCAGTGTGCCCAACAGGCTGGCGAAAGAAGCTTTCTCGTCGATGATGATGCCGTCCACCTGATGAAAAACGGGCAAATGCTTATAGTCCACGGTTTCGCGGCGAAACACCGGCCCCACGCAGAAAACCTTACGGGGCGGATTGGGATTCTCGGCCAGAGCGCGGATACTGCTGGCGGTGGTGTGGGTGCGCAAGACCGGCTGCTTGATGAGCTTGTCGTTCCAGTCGTAACGCCAGCCCAGCGAGCCCGTCTGGCCGCCGTTGCGATGGGTGTCACCCACGGCTTTGACCCACTCGTCGCGGGGCAATTTGCATTCGCCCGGCTTGGAAATGTAGAAGGTGTCCTGCATATCGCGGGCCGGGTGGTCCTGCGGCTGAAAGAGTGCGTCAAAGTCCCAGAAGCTGGACTCCACGTAGGGCGAAACGGTTTCTTCGAAACCCAGCTCCAGGAAGACTTTGCGCGTCTGCTGGATGATGCTGACGAAAGGGTGTTCCTTGCCGGGATAGACGGCTTCGCTGCCCAAAGTCACATCGTAAGGACGGAAGTCGACGTCGCGCCAGCCGCCCGAGATCATCATCTCCTGGGTCAACTGGTTGACCTGAGTGCGTGACTCGATGCCTTGCTGCACCAGGGTTTTGCCGGCTTCACTGAGCTGCACCCAGCGCAGGGTGCGGGGACGCTCTTCGACCACGCCACTGCGTCCTTGCAATAACTTGAGACCCTCTTCGGCGTCGCTCAGGCTGGAAGCTTCCTGTTCGCCGGCCTCCAGGGCCTTGACCAGGCGCTCGTCGGCGCCCGTGCCGGCGATGGCTTCTTTGCCGCCGGCGGTGAGCACCAGGGTTTTGGCCTGCTGGTCGGCCCAACCCTTGGACTTGAGAAAGCGTAAGCTTTGACCTACGTCCTGGGCGGTGATGCCGGCTTTCTCGGCCACCTGATTGAGGTCACCCTGGCCTCCGAGTTGGTCCAGGGCCTCGATGATCTTGCGTTCGGGAAAGCCGGCCTCGACCAGGGGCTGGGCTTTCTTACCCAGGCGCAGGGAAAGGCGCTCTTCCTCGCGGACGGCGATCCATTCGGGCCGGCTGATACAGGCGGCGCTCACCTGGCTCTGGTCTTTTCCCAATTGGGAAGCCAGATCTCCTACAGTAATCTCGTTGGACTGGCTCCGCAGAAAGTTTAGAAGGGCATATTCGAGTTCGTTGACGTGCATAGCGGCCTCCCCTTTTCTGTTCAGGCCTGTCCGCCCTGCCAGGTTCGATGAGCGGCTTCGGCCACTCCCGCGAAAACCAGGTAGAGCAGGGCGGTGGGCCAGGCATGTTGCTGGGCGTAGAGCACCGAGGAAGCCAGATCTATGACGAACCAGATACGCCACACCTCGCGCACCTTGGCGGCCGTGAGCGCCTGGGTGATCAGCGCGGCAGCGGTCAGCCAGGCGTCCAAGGGGCTAAGGATTTGCTGCAGGGCCAGAGCCGGCAGCGGAGTCAGCAGCAGCCAGCGCCAGGCACGCGGGTGGGAATGAAACCTGGGTTCATCTCGCCAGCCCCAGGCCTGGGTCAGCGCGTAGACCAGATTCAAGAAGGCTTGTCCAGGCAGTTTCAGTTGCCAGCAAAACCAGACATAGCCGAGCGATGCCACAGTGGCCACCACCCAGCCCCAGCGCCGTCCTTGGGAAAGTGCCGCCAGGCCCAGCAGAGAAACCAGCGCCAACGCGATTTCCATTGGATAGAACTTGCCGACCCCGGGTAGATTGCCTGCATGGAAACCTTGCAGCTTCATGGGGCCGAAATCGAAGAGCATTGGGAGGAACTGGCCCAACTCCGCATCGGCGTCTTCCGCGAATATCCTTATTTGTATGAAGGCAGCCTGGACTATGAACGGGACTACCTCAAAACCTACTGGAACTCGCCCGGCAGCCGGGTGGTGCTGCTGCGCGACGCCGGCCGGGCCGTAGGCGCCAGCACCTGCCTCCCCCTGGCCCACGAAGGCCCCGAATTCCGCGCCCCCTTCGCCCGTCCCGAAGACTACTTCTACCTGGGCGAGTCGGTCTTGCTGCCGGAATACCGCGGCCAGGGCTGGGGCCACTTGTTTTTCGACCTGCGCGAAGCCCGCGCCCGCGAGCTCGGCGGCTTCCGCTTCACCTGCTTTTGCGCGGTGGAGCGCCCCTTTCGCGAGGGTCATCGCTCACTGGAGCCATTTTGGATTGGGCGCGGCTACGTTCACCACCCCGAACTACGCTGCACCTTCTGCTGGCGCGATGTGGGTGACGAAGAGGAAACGCCCAAGGAACTGTCCTTCTGGCTGCGTCCTGTCGGCTAGGGCCTGTTGACATTTAACTTGTGGTGTAGTTTTCGTCAGGCGACCCATACCCAAGGAGTGAGGAGCGAGCAGCACAGGCGTGCTAAGCACGTCGCGCAGCGCAGGGACGAACGACGACGGGGATGGGGATGCATGGCGGAAAGGACGCCCGAGGCTGATTGTCAACAGGCCCCAGTCCTGCACGACACTCCCCCTCCCTGCTTTCAGCGCCTGACCTGAACACATGGTCGAGCCAGCACCCCAACCGCCCCGCGTTCGCGCCAGGACTCGAACGGCCCGCGCGTTCGAGCTGGGACTCGGACATGGTCGCGCCAGGACTCGAGCGGCCCCGCGTTCGAGCTGGGACTCGAAAATGGTCGCGCCAGGGCTCGAACGGCCGCGCGTTCGAGCCAGGACTCGGAAATGGTCGCGCCAGGACTCGAACGGCCCCGCGTTCGAGCTGGGACTCGGACATGGTCGCGCCAGGACTCGA
>Ga0075012_10003933_pt1 | contig 13963 bp, 13 predicted proteins | sample All_14_2_FD_71474 | JGI IMG/M metagenome (GOLD analysis project Ga0075012, IMG submission 71474) | Freshwater microbial communities in response to fracking from Pennsylvania, USA - Allegheny Zone_MetaG_DW_15 | ecosystem: Environmental > Aquatic > Deep subsurface > Groundwater > Drilled... | reverse complement strand
GCGTAGCCGTCCTTCATGGCGTTCTTGAACATCTCGCGGGTGTTGACGAAACCGAGCTCTTTGTATGATACGGGCATGTTGTCCTCCGGGCTAAAGTCCCTGCAAATCCATTATATTAATTAAGGCGGCGCCGTCAAAACCAAATATCCGCCTCGAAAATTTGATAAAATATACAAATAGAGGCGTTCGGCGGCGCGAACACTGTCAGGGTTAGGAAACCTTTAACGCTACGAGGGAACAACGGAGGGGCGCATGCAAGTCCAGGAAAAACCTTATCTCACCGGCAGGGCTTTCTTATTCAGCATCCATAAGGGAGAGGACCTGCTGCAGGCCATCCAGTATTTCTGCCACCACCACCAGGTGCGCTGCGGCCTCATCAACGCCATCGGCGCCGTAGAGCGGGCCACCTTCAGCGTCTACGACCAGAAGGCCAAGAAGTACAACAAGCTCAACCTGGAAAAAGAACTCGAGATACTTTCCCTGTGCGGCAACGTCAGCCTGTTCGACGACAAGCCGATGGTCCACGCGCACGTCATGTTCTCCGACTCCGAGGGCAAGGCCTTCGGCGGCCACCTGATGGCCGGCACCAAGGTGTTCAGCTCCGAGGTCTTCATCCAGGAGCTCACAGGCGACATCAAGGTGCGCAAGCTGGAGAAAGCCACCCAGCTGCCGCTCTGGGGCAACCCGGTCTGCCTTAAGTGACGATGCCGGACCCCCAGGAAAATACGGGCAGGGATGGAGGCGCTAACACGCCTCCATCTTCTTTCCGGGCCGGCTTCGTGCCCATCACCGGCCTGCCCAACGCCGGCAAGTCCACGCTGATGAACGCCCTGTGCGGCACGCGCCTTTCCATAATTTCCGAAAAACCGCAGACTACCCGCAACAACATCCTGGGCATCCTCAACGGCCTCAACTTCCAGGCCGTCTTCGTCGACACCCCGGGCTTCCTGCGCGCGCGCAACATGTTCGAGCGCAGCATGGAAGGCGCCATCAAGCGCGCCGCCGCCGAGGAGGGCGACCTCGTTATCCTCATCGTGGAGCCCGGCCTCCCCCCCGCCGACAAGGTCCCCCTGTTCGACCCGCTCAAGCAGGTGCGCTGCCCGCTGTACCTGGTCATCAACAAGCTGGACAAGGAAAAAACCGCCGACCGCGCCAAGGCCGCCGAAGACTTCTATTCCAAGCTGCTCACCGTCGACAAAGTCTTCCACGTTTCCGCCCTCACCGGCGGCGGCCTGAAAGAGCTGCGCGCCGGGCTCAAGGCCGCGCTGCCGGAGCATCCCCCCTATTACCCGCAGGACCAGGTCACCGACCGCTGGGAAAAGTTCTACGCCGCCGAGATCATCCGCGAGCAGATCTTCAAGCTGTACACCCAGGAGATCCCCTACTCCTGCGCGGTGGAGATAGAGGTTTTCAGGGAAACGCCCGGCGAAGACGACCAGATCCTGGCGGCGGTCCACGTGGCCCGCGCCGGGCAGAAGCCCATCCTCATAGGCAAGGGCGGCTCGGCCATAGCCCGGCTGCGCGAAGCCTCCGCCAAGGCCATCGGCTCTTTCCTCCACCGCCCGGTGGAGCTGCACCTCACCGTCAAAGTGACTCCCGGCTGGCAGGACAACGCCGCCTTCCTCAAAGAGATCGGTTTTTATGAAAAGAAGTGAAGAGGAGCGGTTCCTCTACGCGCTGGCGGCCTACCTGGGCGCCTCGCTGCTGGCCACGGTGCTGCTGCTGCTGGCCTCGCTGGCGGCCATGAAATTCTTTTTCTTCTTCGCCAAAGCCGCGCTGGGCGCCAAGGCCGTTTTCTGGGCCAAGCCCCTGCTGACCGACTCGCTCGGCTTCGCGCTGGCCTCGGCCGGCACGGCGCTGGCGCAGTACTACCTGGCTAGCCTCCTGCGCCTGGCCGTAAACGACAGGCTGCTGGAAACGGTACTGGCCGCTTTCGCCGCGCTTTTCTGCGGCCTGCTCTTCTGGCGCGGGGCCATGGCCTCGCCGCTGGGCGCCTACGGCTTTTCCGGGCTTTGCGTCACGCTGGCCGCCCTGCTGGGCGCCTTCGAAGGCCTGTTCCAGAAACCGGCCGAGAACCCCTGGCCGGTCTCCGTTCAGAATTCCATTAAATAAGGTCCACGGCGGCGGGTTTGCCGGCCGGGCAGGCGGGGCTCAGTCCCAGGCGCCGGGCAGCTTGCGCCCGCAGGAACAGGCGCCGCCGGGTCCGAGCAGGTTTTCCTGAACCGAGAAGCCTTCCCGCCGCACCAGGGTCTTGCCGCAGGACGGGCAGGCCGTATCCTGCCCGGAGGCCCCGGCGACATTGCCGCAGTAAACATAGCGCAGGCCCTCGGATAAGGCTGCCTCACGCGCGCGGTACAAGGTCTCCGGCGGGGTAGGCGGGTCGCCGGCCATCTTGTAGTCGGGGTGGAAGGCGGTAAGGTGCCACGGGATATCCTTTGACAGCCCGGCAAGAAAACCCGCCATCGCCCCTATCTCTGCGTCCGAATCGTTGAAGCCGGGGATCAGCAGCGTAACGACCTCCAGCCAGAAACCGGCCCCGCGTATCAGCTTTATCCCCTCGAGCACCTTTTCCAGGCGGGCGCCGCAGACCGCGGCGTATTTTTTATCGTCGAAACCTTTCAGGTCCACTTTCCAGAAATCCATGACCGGCCGGAGAAACTTCACGGATTCGGGAGTGGCGTAACCGTTGGAAACAAAGGCGGACCGCAGCCCTTCCTTTTTGCCCTCGGCGAACACCGCCGCTGCCCACTCGGCGGTAATGAGGGGTTCATTATACGTGGAAACCAGCAGCCTGGCCCCGGCGGAAACGGCCTGGCCGGCCAGTTCCTGCGGCGTGACCGGCTCGGGCACGCAATGTGACAGGGCCTTAACGCCCGAGATATGCCAGTTCTGGCAGAAAGAGCAGCGGAAGTTGCAGCCGAACATGCCGAAGGAAAGCGTGCGGGCGCCGGGCAGGACGTGGAAGAACGGTTTTTTCTCTACCGGGTCCGGCGAGACGCCGGAAACGTAGCCCCACGGGGCTTTCAGCGTTCCGCCCTCGTTGAACCTGACGCCGCAGATCCCGGCCGCGCCCTCGCCCGGCACACAGCGGTGGGCGCAGGCCAGGCAGCGGACTTTACCGCCCGGGAGTTTTTCCTGGAGCGCGGCCGGCCTGGAGAACTCGGCTGGTACGGTCATCAGTTCCCCTGCAGGCTCGGTTTGGGCGCCAGCACCTTCAGGGCCGAAGGGAGTACGGTAAACCTGAGCTTCCCGTCGTGGGAATAGAAATCCTCCCCGTCCAGGTGGTACCAGGCGCCCCCGCCGCAGTCCAGTTCTATGGCCTTGCCCTTGAAGGCCGAATAAAAACTGGCGTGCCTGTCCAGCCTGCCGCGGAACAGGTCGGGCAGCGCCGCCAGCAGGCGGTGCAGCGGCGGCTTTTTGATGGAGACCAGGTCCAGCAGGCCGTCGTCGATGTAGGCGCCGGGCGCCACCTTGGCGCCGCCGCCGTACTGCACCCCGTTGAGCACGGCGTTTATCATGGCGGTCAGTTCCAGGCGGCGGCCGTCCACCACCGCGGTCACGCCGGCGGGCTTGTAGGACAGCACCCGCCTGACGGCGTGCAGGACGTAGGGCAGGATGCCGCGGCGGGTACCGCCCGTATTGAAATCGTGCGCCACCTCGGCGTCCAGGCCCACGCCCGAGGCGCAGAAGAAGGGCCGGCCGTTGGCCAGGCCGGCGTCCACCGGGCGGGGCTCCCATTTAAAGAGGCCCTCGAGGGCTTCCCCGATATCCAGGGGGATGTAGAGATTTCGGGCCAGGCCGTTGCCGGAGCCGCAGGGCAGTATCCCCAGCGCCGCCGCCTTGCCCAGCAGGGGGATGGCCGTCTCGCGGATGGTGCCGTCGCCGCCGGCGGCGACCACGCGGGTAAACCCGGCCAGGAGCGCCCTGGCGGAAAGTTCGGAGGCGTGCTCCCGCGCCTTCGTATAGGCGACTTCGCAGCGCAGCCCCCTGCCGGAGAAGGCGGCGGCTATGCGAGCGCCTATATCCCCGTACTTAAGGCCCGCGTTGGGATTGATGATGAAGAAATAGGACATCGCTACTCTACGGCGCTCAGGCCGGTCGCCCAGTCGGCCTTGTCCCCGGTGGCCTCGATGGAAAGCAGGGTATTGCCGGAGGCCGTTTCGCCCTTGCCGCAGGAGAAGCGCAGTTTGTAGACGTAGCCGATGCGCAGGTCCGGTTTTTCACCCAGCACGCCCGAATCCTCGACGTAAAGGTAGTCTATCTTCTTGGACGGGCCGTAATAGACCAGGTTCAGGCGCCAGCCGTCGGCGCTCTTTTTGGCCGTGATCATCTGGAGCCGCAGCTGCACTTCGCGCCCCGCGTATTGCGAGGGCCGGCTGAAAAAGTCCGCCGCCTCGTCCTGCGCGGCGGGCGCGGGGCGGGCCCCGGAAGGGGCCGGCTGGATGACTATCTCGGAAGCCGGGGGTTCGGCCGGCGCCCTGGCCGGGGCTTCCTGCTCCCGGACGGCGGGAGGGGCCGGCTCAGGCTCCTCTTCCTGGTACTCCGCGTAATCGGCCCCGGCCTCGTCCTGGGAGGCGTCCCCGCCTTCCTGCTCGTAAGCCGCCTGCGCCGCGGGCGCGGCCGCGGGCGGAGCGGAAGGCTGGAACCGTTCCTTCAGGATAAAGCCCAGGATGATGCCCGTCAGGAAGAGCAGGAAGGTATTGAGGAACCGGAGGCGGAAAAAATTCATAACCCGATTCTATAATATTTGACGGCGCGGGGGCAGGACCCGCGCGGGCGGCAAATGAAAGAGGCCGGGCTGCCCCGGCCTCTTTCACGGCGGGAGAAGGCCTACTCCAGCTCGGCGTCCAGGTCGTAGGAGGAAGTGCGGTTCACCTTCACCGGGCGCTTGGAATTCTTTATCAGCAACTGGGACAGGTCCGCCGCGCCGCCGCGGTGCATGGCCACGTCCAGGACGGCCGTGCCGCCGCTGAACGAGCGCACCCAGGAGGCCCTGACGGCCGGGATATTGCGCAGCAGCTTGGTGAACTCGCTCAGGTCGTTCATGGTCTCGACGTTGCCCAGGTTGAGGCGCACGATGGATTTCTCGCGCAGGGCCTTGAGGATCTTTTCCGTGAGCGGGTCGGCCGCTTTCTTGGCCGCGTTGATGAGCGCGGCGCGGGCCGCGGTCTGGTCGTTGAGGTCTATGCCCCCCGCCGCCTCCTGCATGGAGGCCAGGGTCTCCTGCGAGCCCTGCTTGACGGCCGAGACGGAGATGCCGGCCCGGTAGGAGACGAAGCCGCCCAGCCCTTCGCGGGTATTGAACGAAGCCTGCGCCTCGCCCTTCACCACGATGTCGGCCTTGTCCTTCTCGCCGGTGATGAAGCCGGCCTCGATGAAGCGGTTCTTCAGCTCCAGCGCGGAGTAATCGGTCTGCTGCGGCTTGCCGTCGGCGGATTCCGTGATCTCGAAACCTATGACGGGGTTGCCCAGGCGCTGCGGCTCGTTCTCCAGCTGGCGCAGCTTGGCGGACAGGTCTTCTTTGCGCACGTGGGCGCGGATGCGGGCCTTATAGAACTCGCCGTCGCGCCATTCCTTGAGGGTTTCGTACTTCTCTATGTAGCCCTCGCTGCGGGAGGTGATGCTGTCCTCGATCAGGACGGCCTTGGAAACCATGGCCTCCTGGGAGACGTAAACGCCCACCACCAGCCCCAGCGCGTTCTTCATGGCCTCGCCCAGGGCGGTCTTGCGGGCGCCGTCGGTGTCGCCGTCGACCACGGGGGCCATGCCTTCGGCCTCGACTATTTCCACGTCGTAGGCGGGGTTAAGGGAGCTCTTGCGGGTCCCGCCGCAGCCGGCGGCGGCTATACAAGCCGCAGCCAGGAGCGCGCAGGAAATGCGGAACTTCATGGGGCGTCCTTACTCGGCCAGCTTTATGCCGGCTTCCTTAAGGGCCTTCTTGGGCAGGCGCAGGACGACCACGCAGCCGTCGTCGGAGGTCCACTCGGTGCGGACCACCTGGGCGCCCTTGATGACGGCGTCTATCTTGGTGGCCAGGACGGAATCGGTTTCTATGGCCTTCTCGACGGTGATGCCGCCTTCCAGGGCGACGCCCTTTATGAAGGAGAGCATGTTATACTGGCCGTTGACGATGGAGGCGTTGCGCGAGGTGGCCATGCGCTGGGTCTTGTTCTCCAGCGTCTGGTCGGCGGCGCCGATGCCGCGCGCGAAGACGTAATTCTTGGTGATCCCTTCCTCTACCCATTCCCGCTCGACTTCGCCGGTCTTGGACACCGTGCTCTTGTCCGGGGAAGAACCGCAGCCGGCGGCCAGCAGGCCCGCGGCGACAACAAAAAGAAACTTTTTCATAGTAGAAGCCTCCTTGAAACCCTATGGTTCCATTCTATAAACAATAATAAGGGGTGTCAACGTGACCGGGCCGTCAGAACCGGTAGCCGACCATGACGGAGGCCACGCTGTTCTTGATATCCGCCGAGGAACCGCCGTCGCCGTCGTGGATGGTGGTCAGGCTGCGGGTATAGCGGCCCTCCAGGGTTATGAAGCCTTTGCTGGTCTCCATATCGAGCACGCCGCCGATGGCGATGCCGGGGTCCAGGCCCCGGATATTCTCCAGGTCGCCCGAACTGGAGGAACCGATGGTGCGGGATTCCCCCTTGGCGCCGAGCTTGATGCCGAAAGAGGGGCCGATAAGGAACGCCGGCCTGGCGCCGGTGCGGCTCTCGAAGTCAAAGCGGGCCAGCACTGGGATCTCGAGATAGGTGAGCTTGTAGCGGGTCTCGTAGGCGGAGCCGAGCACGTCCCACTTGTAAACCGCCCCCTTGGACGAGATCAGGGCCTCCGCCTGGATCTTGAAAGGCGCGCGGGCCACCGGGAAGATGAGGTAGCCGCCGGCTATCAGCCCGGCGCGGGAGATCTTGGAGTCGCCTTCGGCCACGTCGTCGCCCACGAAGGTGGAAATATTAAGGCCTGTCTTGAACCCGCCCGACAAGGCGGCGGCGCCCGCGGGAGCGGTCCAGGCGGCCAGGGCCGCGGCGAAAAGGATAAGTGTCTTCATAATAGCCTGCCTCAATAGATCCAGAAGAAATCGTTGTCTTTCTTGGGCTGCTTGGGCTGGGACTTGGCGGGCTGCCTCACAGCCGGGGCGGCTTTCCTTGCGGGGTCCGGGCGCTGCTGGTACTGGCGGGCCTTTTTCTTTATTTCGGCGGTGCGCCAGGCCGAGAACTTATAGGAGAAGGCGACCTGGGTAGTGTTGTAGACGGCGCCGCCCAGAGACATGGCGAAATCCAGCGCGAAACTCTCGTAGTGGATGCCCAGGCCCAGCGAAGCCCCGCTGTTGTCCTCGCCGCCCCTGTAGCCCAGCCGGAAATTGAACATTTCCTGGAAATGGTATTCCAGCCCGGCCCGGTAGCTCTTGAGTTTCTCCTCCAGGTACAGGTCTCCCTCCAGCGAAAGCAGCAGTGATTGGGACATCACGGTGGGGCGCTGGTAGGAAGCGCCCAGGCGCAGGATGGAAGGCAGGGGCGTGGTCTCCTGGTAGTATTTCACGCCGGAGCCGAAATTGTGCAGCGAGGCGCCGAAGGCCAGGCCCAGGTTAGGCTCTTTCACCAGCCACCCGCCGTCGAAAGCCACCGCCGAGGCGGAATAGGTTTCCAGCAGTTCGGAGCCGATGTACTTGACGGACAGGCCCAGGTACTGTTCCAGGTTGGCCTTATACCCCTCCAGGTTCACTTCTCCGGAGTACACCTTTTCGCCGTAGCTGAGGGCTATCACCCGGGTGCTCTCGGCGTCCATGCTCACGGAATTCACGTTGCCCGCCGAATCTATGGGGCTGTAGAGGAAGCTGCCGCTGTCGGAGAACAGGGCCGACACGCCCAGGCCGGGCTTGTCCAGGCCGGCCAGGCCCTGGATGGGCAGGGGCATGACAAAAGAGAGGTGCTGCAGGCTGGAGTCCTCGAAGCCGGAGAAATACATGGCCGAGGCCTCGGGCATGTAGAGCTGGCCGAGGCCGGCCGGGTTATAGCCGGGGCCGTACGCGTCGTCGGCCACGGCCACGAAGGCGCCGCCCATGCCGGCCGCGCGCGGGCTCAGGTCGGTCTTGAGCACCTGCACCCCGGCGGAGCCGGGGCCGCCGGCGCGGGCGGGCTGCGGGGCGCAGCAGAGGGCGGCGGCGACCGCCGTCAGCGCCAACGCCCGCATTTTGATCTTCATGGTGTGCATACTTCCGCCGTTACCTTACGATAGCCACCTTGACTACCTTGTCGAGCCCCGGTCCCTTGGTCTTCACGAAATAGACGCCGCTGGCGGCCTTGCCGCCGCTGGAATTGGTGCCGTCCCAGTCCACGGTGCCCCTGCCGGCGGGCACGGGCCCGTCGTAAACCGTCTTGACCAGCGTGCCGGACACCGTGTAAACCTTGATGGAAAGCGAGCCCGCGGACTGCGTCTCGTACTTGATAATGGCCTTGCCGCCGGCGCCGATGATATTGTTGTAAGCCGTCACCTCCGACCGGTTGGCGGTCAGGTTGAGCGGGTTGGAGACGCCGAGGGAAAGGACCTGCCCCATGCGGTTGCGGCCGAAGATCTCCAGGTACACCGTACCCACCCCGGGGTAGCGGGCGGAAAAGCCGGGCTGCAGGCGCACCCGGCCCGAAACCAGCCTGCGGCCCAGGGCGTCGGTGTTGCCGACCGCGGCGTTCAGGGTGCCGGCGACCAGGGCCAGGCAGGTGCCGGCCTGGTTGGTCTCGGTCCCGTTGCAGGCCCCCGGGACGATGGTGCCCCTGGCGATAGGCAGGTAATTGTGGTCCCGGAGCTGGGCGTAAGCGAATTCAAGTTCCGCTCCCCCCATATTGGTAAGGGTGGCGGAGGAGACGGCGCCGGCGGCCGGGAAATAAGGGTAGGGCACGTCGAAAGAGAACTCGTCGTTGTCGTAGACGGCCGAGTAGAGGCTGGCGTTAGAGGTCCCCTGCTGGGTGCGAGTCAGCGCCAGGGTATAGGGCGAAGCGGAGTTGGCCTCGGAATTGCCGTAATACTGGTTGGGCGCGCCCGCGACCACCAGGTAATACCTGCCGCCGCCTATGGGGACGGTGTAATTCAGGGTCACGGTGTTGGCCAGGGTATAGCAGGGCCCGCTCAGGTTGCAGACGTCCGAGCCGGTGCCGTAGATGGTGGGCACGGCTTCCGTCTGGTAGACCCGGTCGGAGTCGAAGAGGAACATGGCGTACGCATTGTAGATCCCCTCGGTGCCGCTCTGGGGCAGGGAGAGGGTGGCTTTGAAGTTGCCGGCCGGCAGGGGCAGGGAATAGTAGTCCACGTCGCCCAGCGGGAAGACAGTGGCGGAAAGGGAAGACAGGCTGCTGACGTCGGAAGCGCATTCCGGGCCGTTGTTGCTCTCGCAGAAAGCCGTGGCGGCGCTGGTCTCGTAGGCGTCGCCGCCGGCGGGCACGGCGCTGATGCCGTGCGCGGTGAAAGCGGCGGTTATCTTGGAGCGCTCCGCGGCCCCGCATTCCCCGGTCCAGACCCCCACCTGGGAGCAGGCGTCGAGCAGGGCCTCGTGCAGGTTGGCGAAATTGTCGGGGAAATAGAAGAGGGCCGCGAAGATCAGGACCTCCGCCTTGGAACGGCCGGCGAAAGTGCCGCCGGCGAATTCGCCCAGGTAATAGTCGGAGCTCGCGTTGGGGTTGCCCAGCTTGTAGAAAGCCTGGGACACTATCTGGCCGTCTTCGTGCACCTCGCCCCACCAGTCCGTAGGCATTACCCGCTGGCCGGTGGGCTGCCCTGCCCCCGAGATGTCGCGGGCGGCGCCTTCGCCGGCGCCGACGAAATTGCCCAGCGTGATCTGGTTGGCCGCGGTGCAGCCCGCGGCGGGGAGACAATAACCGTCGCGCCAGAAGGAGGCCATGGCGAAGAAGTCCGCCAGCGCCTCGCTGATGGCCCCGAACTCGCCGAAATTGATGATGGGGTAGATGCGGTCTATCACCAGGTGGATGTACTCGTGGCGCACGATGGTGCCGTCGAGCGCGAAAGAGCGGAACTTGCCCGGGTTGCTGTAGTCCATCATGCCGTCGCCCAGCAGGATATGCCCCTTCTCCAGGTCGTAATAGGCGTTGAGCATGCCGTTGCAGTTGCTGGTGCAGCCGGTCAGGTCGTCCGCCTGGCCGTGGGCGTGGACCATGACGGGCACCTGGCCGTTGAGGTTGGCGGGCGGCAGGTTGCTGTTGTAATGGTCCTTGTTGATGCCGGTAAAATAATCCTTTATGGCGTTGAGGTGGTAGAAGGCGTTCACCTCGGACAGGCCGTTGGCCCCGCCCAGGCTGGTATCCATGAACACCCGCGCGGTATAGGTGGACCAGAGCACGGAACCCGTGCCGTTGACGGAAACCCACGGATCGTCGGTCAGCACCAGGTAGCTGGAAATATCGATGGTAAAGCCGCTGCTGACTCCGGAGGCGTCCGTCTCCAGCCGCACGCCGTAGGTGGGATTTTCCACCGCGGCCCCGTTGAAGGCGGCCGTGCGGCGCCCTATATAGGAGCCTACCGTGGCGTCCCCGTTCTTGACATAAACCTCGTCCGTATCGTCCACGGAGCCGTAGATATCGAGCGAACCCGCGCTGAAAGAGGAGAAGCGGGGCATGACCTTGGCGAATTTTCCCGTAGGGTAAGTGCCTATCCAGTCCGCGTCGTCTATGGTCACGGAATACTGGTAAGCCATATTGGAGGAATAAGGGTTGGGGGTGCTGACCGGGTTGGATTTGGTGCGCCAGACGCCGCCGCCGTTGTCGAAATGGGCGCTGGAACCCCTGAAATTGGTGACCGCGAAATAGGGGCCCTTCAGCGAGGAGAAGACCTTGCCGGTCTGCTGCAGGCAATAGTCGCCGTTGGCGTTGGTGACGGTCATGCTGGAATAGCCGTTGACCCAGAAGTACTGGTTGGGGAGGTTGACGGTGACCGGCGGGGTCCACTCGGCTTCCGTCTTATTGAGGCTGTTAGGGGCGTTATAGCCGGGCAGCGGGGAAACGGCGTAAACCTTGCCGGTGGAAGTGCCGAAGGTATTCCAGACCCCGGCGCAGGCGTAGCGCAGGTCGTCGTATTTAAAGAGCACTGAGCCGTCCCGGGCGTCTATGTAATAGACCCAGAGCCCGCCGGAGCGGCCGCGCAGTTTCCAGGCCAGCTTCAGTTCGCCGGAAGCCTCGTCGGGATAGATCACCAGCTCGGTGCGTGAAATTTTCAACTGGCGCCCCAGGTCGGCCGCGGCCGCGGCGGCCGCCGCCTGCTCGCTGACGGCCGGAACCGTCTCCAGCGGGATTTCGGGCTCGAACTTGCCCTGGTAGCCGGAAACCAGGCCCTCGTCGGAAACGTGCACGCGGGCGTAGGAGAATTCCACGGGGATGCCGTCGCGGTACTGCTGGTACTGCAGGTGGGTCACGCCCATGAACTTCTTCTGGTGCACCAGGCGCAGGGCCGAAGGCTGGACCTTAAGCAGTTCTTTGTTATCCTCGAAAAAGGCCAGGGCCGCCTGCTCGGGAGTGCCGGGATAGCGGGAGGTCTTCCCCCCCGTGACGGCTTCGGGCAGGCCGGTGCGCGGGTTATAGCGTACCCGCCAGCCCTTGCCCTGTTTCTGCACGAATTTCCGGAAGGCGGCGCGCGTTTCGGCCGAAGGGGCCTTGCGCACGGGGCGCATGGAATCGGCCAGGGGAGAAGGGCGGGCCTCGCGCTTCTGGGGGCCGGCGCGCAGTTCCCCGGGCCCGGCGAGGAGCAGGGCGAGGGAAGCGAGGAGCAGTAGTTTGCGGTTTTCCATATTACTTGCGCGCGGCTCTCTTCAGTATCTGCAGCGCCCCGGTCAATTTCACCGCGGTATCGGTGTCGTCCAGGGCCTGGGAGAAAAGCAGGAAGGCGTCATCGTCGGGCAGGGCGGCGGCCACCTCCAGGGCCTCCAGCCTGATCTCGGGGCTGGCGGCGGTCATGGCGTCCCGGGCCGTGTTGAGGTCCGCGGGGGCGCCGGCCAGCAGCAGGCCCCTGCGGGCCGTGATCCTGAGGCGTATATCCTGGGTTTCGGCCGCCACCGCGGCCAGCCGGGCCTTAACTTTATTATCCTTTATGCCCCCCAGGGCGGTCACGGCCTTGTACTTGATAGTGGGATTCTCATCCTCGGAAAGTTTTAACAGCAGCTCGGCGGCCTCCTTACGGGAGGGCGAACACTTGAGCGCGTCCAGCGCGGCCATGCGCACCCGCACGGAAGTTTCTCCCGCGAGCAGCCTGGCCAGCGGGGCGGTGGCGGCGGGGTGGCAGACTTTCGCCAGCACGCCGCAGCTCTCGAAGCGGATGGCCTCGTCCTCGTCGGAGAGGGCGGCGGTGAACTGCTCCAGTTCCTCGGCGCGGCCCAGGCGGGCCAGTTCGCGCGCGGCGGCGTCGCGGACCGGGCCGTAGGCGTCGTTCTTGAGCTTGTAAAGCAGGTCGGCGGAGTTTTCCCCTTTCATCCAGGCGTAGGCCTCGATGGCCTTTTCGCGGACCTTGTTCTGGGAGATGATCTTCAGTTCCACCAGCGGGTTATTGGTCACCGGGATGGGGCCCTGGGCGGGGATGTCGTTGACGATGGCCAGCACGGTCTTCATGCCGGCGGGGCTGCCCAGCTGCCAGAGGGCGCGGGCCGCGGAGATGCGCACGTACTTGTCCTTGTCCTCGAGCATCTTGCGCAGCATCCCGCCGGCGGCCTTGTTGCCGGCCTCGCCCAGGATATGCGCGGCCAGGGCCCGCACGTCGGAGTCGTCGCTCTTGAGGTGTTCCACCACCGTCTTGAGCGCCCTGGTGCCCAGTTCCTTTTTAGACAAGGACTGAGCCTGCCCGGGCAGGGCAGAGAAAGCTACAAGCAGCGGTACCAGTAAGGCGACCATGTATAAATTCTAATCTTTCCTGTTTTGCGCTATGGTTAACTTTTGATTACAAAATAGTTACGGAAAACCCGCCGCGAAATGGTGCCCTCTGCAGGACTCGAACCTGCAGCCTACTGCTTCGAAGGCAGTTGCTCTATCCAGTTGAGCTAAGAGGGCGGGTTGAGAAACTATGCGTATTATTATAGAATTTATTTAAGCGGCCGTAAAAACGGCTTATTTTTCAGCAAACTGCGTTCTTCTAAGGAGTTTACCATGGGCGGACATTCTCACTGGGCCGGTATCAAGCACAAGAAGGCGATCACGGACGCCAAACGCGGCAAGGTCTGGACCAAGATCATCAAGGAAATTTCCATCGCGGCCCGCACCGGCGGCGGCAAGCCCGAAGAAAACCCCCGCCTGCGCAAGTCCATCGAGGACGCCAAAGCCGCCAACATGCCGCTCGACAACGTCAAGCGCGCCATCGCCCGCGGCACCGGCCAGGAGCCCGGCGTGGTCTACGAAGAAATGGTCTACGAGGGCTACGGCCCCGGCGGCATCGCCGTCATCATCAACATCACCACCGACAGCAAGAACCGCGCCGCCAGCGAGATCCGCAAGATCCTCGACTCCCACGGCGGCAACATGGGCTCGGCCGGCTGCGTGGGCTGGATGTTCGAGCAGAAAGGCTACATCTCGGTCGCCAAGTCCGAGGCCAAGGAAGACGAGCTGATGACCCTGGCCCTGGAGATCGGCGCCGAGGATTTCCGCTCCCCCGAAGGCGATGAATACGAGGTCATCACCGCCCCGCAGGATTTCGACGCCGTCAAGGCCAAGCTCGAAGAGAAGAAGATCCCCCTCTCCACCGCCGAGGTCACCATGCTCCCCAAGAACACCGTCGATGTCGGCGAGGACAAGGCCCGGCAGGTGCTGGACCTGATGGAGGAGCTGGAGGACCACGACGACGTACAGAAGGTCTACTCCAACTTCAACATTCCCGAAGCCATCCTCTCGAAGCTGGAGAAGTAGGGCTCCGTGAAAATTCTAGGCATAGACCCGGGGCTGGACAGGACCGGTTGGGCCGTACTTGAGAAAGACGGCCC
>Ga0075012_10003931_pt1 | contig 13967 bp, 14 predicted proteins | sample All_14_2_FD_71474 | JGI IMG/M metagenome (GOLD analysis project Ga0075012, IMG submission 71474) | Freshwater microbial communities in response to fracking from Pennsylvania, USA - Allegheny Zone_MetaG_DW_15 | ecosystem: Environmental > Aquatic > Deep subsurface > Groundwater > Drilled... | reverse complement strand
CGCGCACCGCGGCGCGAGTTACGAAGAAGACGTGGAGTTTCAAGCGACGAAGTTCGTCGAGTCGGCAAAGGCGATGGCGACCTTGCCGCGCGACGAATGGGTTCGCCGCTTCGCCGTCGCCAACTTGCCCGCGCAGCCTATCCTCTCACCAGAAGAGGCGCTGCTCGATAAACCGCTAGAGCGAGAAGGCGTGATTGTCGAAATCGACGATCCGGAGCTCGGCCGCATTCGCCAGGTTGGTCACACCTATACGCTTGAGGCCACGCCAAGCCCGCCGATCCGTCCACGCTCGCTGGGATTCGAAAACCCAGTCTCGGTTGCCGACAATTGGACGAGCCGCAACGAAACAACCGCCACGAGCACACTGCCGCGTGCGCCGCTCGAAGGCGTGCTCGCATTGGATTTCGGACTCGCCGTTGCGGGCCCCTACGGCGCGCAGGTCCTCGCGGATTTCGGCGCGACGGTGATAAAGGTGACTGCGATTGATTTTAGTCTGACCGACGCGATCTATGTCGGCTCCAGCCACGGCAAGCTCGCCCTCGCGCTTGACATGAAAAACCCTCGCGGCTTGGAGATCGCACAGCGTTTGATCTCCAAAGCAGACATCGTCCACCACAACATGCGCACCGGCGTCGCTGAACGTCTTGGCATCGGTTACGCGCAAGCCGAGGCGATCAATCCGCGCATTGTTTACTGCCACACGCGCGGCTTTGAAAAAGATGGTCCGCGTACGTCGCTTCCCGGCAACGATCAGATGGGTCACGCGCTCGCCGGCAGCGCCTACGAAGGCGGGGGCACGCACCACGGCACGCCGCCTATTTGGCACATCACCGGTTTTGGCGACACCGGCAATGGCATCCTCTCTGCCGCCGCCTGCATCCAGGCCCTGCTCCACCGCGAGAAAACCGGAAAAGGCCAGTTTGTCCACACGTCAATTCTGAACATCGCGATGCTGTTCAACAGCTACACGTACGCACGCCCCGATGGCGTGGGCCCAGAGCGCGAAAGGATCGACGCCAACCAGTATGGCTTCTCGGCTACACGCAGGCTTTACGAAGCCAGCGACGGCTGGATTTGCGTCTATGCACGCAACGAGGCTGACTGGATCAATCTGCGCGATGCAGCCGGCTTGTCCAATCTCGCCAACGACGCTCGTTTTGCCGACGACGCCGGACGCGCGGCCAATGACGCGGCGCTCGGCGCGCTTCTCGAGGCTCAAATTCGAGTGCGCAGCGCACAAGATTGGCTCGCCACTCTCGATGCGCTGAACGTGCCTTGCGAGATCGCTTCCTCGACGTTCGCGCGCGAATTGTTCGACGACCCCGACATGCACGAGCGCGGCTGGATTGTCCGCAACCCGCACGCTCACCTAGGTCAGGTAGAGCAGGTCGGCATGGCGTTCTCATATTCCGCCACATCGGGCCAGAACCGTGGCGGGGCCCCCGTTACGGGCCAGCACAGCCGCCAAATCCTGGCCGATCTTGGATACAGCACCGAAGAGATCGAGGACCTGATCGCCGCGAGAGTAGTGGGCGACCAGCAAGCTGCAAGCGCCTAAGCCCAGCGCTTACAATTGACGCATACAAAGTACGAAGGAGACTTTCCGAATGAGCAATCTACGTGAGTCCCAGCTCATCCAGCTCGCCGACATCCATGAGATCACGCAGGTCATCTACACCTATTGCCACGGCGTCGATCACAGCGACGAGGAAGCGCTGCGATCCTGCTTTCATCCTGACGCCACACACGAGCACGGCGAGTACAAGGGCAAATCGCTCGACTTCATCCCGTTCATTATCGACTTCAACCGAGACCGCCGTGGTCAAACACACGCCGTCACCAATTGCATCGTCCGTATTGAGGCGGATCGCGCATTTTCCGATTCCCAATTCTCCGCCTATAGCCGCAGCACGCCCATAGATGGCAAGATCAACGAGATGTTCGTGAAGGGCCGATATTTGGATCGCTTCGAGCGTCGCAATGGGGCCTGGAAGATCAGCCACCGGCTCGGCGTCCACGACCGCGAGATCATGGCCGAGGCCCCAGAATCGAATGGCGCCGTCACCGGCGGCCTTCGCAGCGGCGCAAAGCCCAACGATCCATACTACCAAATGCTCGACGATTTCCTGCGCGGGAAGTGAACGCCAGAATTAATCGGCGCGCCGATCAGCGCCGATGATGATGCAATAGAACAAGCACGGCGCGTCGCTCCTATTGTGCCATGAGTGGGCGACGCCGCCTTGAACGATTGCGTCTCCCGCCTTCAGTAAAACCTCACCCTCGTCGAGTTGAAGCCAAATTTCGCCCTGGACGATGATGACATAATCATAGGACATCGTCGCATGTCGGCCAGTATATGAGCGCGACCCGCGCGGCGATGCATTGGCCCCAGCTGAGGCAATGATCTCCTCGCCGACCTGCGAATACGGCGGATACCAGATTGCGCCAAACCGTGTCTCGCCCACGCTCGGCTTCGCCTGCGCCATCATCTCAAGCGGCTCGTCACCCGCACCCCGTACCGGAATGCCCAGTTCGGGGGCCGTGGCCCAGAACCCCGCAAACGAAAGCGCTCCATCCACGAAGGGCACAGAGCCATCGCTCACGACATAGGACCCGCCATCACTTCGTTCGCCGGTCACAACCCGCCGGACATCCTGCAAGCCTCTAATTATCCGCATTCGTGCTCATCCATTCATCACTCGGGAATGATCGGCGCACACGTCTATAACGCAACCTAGAAAGCGCATTATCACATATGAGGTGTGGCGGAGCCGATGAACGCTTTAGCTCCCCGATGATCAACTATGGCGCGCGTATCCCCAAGGAAAAGATCACCATCGGCGGCGCCGACATCGTCAGGCTCAACGGCAACGGCCGGCCACCATCTCGCGTGGGCAATGTATTGCCCCGCCGAGCTCTGGCTGAAGACCGTGCTCCATCGCGTGGCCGCGGCGTTGCCTCGTCGCGTAAAAGTCCTCACCGGCCTGAATATGTTCGCTACCGCCCTCGCGCACATAACGCTCGATTCTAATGCTGCCGCCCTCCTCCAAACGCGCGGGTTAAGGCCAGTTGCCGCATTTGCCGATCTGGGCGCGCCCTGAGCCACGCGCGCGCCATCGCATCCGCCATTGCATTGAAAAAACAGCTCGTGATTAAAACATCGCGCATTTGCAGCCCGCAATGCTGCGCTAAGCAGGAACATAAGGCCCGGCGTGCTGCTGTGGAGGTTCCATATGTCCGAACGATGCCCCGTCCATCACGTCAGCTTTAGCCAGCCAGACGTCCAATCCGATATCGGTCCCTTCGCCAAGAGACTGCTCGAGGAGCGCGTCTATATCGACCCGATCACAAACCTCGCCGTCGTTTCCCATTACGAAGACATCGCCTACGTTTCCGCCCACCCGGAACTGTTCTCCAACAGGATGTCGACTCGACCCTCCGCCAAATCCAAAGAGGGTGCGGCGCAGGAACTGAAATTGGTGCAGCGTTACGCTGAACGTGGGTTCCTCCCATTCGACACGCTGGTCACGAACGACCCACCTTCGCACACCTCCTACCGCAAGATCGTCGACAAGATTTTTACACCCGCGACGGTGCAGAAATTCGAGGCTGAAATCCGAACGATTGTCGATGAGTTGATCGATGAAATTGGGCCGAAGGGAAGCGCCGACATGATGGCGGACTTCTCCATCAAGGTCCCGCTCTTCTTCATCATGTCGCACCTCGGTGTGGATCGCAGCAATTGGCGCCGCGTGAAGACGTGGGCCGATACCGCGATTGAATCGATCAACCCGACCATCGATCCTGACCGGGAACTGGAAATCGCAGACATCCAGATCGAGATGCAGCAATTTATCAACGCAAGTGCGACCACTTTCGAAGCCAACCCTGCGCCGACCATCTTGAGTTTGTTGCAACACGCGGAGGTGGACGGCGAGCGCCTCGATCGTGCAGCGCTGGTCAACATCGCGTCGCAAATCTTCGTTGCCGGTCACGAAACCACTGGAGGCCTCATCGGCAACGGCCTGTACATGCTGCTGAACGATCCCGCGCTGATGCAACGGCTCAAGGCAGAGCCTGACAAAGTCTCCGCTTTCGTAGAAGAAGTGTTGCGCGTCAATCCGCCGATCCCACACCGCATCCGCCTGGTGGCGCAAGATACCGAACTGCACGGCGTGAAGCTAAAGGCCGGCTCGATGCTGCTCATGAGCCTAATCTCCGGCAACCTCGATCCAGACAAATTCACCGACCCCGATGAGGTCTCGCTTGATCGTCGCAATGGCCGCCAACATCTTACCTTCGGCCAAGGCATCCACTATTGTATCGGCAACATCGTCGCCCGCGCCGAAGCGCGCATCGCTTTCCAACAGGTCTTGGCGCGTCTGCCGAACATCAAGCTCGACGAAACTGCGCCGCCGCCGAAATGGGCGCTGAGCTTTCAGGCGCACACGCTCGCCAACCTCTCCGTCACCTTCTGAGGTTGCTGCGATGACGGCCTGGATCTGTCAGAATTGCGGCCACATCTACGACGAAGCCGAAGGAGACCCGGACTCCGGCATTTCTCCCGGCACTCGTTTCGAGGACTTGCCGGCCGATTGGATATGTCCAGATTGCATGGCCGGACGTGACATGTACGCGCTCCAGGAGAACGCATAGCCCAACCCGAACGCAGCCGACGGGATCGGCCTCAGCGCGCCTGGGGCGTGGCTACGAGCCCATCCGAGCCGCCGTTGTGACGAGCGGGGCTCTTTGAGGGTCGCCGTAGAATGCGGCGCACAACACCGCGCCGTGCAGCCGATCCCACTCCTGCGCATAGTCGAAACAAAAGGCGGCAAGCGTCTGGCGCGCAATCATGCGCTCCATCTGCACCCGAAGCCGTCACTCATCACGTCGCAACCGGCGCCGGTGTCACGTCGCTCGGTCCATAATGAGCTTTCATAGTGGCGATCTTTCCTGCCTCGTTGAAGTGAAACACATCGATGACGTTGAGCACCGCGCCATCTGACACGAACACACGAAACGACATCGCCGCCGCCGCTGCGAACGATCCGCGCGGCTCGCCTTCGATCTCCAGCCGCACGCCGATGTCCATCGCCGTCTGATAGAACATTTCAATATCTCGTAGCCCCCGCATCGTCGCGCCGCCGACCGGATCTTCCACCACGGCGTCGACATCGAAAAGCAACATCAGCGCGGTGATGTCTCGCTCATTGATCAAAGACACATAGCGTTTGAGCAACGCCTTCATCTCGACGTCAGACGGCATCAACGAGAGCCCTCCGTGTAGCTTCAGATGACGATATCTAACGCCGATCCCGCGAAGCCGCGCAATTGTATGTTTTAAGGGCTGACGGGCTGATTAAAGGCTAGCTGATTGACGGCGCATACGCTGACGACCGACGCTCCACGCCGGCCTTGCCGCATCGCGAGTTCACCGCCTCAAATGTCAGACATCGCCACAATCCCTGAACAGCATCGTGCTCGGCCCAGGTCTCGCCAGTTCCGTCGAGCACCTTGATCTGCATTAGCCGCCAACGCAGGCGTAAGGAGAAATCGCGTCCATGTCTGATACGCAATTGGCCCTACCGGCGCACGTGCCCCCGACGCTCGTCCGCGACTTTGACGCCTTTGGCGACCAGCGCCTGATCGACGATCCGTTCGGTCTGTTTCGCGAGATGGCGAACACCTACCCCAGCGTCTTCTACTCGACCCGTCACGGCGGCCATTGGGTGGTGACCGGGAGGCAAGCTGTCGAAGAGGCGCTTTCGAATTCCGACACCTTCGGCAGCGGCGTGATGGCGATTCCAAACGTCGATGCTCCCGCCATGTTCATCCCAGTTCAACTCGACCCGCCCTCGCACACGCTTTACCGCACCATGCTCAATCCAATGTTTCGCCCGGCAGCGATCTGGAAGCTGGAAAATGAGGTGCGGGCCTTTGCCCGTGATTTGATCGACGCCGTGAAAGATCGCGGCGAGTGCGAATTCGTCGACACCATCGCGCTGCCATTGCCTGTCCTGATTTTCATGCGCCAGATGGATTTGCCAGAGCATCGCTATCAACAATTCGCCGCCTGGGTGCGCGAACTGCTCACGGGTCAAACCCAGCAACAGCGCGACGATGGCTCAGCCAAGATTATCGAATACATCCGAAGCGTCGTCATGGAGCGCGAGGCCGATGCGAACGGCGATTGGGTGCGCAAGCTACTTGCCGCCGAAGTCGAAGGCCGCCCACTCGATCGCGAGCGCGAAGTTTGGCCGATCTGCAACTTACTCTTCGTCGGCGGGCTCGACACCGTAAAGAACGGCCTCTCACACATGATGCGGGCGCTTTCCTCGCGACCAGATCTTCAGCAGCGTCTGCGCGATGATCCCTCGATCGCTCCCGCGGCTGTAGAAGAAATGATGCATTTCCTCGGTGGAGTGAATCCACCACGCGTGCTGCGCCACGACACCGATTTCATGGGCGTAAAGATGCGCGCCCGCGATCTCGCCATCATGTACACGCCCACCGCCGCCGGAGACCGCCCCGCGGACATCAATGATCCCTCGACGATCAATTTCGACCGCGAGAACAAGACTCATATTGCCTTCGGCGCAGGCCGGCACCGCTGCATTGGCGCCGTTCTGGCGCGGCTTGAGATGAAAGTTTTTCTCCAGGAATGGTTTGCCTCGATTCCGTCGTTCGAAGTCACTCCCGGTTCCAAACTGACCTACAGCCCGGGCCTAGCCACATCGGTCGAAGAACTCCACCTGCGCTGGCCAAGGCGCAGCTGAGTAGCGCCAAGAAGCGGCTTCGTCTTGAAGATTGCGCGCGAGCTTAAAATCCGACGCTTGATCCCTCTATCGCTATGCTGGACGCCACAGAGTCACGGTGCAAGGTAGCGGCATGTCCCAGACGCCGATCCATGACCCGAGCCGCGCAGACGTCAGCGCCTATCTATCAAAGCGTCTCGCCACGCCCGTCACCGTCACGTCACTGCGGAAGACCTTTCCCGGCATCTCCCGCGAGACATGGCTAGTGACCGCGAGCGTTTTGGGCGCGGAGTCTGGCTTCGTCGTGCGGATCGATCCACCGAGCGGCCCCTCGGTTCCGCAGAGTTTGCGCCACGAATGGGAGGTCTATTCCCGGCTTTGGCGCTCCCCCATCCCCGTGGCCGAGCCGCTTTGGTACGATGAGGCCATCGATTTCGCTGACGGGCGCCCACATATGGTGCGCCGCTTGATCGATGGCGCCACAAGCCCACCAGACCTCCTAGCCCAAACCGACGAGGGCGCGCGGCGCCGACGCGCCGTCGTGTTCGAGCACATGGAAAAACTGGCCGCAGTCCACACATTGGATTGGAAAAGCTACGGCTTCGACACCTTCATCGACGCGCCAGCGGAGCCGGCCGATGCGCTCGCTGCGGACTTCCGCTACTGGAAATCACTCTGGACCTCCTTCCACGTCGATCCGTTTCCACTCACAGCCGAGGCCCTGGCATGGCTCGAATCGCAATTGCCGACCGACACGCCACGGATCTCTTTAGTCAAAGGCAACAATGGTATTGGCGAGGAAATCTGGAAAGACGACAAAATCGTCGCGATGAGCGATTGGGAACTCGCGTCGCTCGGCGATGGCGTCCTCGATCTAGCTTTCTCACAAGGCACGCTCGACCTCATCGATCGGCGCGAGGCAATCCGCTACTACGAGCAATGCGTCGGCGACAAAGTGTCGCCCGAGCGCATCGCCTTCGCGTCCTTTTGGATACCGTTCAAAGCCATGGTCTGCCTCAACGTCTATCGCCTGCCTCCCTTCTTCGCGGGGCGCGACAACCGCATCTCGGCGCTGTCCAACGGCATGCTTTCGGTGCGTTGGCTCGAAAGCCGGCTCGCTCCCTGCATTGGCCGCAACATCGTCGACGCCTGGCGTGAACAGGCAGGCGAAAGCGCCAGTATCTATGCAGAACTGGGAACAGCACGATGAGCGTGTCTTCTTCGCAATTGATTTCGGCCATCGCCCACAGCCTTGAACACGAGGTGCTCACGCAGCTCCCGCCTGCAAGCTGGGGCGCGAGCAATGTGCGCTCCTGCCTCGCCCTGCTCGCCTATTTGCAAGACCGCATCCCTGTGGAAATGCAATTGCTGCGTGAAGATAATGCGGACCTGCGCACGCTGTGCAGCGATGCGCTCGCCTCGACCGACCTCGACACCACGCGCAAAACCCAACTCGAGGCAGCGCTGGTTCAACACGAGGGAGATCACGATGCACTATCGATCGACACCCTCAGAGCCGCCAACGACAGTTACAGAAAATGCGTGGAAGACCTTATCGCCAACAGCAGCGAAAAGCGGTCGCTGACCGCCGAGAGATCCCCACTGAGTATACGCGTCCGCGCCTACCTGCTACGCGCGCATGAGCGCGAGTACGCGACGATTGCGCGCTCCGCCATGATGGCGCCGTTCTAAAACTCCAATTGCAGCTGGTCGCGCACAAATCAGCGCAATGTGCAGTAATCACAGAGCCACATCATGCTGACACCCTTGGCGACGCCGCCACTGCCTTGTCAGTAATGCCGTCGCCGCTCCATCAGTGCAGTACGCATCCTTGTCTGCGCATGTGAGCCGGCGCGCATCGCGATAGCGGCGGCATCGAGCTCCCCAAGCCGTCTGCGCGACGCCTTATTGACACGCGCTCCGCCCCAGAGCGGCTGCGTTTCATCCGTGGGTTTTGAAATGCCCCGCGGAAACATCCCGCTCACGGCGCGCGCCGCCGTGAAATTGCTGCTGCATTTCCCAAGGCGTGTTTTCCGACGTCCGCGACCAATCGATCGTCACCACGCGCGCAGCGATCTTCCAGACCCCGCCTCGGCGCGCAAACTTGTCGATGTATCGGCCGCCTGTGAAAACGTGATAATCCGCTCCGCCGTTCTCGTCAGGCTGGGGGTGCATGGCGAGATAGTAACTTTCAACGTTCGCCACATCGCCATCGAGTTCGATGAGCGCATTGGTGATGTGGTGTTGGCCGGCGATCTGGGCCTTGTCCATTTCCGCCACCAACATCGGGCCGAACTCGCTGCCCAGCCCCGCCCATGGCCCGTGCGTGTCCCGGCCATCTTCATGATAGATGCTCGAAATCAACGCGGCATTGCCGCGGTCAACACCGCGGCAATACGTATAAAGCACTTGCTGAATCTCGAGATGCGCAGAGACTTCTTCCAGCGTCATTACACGGCCCGCAGGAACATGAGCGCTCCCATGCCGAAGAGTGCGGTGCTCGCCCCAGCCTGTCCACGGGAAGGCTTTGAACATGCTTGGGCGCGCTTAAAGGAGCACGCACCAGGCCCTAGCCGCGCGTATGCGGGCCGAACCGATGGACGAAGTCGTTGTACTGGATGTCCTGAGTGTCACCCCAGCCGATCCCGCGCGCCGTCTCCCACCGCGTCAGACAGAAATACACGTTCATGTTTTGCCAGGTCTGCCAGGGCATTCGCGCCTCCACACTGCCCTTGATCAGATGAATTTCGCCGTCTGCGTCAGTCAGTTCAAGCTCAAACAAATCGGGCGAAATCCCGTCCTCCGCCCTCTTTGTAAGCTTTCTGCCCGAAACCAGAGGGACGGTCACGCCGTCGCGAAAAATGTAGCCCCACATCAGATTGCTCGCGCCCATCGGATAGCGCTTGGTGACTTCGGGATCGACGCCCTCGGAATCAAACCCGACGAAATGAAAAGCGAAGGTCTCATCGACGACGCCGACCATCCACGACACCGGCGGCAAATGCATACTGGTTTCACGCCGCTCCTGCGACCAAGAGCGATCCCGCGAGAAGTAGCCATCGATCTTCAGCTTCTCGCCGTACAGATTAAGCTCGCCCGTCGTCTTGCACGCCTGCGTGAAGTGAAAACCGCCCGGACGCACCGCCGCCGGCATAATCGCCCGCAATGTAAGATCGAAGGACACGTTGCGCGTGACGTCCTCGAAGAGCACGCGCACTTCCTCTAGCGGATGGATAACTTTGATTTTCAGACCAATAAGCGGGATTTCATAGTCGTCGATGTCGCTGTCTGGGTACGGCAAATAATGGTAGTGGTTGACGTATTCGCACGCCAACGACGAATCTTTCAACCCCTTCCAAATGTAAACACTGGCGCTCATCACTTTAAGCACGGGGTGAAACCAAATATAGATTTCACCGTTTAGCTTCGCATCTGGAATGTTGAAACCATAGTACGAGGTCTCGGTTGCCGAGAAGTGTCCGCTCGGCGCTGGCGCGTGCAGAAACTCATCCGCAGGCAGCGCGACGCCAAGTGGCTCCGCCCCGCGACGGGTTACCATAAGTTTTTCCAACTCAGCCGTCGGACTGGCAGTTTTGGCTTCCGCCATCAGAGTACTCCTTTGAGATTGGTTGCAACGTCGCGCAAGAAATGGCGGTAAAGCGCAATGCCTAGATAAGCCATTTTGAGTGCGGGATAGGCGCCGCTGACAAACCCGCGCCACGATACAGCGCAGCACACCGCGTTACGAACCGACCGCCATGTATTGAAAAAGCGTGCGCTGTCGCCCTGGTATCGAACGCCGCCTTCGGCGGTGTACATGCTGAGAAACTCATCCCACGGCATCAGGGCTTCAATGGCGGGCCGGCAATAGCTCAAATCCTCAATCGCATCGCCGACATGCACGAACTCCCAATCCAACACCGCCGTCACCTGGTCGCCATCGGTCATCATGTTGTGAAAGCCGACGTCGCCGTGAACAATGGCGAGGCGTTCTATGCGCTGCGGGATGTTGTCGAGCAGCCAGCGGAACGCGACCTCGAGCAGCGGGGACGGGTGAACGCGGTTTCGCAGCCATCGATCCTGCCATTCCAGCACATAAGCACGTAGCGCCTCTCGCGGCTCGTTGACCGTCGTTGGGAGCACCTGACCAGGCTCGATCCTATGCAAGTTCGCGAGCAGGCTGGCGAACTGCTTGCACAAACGTGCGCGCCGCACCGGGTCATCTTGCCAGTCCGCCGTGCCCGCGGCGCCAGAGACGCGCACCGAAGCGATCGCGGGCTGGCCCAGGATTGCGGCCGCGTCAGCGAACAGCGGCTTGGCGATGGGTAACCCTGCCGCCTTGAGCTTCACCAAAGGCTCGAACTCATCGAGCACGCTCTTCTCGGTGGGCCCGGCGGGCATGTCACGACGAATCGCCAAACTCTGCGACCCACCGCGCGAACGCACCTCGACAAGGAACGTATCCTTTGAATATCCCCCGCTCGCGCGTGCGAAAGACTCAATCGTGCGGCTGGCGTCAGCTCCAAGATGGGCTTCAAACAGCTGCATCAGGAGGTCCTCGGTCACCTCTACTTCGACGCGCGCCAACCGCCCCGGCGCATCGCGCACCTCCGCCTGCATCAGCTGATCCTCCTGCGCGTAGAGCGCGAGATCAGCCTCATTTACTTTCGCAAGCCAAGCGCGGTCGGATTGGCTCGACGCCGCGACTGCAGCGCCGAGCGACGCTGCGGTTTTGAAATACGCCGGCGGCGCATCCGGATAATCAGACGCCAAGCCATCGATGACCGCGGTCGCCGTTACCGGCGCTTGCGTCAAAAGATTTTGCTGCACCGCAATATGATTGACGATCGCATTTGGCATCTCGCTTTGCCACACCGCGAAATGGCGTAAAATGTCGCCGATCATTGCCGCTGCGACCTTCGCGTTTGAACTCTGCAGCTCCGGCATAATGAGTTTGGTCAAGTCGGCATGCAGCGCTTGCAGGGTTTTTGCCGTTAATTGTGCGTGTTCCGGCATGTTTCCCTCACACTGTCTCGAACGCGCAGACGACCGTGGCTACTTAGCGCCGAGCAAACTCTTGCGCTTCTAGTCAACCGCTCACACGCTTACGCGCAAGGCGAAGCATTATAAGTTTGCCCGGCATCATTACGCTCTTTCACCAAAGCAGCCGGCTGGTGATGTGAGCGCCCGGCTTGACCGCTATGGTGGGCTTGCCTAGCGTTAGGGTCGCCTTTTCGTGAGGTAGTGGTTTGAAAGCACCTGCGCCCGCTGTTCGCGCCCGCAGCGCGACAAACGCCGCCGCTGAACCAGCGGCGACGCCCTCAGCAATTGCTGGCGCGCGTACGCCGCTATCGCGAGAATTGTGGGGGACCCCAGCCAACGATCAGGGCTGGACAGAAAACCGTCCCGGAATCGTACGCGAAATCAATTCGTGGCTTCAGAATGAGCACAGCCGCACCAGCGATACATTGGACGCTTTGTTGCTGCCGAGGCCAAATGAGCTCGTTCCCTGGACCGACCACGCACCGAAGGTCAGCAATGCGGTTTCCAACCAGCGTATGCGGCGCGCTAAGATCCTGCTCGCTGCGCGGAACCTCATCATCGCGCACGGGCGAGACGGATTCACCCTAAACGACATCGCCGACGCCAGCGACGTCACGGTTCCCACGATCTACAACCTCGTCGGCCGCCGCAGCGACGTCATCGTTTCTTGTTTCGAAGAGTTTCTCCGGCTCGTCATCGCCACCGGCCTATCCGATCAAGATCCGATGTTGAACCCGGTGGCGTCCTTGAGCGCCGTCGCCGTACCCGTAACCCTACGCGCCCCGAAATTCGCGCGCGAGATCATCCAGGCCATGCGCGACGAGAACCCCGGCCTGCGCCAGTCCTTGGAGCGCCACTCTGTCTTCGGCACCCGCGAAGCGCTCCGCCGGATGCGCGCGTGCGGCAAGCTTCACGCGTGGGTCGATATTCCGCTGCTGGCCAGCCACATCTCCGCGCAGAACGCGGCGACCTCGGTCGGCTGGGCCAATGGCGAAATTGCCGATGAGAGCCTTTGGCCCATGCACCTATATAAGGTCGGCTTGCTTTTGCTCGGCTGCGTCACCGAGCAGCACGCGCAAGGCATGCGCCTCATGGTGCAAGAAGCACAGGAACTCTGCCGGTTAACGCATTGAGCGCACGCTCCTTGCTGACCGCCCCGTCCTCGCTGCGCGTCGCCTGGGACGTGCGCTACGCGATGTTGGCGATGACGTGGCCCACGGGGTATACATTGTCCGGCTCGGCCACAATTTTTAGCGTGCCGGCAACTGGCGCTTCGACTTCCTGCACGGATTTCTCGCTCTCGAGCGTATAGATGATTTGCCCAGCAGCCACTTCCGTCCCGTCAGCCACCAGCCATTCGGCGAGCTTGCCTTCGGTCATACCCATACCGAGGCTTGGAATTGCAATCGTCGTCGCCATTAGCGCTCCAAAGTCTTGCGAATGGCAGCCTCAACATCGGCCTGACTGAACAAATATGCCTGTTCCAGCGCCGAGGAAAACGGCACCGGCGAATAGCGCGAGGCCACACGTTGAACCGGCCCCTTGAGGTCGCTGAACAACTCTTCGTGGATGCGCGAGGAAATCTCTGCGCCAACGCCGAAGGGCTTGATCGCTTCATGAACGATGACCGCGCGCTTTGTCTTGGCCACTGACTTAAGCACCGTCTCCGCGTCGAACGGCGCGATGGTGCGCAGATCGATTACCTCGACATTGATCCCATCCGCCTTCAGTTTATCGGCCACCGCTAGGCATTCGATCACGGAACGGCTATAGCTGATGACCGAAACATCGGAACCGGTCCGCGCGACGCTCGCCTTACCCAGCGGCACGCGATGGCCACTTTCCGGCGCTGGCCCTGGCACACCATACATGGCGATGTTTTCGATGAAGATGCACGGATCGTCGTCCTCAATGCAGGACGACAAAAGCCCCATGGCATCCGCCGCGTTCGACGCCGCCACCACCTTCACGCCTGCCGTATGCGCAAACCATGCTTCCAGCATGTCCGAGTGCTGGCCGCCAAGGCCGAAGCCGGCACCTGTCGTCGTGCGCACGGTGATCGGAACGCTGGTCTGCCCGCCCGACATGAACCTTAACTTCGCCGCATGATTGACCAATTGATCCATCGCCACGGTGACGAAATTCATCAGCATGATCTCGGCCACCGGC
>Ga0075012_10003930_pt1 | contig 13971 bp, 15 predicted proteins | sample All_14_2_FD_71474 | JGI IMG/M metagenome (GOLD analysis project Ga0075012, IMG submission 71474) | Freshwater microbial communities in response to fracking from Pennsylvania, USA - Allegheny Zone_MetaG_DW_15 | ecosystem: Environmental > Aquatic > Deep subsurface > Groundwater > Drilled... | reverse complement strand
GCGAAGGCGGGCACGCCGAAGCCGCGGAAGACGTCGTCGAACAGTCGGTTCACCTCGCGGTGGAGCGAGAGCAGCGGGTGGGTATCACTGTCGCGGCCGCGCTCGGCGCTGACCGGGACGGGGAGCCGGTTTTCCTGCCGGCTCCAGGGAATGAGATCACGAAAAGCCATGATGGTCATCTCCTTTTCTGGCTGGAAGGGGCAAGGCCTGCCGGCCCGCTGAGTGCGGCGCCGGCAAGCCAAGTAAACCAAGGATCAGGCCGCTTCGAGGGCCTTGTCCTTGGGCGCTTCGATCCGATCCTGGGCAGGCTTGCTACCGCTGATCGCGATCCGGCGCGGCTTCATCGCCTCTGGGACGACACGCTTGAGCGCGATGCTCAGCAAGCCGTTCTCGAAGCTGGCATTGCCGGCTTCCACGAAGTCAGCGAGCTGGAAGCGCCGCTCGAACGCGCGCGCGGCAATGCCGCGATGCAGATAATCGCCCTTACCGTTGTCTTCGGCACGCTTGCCGGTGACGGTGAGCTGGTTCTGCTGGGCCACCACCTCGATGTCTTCGGGGCGGAAGCCGGCGACTGCCAGCGTGATGCGATAACTGTCCTCGCCATCCTTCAGGATATCGAAAGGCGGATAGCCATCGTCTTCACGCGTGCCTGCTTCGAGCAGGTTGAAGAGGCGATCGAAGCCTACGGTCGAGCGCCGATAGGGCGCAAAGTCAAAGTCGGTTCTCATTTCCAAATCCTCCTATGAAGCGATCTGGGCATGAGAGGCGCCGGTAACGGAGAGCCGACGCTCTCTATGTCCAACCGGACCCGAACGGCGTCCGGCAGTAAAAATCTAGGTAGGCGTCGAGGGCTTTCAAGAGGTTTTTTTCACGCGGCATTTGATTGCCAACGCGAGTTATCGCCTCTTGAAATCATCATGGCGAACACAAAAATCTTGCCTGCGGACCGGGCCCCTCTGACGGCGGCTGTTCAGCCTCCGTGATGTCGGACCGCATCGAGTGCGCTCGGTGCAGGATCGCGCAGCTTCAAGGTGAAGCTGGCCGAGTGCCTCATTGATCTGGAAATCAATGGAGTGAGGCATGAACAGACATTTTGACCCAATAACCTATCCGCCCCCTTCGTCGGCGCGCGCCGGCGGCGCAGCCATCTATGATGAAGGCCTTCGGCGGCACATGCTCGGCGTCTATCGCAACATGGCGCTGGGCCTCGGTATCACGGCGCTCGTCGCGCTGCTGATCGCGAGCACGCCAGCGCTTTACCAGCCGATCTTCGGCACGCCGCTCAAGTGGGTGGCGATCTTCGCGCCGCTGGCGTTCGTGCTGTTCTTCTCGTTTCGCGTCGAGCGGATGACCACAGCGGGAGCGCGCACGGCGTTTTATGCCTTCGCAGCTGTGATGGGCGTGTCGATGGCGAGCATCTTCCTCGTCTTCACCGGCACCAGCATCGCGCTCGCCTTCTTCAGCGCAGCGGCGGTGTTCGCGGGCATGAGCCTGTGGGGCTATACGACCAACGTCGACCTGTCGCGTTGGACGACCTTCCTGATGGTTGGGCTGATCGGCGTGGTCATCGCCAGCCTCGTCAACCTGTTCGTCGGTTCCTCGACGTTGCAGCTTGTCTTCTCGATCGCCGGCGTGCTCGTATTCACCGGGCTCACCGCCTGGGACACGCAGCGCCTGAAGAGCGAGTATCTGGCCTATGCCGGGTCCGAACGCGCGGAGAAGCTGGCGGTGATGGGCGCGCTGTCGCTCTATCTCAACCTCATCAACCTGTTCCAGCTGCTGCTGAGCCTGTTCGGGCAGCGCGAGGAGTGACGAAGGAGGCCAAGCAATGACGAGCATGTCGGCCGCGGTTCCCGATGCCAGTGCGGGCAGCGAAGCCCGCACCGGCGTTCCGCTGCTCAGCCGCAACTGGGGATGGTTCATGGTCCGCGGCGTTCTCGCCCTGATTCTGGGCACCGTCGCATTCCTGTTTCCGGTAAGCGCCCTGTTCGCCTTCACTATGGTGTTCGCCGCCTATGCCGGCGCCGATGGCCTACTCTCGACGATCGCCGGCGTGCGCGGCGCGACCCGTAAGGAAGAGCGCTGGTGGACGTTGATCCTGCGCGGCATCATCGGCCTCGGGGTCGCGGTCTTGTTCTTGGCTGTGCCCATAGTGGCGACGGTCAGCTATGCGCTGGCGACGCTTTGCATGCTGAGCGCCTGGGCCATTCTGACTGGCGTATTGGAAGTCGTCGCCGCGATCCGCCTTCGCAAGGAGATCGAAGGCGAGTGGCTGCTCGGGCTTTCCGGCGTGCTCTCCCTATTGCTGGGGCTTGCGGTGCCCGTGGCGCTTTATGTGAACCCGCCCGCCACGATCCTCTCGGTCGCATGGGTGATCGCGATCTACGCTGTCATCGCCGGTGTGGTGCTGATCGGGCTCGGGCTGCGGCTGCGCCGGCGCCGGGAAGGGACGGAAGGACAGCCGGCATGAGGCGAGACGACGTGATCGCGATCGCCGGTTCGCTGGAGGACCGCTTTGTCATCGAGATATTGGAGGTCGGCGGCGATCCGGCCGATCTGATCGAGGCGGTCGCACGGGCTCGCGGCGATGCGCTGGACTTCCCGGCGTCGCCGCGCCCGATGTCTCCAATCGTGTCTCGACTGTGCGAAATCATCGAAACCGCCGACGCAGCGGTCGCGGACCCGCTCCAGTGGGAGGATGGCCGCCCGTGAGCCCACGCGGACTGGACTCGCGTCCACCGCGCGGCTGGCTGGCCTTGCTGGCAGCGATCGGCCTGGCCTCGGGTGTGGCCGGCGGCGTGGGGGTGGCTTGGCTCAACTCCGACCGTGACATGGTGATTGGGGCGGAAAGCGCACAGGTTTCCGTCGACGCCGTCCCGCTTAATCGGCTGACGGTCGCACCGCTTGTCGAGCGTGTTGCGCCCGCTGTGGTAAACATCGCGGTGCTGCAGGCGTCGCCCTATGCGCAGAACCCGCTGTTGCGCGACCCCTATTATCGCTTCTTCCTCGGCGTGCCCGACGAGGCACTGGCGCCGCGGATCTCGGCGGGCTCCGGGTTCGTGGTCGATGCCGCGCGCGGTCTGGTTGTCACCAACCACCATGTCGTCGAGAATGCCCGCGCCATTGCCGTTGGCGTTGGTGATCGGCAGGTCGAAGCCGAGTTTCTCGGCAGCGATCCGCGGTCCGACATCGCCGTGCTGCGCATTCCAGCTCGCGGGCTGAAACAGCTTCCGTTGGGTGACTCGGACAAGACGCAGGTCGGTGACTATGTGGTCGCCATCGGCAACCCGTTCGAGGTGGGGCAGACCGTCACGGCGGGAATCGTCAGCGGGCTGCGCGGCTCGCCCGACGGCGGCGCTCGCTACATCCAGACCGATGCGCCGATCAACCCGGGGAACTCGGGCGGCCCCTTGATCAACATGCGTGGCGAAGCCGTCGGCGTGAACAGCGCGATCATCGGCCCCAATCGCGGTAATGTCGGCATCGGCCTGGCCGTGCCATCGCGCGCTGCGCGCCAGGTCGTCGAGCATATAGCCGGTGTAAGCTTACCCGGTGGAAGCGGGTCTTAGACCGGGAAGTCCAGCTGCTTTGAGAGCGTCATCTCAGGCGATCACGTAGAACCGTCAGGGTGACACGCAATCCCTCTGGCCGCCACTCGCGCTCGATGGTGCCGCCAAGCTGTCCGCTGGCCAGGCGCCCAAGCAAGCTGCCGAATCCATCTTCCCCCGGCTCATCGCTCCGCGGGCCGCCGCGCTCCTGCCACGTCAGGGTGAGCGTATCTTTTCTCGCGACGCATTCCACTGCGACCGTGCCCGACGGCGACGACAATGCGCCGTACTTCGCGGCATTGGTGGCGAGCTCGTGAAGGATAAGCGCGATCGTGGTCATCGAGGCTCCAGGCAAGATCATGTCGTCGCCGATGATCTGCAGCCGCCCATGACGATCGCCCACGCTTTCATATGGCGCCAAAATCGTGTGTATCAGCACATGGAGCCGAACCGGATCGTTGAGGCCGTCAACCGGACCTTTCGGCATTGTGAGATAGTGCGCCCGCGCCAGCGCGCTCAAACGCTCCTGAACGATGGAGGCGAGCTGCTGGGGGCTTGCAGCATCGCGCACGCTCATGCCCACGACGCTCGCGGCAAGCGCGAACAGGTTCTTCATCCGGTGGTCCATCTCACGCAGCAGCAGCCGTTGCCGCTCCTCGACCTGCTTCCGCTCCGTGATATCGCGCGCGATCGTGGAGGCGCCGATGACCGCGCCGTTCGCATCGCGCAGCGGTGATATGCTGAGCGAGATTTCTACTAGCCTCCCATCCTTGCGGCGCCTGACCGTTTCATAGTGGCGCACGCGCTCGCCCCGGCGCAGTCGTGCCAGAATCGATGCCTCTTCATTCTGCCGATCGTCCGGTAGGAGAAGCATGACCGGCTTCCCGATGATCTCGGCGGCGCGATAGCCGAACAGCAGTTCCGCCCCCCCGTTCCAGCTCGCGACGGTTCCATCCAGATCCTTCGTCAGAATGGCGTCTTCGGATGATTCGACGATCGCGGCCAAGCGCTGTGCGATCTCGTGATTCGCGCCGCGGCGCTCATAAGGCAGGCCGTGCATCGAGTCAGATGGCGAGGCCCACGACTGGCTTTCACCAAGGTGACTCATGCTCTTCTCCACTCACTGGAAGAGTGGTCGTTTCCAGGGCGTTCGCGACCGAGATCAGCTCGGGTCTGGCGCTGCCGCCTTCGAACGCTGCGCCGGCGACGCTCTTGGAGCGATGGCTGGCCAGATCGGACCGGTTTTTGGAGTTTTCGACCCGCCCCGAAGCCGCAGAGTCTGAAGTGCCACTAAGAGTCGACGCAGCAAATGTAACAAAAGCGTGGTCGTCGAACAACCGCCCGATTACCTGTGCCGCTGTGGTGGCTGCCGCCCGGCAGTCGCGTGCCTCACGCGGTGACGTAGCTTTGCACGACCAGGAGTCAGCGATGAGATACTAACTTCAGTTCCTGCCGTGGATCGCCGCTCTTGCTACGACGGCGTAGTCGCGGCAGGTTCTACGAGGAAGCGTCGCCGGACGGCAGTATTTAGCACCTGACGCATGCCACCAGTATGACTTGGTCATTCCCGTTTAAGCGCTTCGCGGAAACGAGCCGAGAGCCGAGCTCGCCTCGGTGTGGCGGATGCGCCACTCTATCAGCTAGATTATCGGCCGCGTAGCTGGCGCGAATGAATGGGCCGTATCGCAAAATCTGTGACAGGTCTCGACCAACTCGGGCATCGGTGCCGGCTTGGCGAAGAACATGCTGCCGGCAACCTGACGCGCTGCGAGCGGAGGATTGGCCGAGGCGTAGATGACGCCAATGCCGGGCCTCGCTGCGCGAAAAGCCTCGGCCACCTCCCAGCCGGTCATGTCGCCGACCAGGCGTATGTCGGTGATGAGGACATGGATGGGATCATGCTGCTCGAGATAGGCGAGCGCATCTTCGCCCCCGGCCGCCTCGAAAACATCGACGCCGGCATTGGCCAGAGCGTCCGCGAGTTCCATGCGAACGAGCCATTCGTCTTCGACCACCACCGCTACACACTTGGGGCCACTGTTCACGCTCACAATCCTTATTTCCTGCGGATTCGCATCCGCCCAACGCCTCCCTGCATTTGAGGGATTCATTGCCCCCTTCCAGACTCGACCGTGCGGTTTGAGTTTTCTCGGGAACAATCAGTTGGAACGCTCTCGCCTCCGGAGGGTTTCCCAAGGTGATGCAAATGTTCATGGCACAGCTCGCTCCGCCCGAACCACGGGCCCTCCCCGATGATCGCTGAGGACGAATCCGGCCGCTCCTTGCCGACAGGAAAGACAGTTGAGTCGGTGGCGGAGTTTGCATCGCGCGCGATTGGCGGCATGTCGCTGCAAGTGGCGTTCATGGACGACGAATGTTTTCGGCGTATCGTCGAAGCCTTGCCCGCCGCGCTCTACACGACCGATGTCGAGGGTCGGATTACCTATTTCAATGAAGCTGCGGCGACCTTGTGGGGTCGCCGTCCGCGGATCGGTGAGGACTGGTGGTGCGGCTCCTGGCAACTGTTCTGGCCGGACGGGACGCCGATGGCGCATGACGAGTGCCCGATGGCGCAGACGCTCAAGACCGGCAAGCCGGTGCGCGGCGCCGAGGCGGTTGCCAAGCGGCCGGATGGATCGACCTATCCATTCATTCCCTATCCGACGCCGCTGTTCGACGCCGATGGGACGCTCATCGGCGCGCTCAACCTCCTGGTCGATATCAGCGATCGTAAGCGGGACGAGGATGCCGCCCAGTGCCTCGCGGCAATCGTCACCTCTTCGGATGATGCCATCATCAGCAAGACGCTCCAGGGCGTCATCACGAGTTGGAATGCTGGCGCCAAACGGCTGTTCGGCTATGACGAGGACGAGATCGTCGGCCGATCCATCCTCACGCTGATCCCAGAGGATCGCCACGCCGAGGAGCGCGAGATCATTTCTCGCATCCGGGCGGGCGAGCGGGTCGAGCATTATGAGACGGTTCGCAGGCGCAAGGACGGGAGCCTGGTCGATCTCTCGCTGACTGTTTCGCCAATCAAGCGAAGTGACGGGACAATTGTCGGCGCATCGAAAATCGCCCGCGACATTACAGACCGGAAGCGTGCGGAGGCGACGCTTGCCCGCCAGGCGCACCGGTTGGAAGAGCTGAACCGAGCGGCGCGGATCGTCTCGGCGGATCTCGATTTGGAGCGGATCGTCCAGTCGGTCACCGACATTGCCACCGAATTGAGCGGCGCGCGCTTCGGCGCGTTCTTCTACAATGTCGCCGATCCGGCGGGTGAGAGCTATCTGCTCTACACCTTGTCCGGCGCACCCCGCGAGGCGTTCGAACGGTTTGGCATGCCGCGCAATACGCAAGTGTTCGAGCCCACCTTCCGAGGTGAAGGCATCATCCGCTCGGACGACATTCGAAAGGATCCGCGCTACGGCCACAACTCGCCGCACCAGGGCATGCCCGAGGGACATCTGCCGGTGGTGAGCTACCTGGCGGTGCCCGTGGTGTCGTCATCGGGTGAAGTGCTCGGAGGCTTGTTCTTCGGCCATGACCAGCCCGGCATATTTGACGACGAGTCCGAGGCGCTGGTCGGCGGAATCGCCAGCCAGGCCGCCGTCGCCATGGACAATGCGCGGCTGCATGATGCAGCCAAGACCGAGATCGAGCAGCGCAAGCGCGCCGAACAGTCGATGGAGCTGCTGCTCAACGAAATTCGCCACCGCGTCAAAAACACACTGGCGATGGTCCAGTCGATCGCGTCGCAAACCTTTCGCGATACGCCCGCCGCCGAGCGCGACGCCTTCGTAGCCCGATTGCGTGCCCTTTCGGAAGCCCATGACCTGCTGACGCAGAAGAACTGGGAAACGATATCCGTGCCCGAGGCCGTGCGACGGGCCGTGCGCCCCTTCTTGCTAAGGGACGAGTCTCGCGTTTCTTTCCACGGACCGGATGCACAACTCTCGGCAAGCAAGGCGCTCCTGATCGCCATGACCCTCCACGAGCTCGGCACCAACGCCGTGAAATACGGAGCGCTGTCGAATGATGCGGGCAAGGTAGAGATCGAGTGGGAGCTTGTTGGTGAGGACAAGCGCCGCATGAAACTGTTGTGGCGGGAATCGCATGGCCCCCCAGTGCAGGCTCCGGTTCGCGTCGGCTTTGGTTCCCGGATGCTGGAACGTGCACTGAAAAGCGAGCGTGGCGACGCGCATATAGAGTTCGATCCCGGCGGTGTACGATGTACCATGGAGATGGCGCTGGCGTAGCGTGGGCGGCTCTCGGGCAAATACGACGGCAAACGGCGGTATTTGGCGCCCCGCGCCGGATAAACATAACGAATACATCTCGCCGTTTGCACTACCCTAGGAACGCTATGTGCCGCTACTCGCCGCCCATCGCCGTCCTTGCCGGCCGTCATTGCTACATGTTGAAGCACCAGACGGGGTGACGGCGGAGAGGCTTTTCCGGCATTCACGGCCGCACAAGCTTCTTTAGGCAGGCCCCATAGCAAGGTCAGCCGAGACTTCCTGCAAAGCGCTCGGCGAGCCGCTCACGCTTGAACGCCTTGGCGACGAAATCAATGAAGACTCGGGTCTTTGCCGGCATCAAGGTGCGGCTGGCATAGTAGAGAGAGATTGAGCCGGCGTCGGCATACCAGCGCGGGACCAAGCGAACGAGGTCACCGCGTTCGAGTTCCCGCAGCGCGTCCGGCACAGCGATAAGCGCAACACCGAGGCCGTGGAGCGCCGCCTCTCGCATCGCAGCCGGGTCGTTCACGACTACCGTCTCACGCAGGAGTGCTGGCGCTTCAGTGCCGCCGATATCGCGCATCATCCAATGTCGAATGCGTCCGGTGCGGAGCGAACGCATAGCTATTCCATCATGCGCGGCAAGTTCAGAGGGATCGACCGGCATCGGTCGGCCAGCGATGTATGCCTTCGACGCCACTGCAATGATGTGAGCAGGCGCAAGCGGGCGAGACACAACCCCGGACGCGAGATCAAAGCCCGCCCCGATTGCCGCGTCATATCCTTCAGCAATGAGATCGACGGATCGGTTCTCAAAGTGCCACTCGGGGCGGATGAGCGGATGACGCGCTAGGAAGTCGGGCAGTAGCGGCATGAGATGGGTTAGACCGAATGTGAGCGCCATGCTCACTTTCAGGACGCCCACCGGCTCTCCTTTGTCAGTCGAGACACCAGCGATCGCGGCCTGAAGAGCTTCGAGATTTCCGCCAATGTCCAGCAGGAAGCGCTCCCCGGCCTCGGTCAGCGTCAGTTTGCGCGTGGAGCGATGGAACAAGCGTATTCCGATGTTTCGCTCCAACAATGCCACATTGCGGCTCACCGCCGCCGGGGTTAGCGCCAATCGCCGCGCTGCCGCCGAGAAGCTGCCGCTCTCAGCGCTGCGGACGAAGGATTCGAGATTGGCTAGCGTCTCCATCTCATCTTCAAGCAACAGTTGATAATGAAACAAGCCATTACCAGCTAATCATTCGCAAGTGAACAGGCGATGTTCGCTCCGCAACCAAGGAGTGAAACCAATGTCCGTTCAAGCTACCGCCACCCAGTCCAACATCGCCGTGTCACCCCTCGCGGGCAAGACCGCCCTGGTCACGGGCGGATCGCGCTCCATCGGCGCGGCCATCGCCAAGCGCCTCGCGGCCGACGGCGCCGCTGTCGCGCTGACCTACAGCTCTTCGCCAGATCGCGCGGCACAAGTCGTCGCCGAGATCGAGGCAGCCGGTGGACGCGCGCTGGCGATCGAAGCCGACGCCGGCAATCCGGACGCAGTGCGCGCCGCCGTCAAGCAGACGGTCGAGAAGTTCGGCAGCATCGACATACTCGTCAACAATGCAGGCATCGCGGTCAACGCGCTGATCGAGGACGTGAAGTTCGAGGATTTCGAGCGAGTCCTGGCCGTGAACGTGACCGGCGTGTTCGTCGCGACCCAGGAAGCCATCCGACATATGAAGCCAGGCGGTCGCGTGATCCACATTGGGTCATCCATGACGCGCTATGCAGCTTTCCCCACCGCCTCGGTTTACACGTTGACCAAGGGCGCCATCACTGGCTTCAACCGCAGTCTCGTCCGCGACCTCGGACCCAAGGGGATCACGGTCAACACCGTCCATCCGGGGCCGACCGATACCGACATGAATCCGGCAGACGGCCCGGTCGCCGCCATCGTCGGTCCCGGCATGGCGATCGGTCGCTATGGCCAGCCCTCCGAAATCGCGAACGTGGTCGCCTTCCTCGCGGGTCCGGAAGCCGCCTTCGTCACCGGCGCCGACATCGTCGCTGACGGCGGCCTGACCGCCTGAGCCGTGAACTCTTTCAAGAGGAGCATGACCATGCCTACCATCGGAATCCTCGGCGCCGGCAACATCGGCCAAGCTTTTGCCCGAGCGCTCGCCCGTAGCGGCATCCCCGCCACCATCGCGAACAGCCGCGGTCCCGAGACGCTGGGCGATATCGTCCACGACATCGGCCCGGAGCTTACCGCCGGAACGAGGGAAGAGGCCGCCGCCAAGGACATCGTTCTCGTTGCGATTAATTGGTCCAAACTACCCGCGGCGCTGACCGGTCTTGATCTGAGCGGTCGCATTGTCGTCGATGCGAACAATTCCATCGAAGGACCGCTGTTCAAGCCTGCCGAGCTACACGGTCGCACATCGAGCGAGGTCTTCGCGGGCCTCGTTCCGGGCGCCCGACTGGTCAAGGCTTTCAACCATCTCCCGCCGCCGCTGCTTGCGGGCGATCCGCAGGCAGAAGGCGGGAGGCGCGTCCTGTTCTATTCGGGTGACGACGATCAAGCCAAGGCGGAAATCGGTGGGCTTATCGACCGGATCGGCTTCTTCGGCATCGACCTCGGTTCGCTCGCTGTTGGTTCTCGGCTGGTCCAGTTTCCCGGTGGTTCGCTGCCCACGCTAAATCTCGTCCGCTTCGTTTAATCCAAACCGTTCGTCAGCAAGGAGTCGTGCAATGTCCAAGACTATTCTTTTCATCCACGGCGCCTGGCTGACGCCGGAAATCTGGTCGCCGTGGCGTGCGCACTATGAAGCACTCGGCTATACTACGCTCGCACCATCTTGGCCGCTCATGGAGCGCCCGGCCAACGAGCTGCGCAGCAATCCGAACCCGCAACTCGGCAAGCTCACGTTGGGCCGGATCGCCGACCACTACGCCTCGGTTATCGAGGCACTCCCCGAAAAGCCGATCCTGATCGGTCATTCCTATGGTGGGCTGATCGTGCAGATGCTGCTCGACCGTGGCCTTGGCGCAGCCGGCGTTTCGATCGACCCTGGCCCGGCAGCGGGAATCCGTCCCGGTCCAAAGGCGTTCCTGTCCGCGCTTCCGGTGTTTCTCGCCTGGCGCGGCTGGAGCCGAGCGCTAACGATGCGTTTCAGCGCATTTGCCAAGAACTTCGCAAACGGTCTTCCGGAAGCCGAGCAACGCGCGGCCTATGCACGGCATATCGTCCCGGCGCCGGGCCGGATCTATTATCAATCCGTCCTCGGCCTCGGTGCCGGGATCGGCTGGAGGAATCCGAACCGTGCGCCGCTGCTGCTGGTAAGCGGTGAGGATGACCGGACCGTCGAGCCCAGCATGGTCAGGCAAAATCTGAAACGATACTCCGCGTCACCCGCGACGACTTCTTTCAAGTCTTTCCCCCGTAGAAACCACTTCCTTATCGCGGCGACCGGCTGGGAGGAAATCGCCGACGAGTCTTTGCAGTGGGCCACGGCAACAATCGTCGACGCTTAGCCAATCATTCCCATCCAAGGGGGTTGTCATGAACTCACAGTTCTCTCGTCGCACGCTGCTCGCCGGTGCCGCCGTTCTCACAACCACCGGCCTGTTGTCAGCGTTTCCAGCGTCGGCCCAAAGAGCCGAGAAGGCCGGCATCCGTCCATTCCGGATCAACATTCCGCAGACCGACCTTGACGATCTGCAACGGAGGCTCGCGGCTACTCGGTGGCCCGACCGCGAAACAGTCAACGATCAATCGCAAGGCGCCCAACTTGCCCGCGTGCAAGCGCTGGTCGAGTATTGGCGAACGAATTACGATTGGAGAAAGACCGAAACGCGGTTGAACGCGCTACCGCAGTTTGTGGCCAACATCGACGGCATCGACATTCATTTCATTCATGTGCGCTCTCCCCACGCCGACGCGCTGCCGCTGATAATGACGCACGGGTGGCCGGGCTCAATCATCGAACTGCTCAAGGTCATTGATCCGCTGACAAACCCTACCGCTCACGGAGGACGGGCAGAGGATGCATTCCACCTCGTGCTACCCTCGCTGCCCGGCTACGGCTTCTCCGGAAAGCCGAACACGACAGGCTGGGATCGGCATCGGATTGCACGAGCTTGGGCAACGCTAATGGCGCGGCTCGGTTATGACCGATACGTCGCCCAAGGTGGCGACTGGGGCGCTGTTGTCACGCAGGCTATGGGCCATATGGCGCCTGCCGGGCTTATCGGCCTACACATCAATATGCCGGCGGTCGTGCCTCAGCCGATCCCGGAGAAGCGAACGGCCGAAGAGCAGGCTGCGCTCGATTCTCTCAACGCCTTCTTCGGCAAGGGCGCGGGCTACGCCCAAATCCAAGCCACGAGGCCGCAGACGATTGGCTATGCGCTGGCGGATTCTCCCGTCGGTCAAGCGGCATGGATTTACGAGAAGTTCGCCGCTTGGAGCGACAGCGGCGGTGAACCTGAGTCGGTGCTGACACGCGACGAGATGCTCGACGACATCATGCTCTATTGGCTCACCAATAGCGCCACGTCATCGGCCAGGCTCTATTGGGAGAATGCTGATCTCGCCTTCAACGCGGTAGAGATCGCCATTCCGGTCGGTGTGACGGTCTTTCCCGGTGAGATCTATAGAGCGCCGCGTTCCTGGGCAGAGCGGACCTACCGCAAGCTCATTTATTGGAACGAGGTGGACCGTGGCGGCCATTTCGCAGCGTTCGAGCAGCCGGAGATATTCACGCGCGAGATACGTGCTGCCTTCGCCGGATTACGGCGGGATCATGTCCTTTGACATTCGCCAATTGCGCTACGCGATAGCGGCCGCCGATCACGGCAGCTTTTATAGGGCTGCGCGCGCGTTGGACGTTGAGCAATCAGCGATCAGCCGCCACATTTTGAAGTTGGAACGCGCCATCGGTATGCCGATATTCGAGCGCTCTCGCGCAGGCGTCACCACCACATTCGCGGGTAACGCTTTCATTCGCGGCGCGAAGCCGATGGTCGCCTCAGCGGACAAGTTGGTGGCTATGATGCGAGCGGCCGGCCAAGGTCATGCCGGAGGTCTGAAGCTTGGGCACAACAGCTCAGTCTCGGCGGGCAACCTTCGTGCAACGATAGTTAGTTGGCACGCGGGGCATCCCGATGTCGAGGTTGAATGCGTAGAAGCTGACCGTAGGACACTGCTCGCTGGGCTCGACACTGGCGAAATCGACATTGCGATCCTGATGGGTGCAGCAAGTCATAACGGATTCCGATGCGAGCCGTTATGGAGTGAACGAATGCTGGTCGCGCTGCCGATATCTCATCCGCTCGCGGAGCGAGAGGTGGTTCACTGGACCGACTTACGAGACGAGCGGTTGCTGTTGCCTACCGCCGACCCAGGACCGGAAATACGGGATATGCTTCTTGGACGGCTGTCGGTCTCCGGCATCAAGCCCGACATCAGAATGCATCAGTCGAGCCGCGAGACAATTCTAAGCATCCTAGGCGCCTGCTCCGGTGTGAGCATCGTCTGTGAGGGTTCGACAGGCGCCCGATATCCCGAGATTGTTTATCGACCAATACACGGCGAACAGGGGCCAGCTCTGACGGGCTACTCAGGCTATTGGCGCGACGACAATGGCAACCCCGCAATGCGACGCTTTCTCGGATTCATCAAGACGCGCTACGCGCTGTCTTTTGATCTCTTGCAGAGATTCCCGTAATATAGGTGGCTAGTTCTTGGAGTTCATCGCCATGTCGCAAGGCAAGATCATCATCATCGTGCTCGTTACTTTGGTCATCGGCTTCACGGGCGGATTCGTCTTGCGGCCTGTGATTTCGCCGATGCAGCCAGCCGATACGGTTGCTTCCGTTTCGCCAGCGCCCGCGGCGCCTGCCGAGGCACGCGGCACGCAGTATTTCGTCGCCCATATCGACGAAGCGCGTCAGGTGGTGGCAGGGTGTCGCGACGGCTCGGTGCGGGGCGGCGAATGCGCCACTGCCGAAGAAGCGATAATCAAGGTTGAGGCCCAAGAGCGCCGCAAGCGGTTCCTCGGCAATTGATCGCAGGGTGGCGCTCAGTTTTTCGCGCTACCTCGTCGGCGCGAAAAACCCCGGTCGCTGGCCATGAACTTCGCCAGCATGGGCGAGACGAGCTTTTCGGGCGGGATCGCTTCCCCGCCCGTTTCCGC
>Ga0075012_10003929_pt1 | contig 13971 bp, 15 predicted proteins | sample All_14_2_FD_71474 | JGI IMG/M metagenome (GOLD analysis project Ga0075012, IMG submission 71474) | Freshwater microbial communities in response to fracking from Pennsylvania, USA - Allegheny Zone_MetaG_DW_15 | ecosystem: Environmental > Aquatic > Deep subsurface > Groundwater > Drilled... | reverse complement strand
TTCCTTGTTCTTTCAGTCATCCTATAAGGTCATTGACCCCCCCTCCATTTACCCGTAAAATGCGTCCATGCCGAAGATCGCAGGTTTCTACCTTCCTGACCACGACCCTCCAGCGTGAGCGGCTGTTTTACTGTTGATATCCGATCAATTTACAAATTATATGGAGGAACCATGAAAACCGAGTTTGTTTCCAAACGCGCTAAGATTTACGCCGATGTTCCCGACGAAAAGTGGAACGACTGGCGCTGGCAGCTTTCCAACCGCCTCAATTCAGTGGAAGACATTGAAAAAGTCCTTCCGCTGACCGATAGCGAACGCAAGGCTTTGCAGACACAAGGCTTGTTCCGCGTGGATGTGACGCCTTACTTCATCTCCCTGATCGACCCCGAAGACCCCAACGACCCGACTCGTTTGCAGATCATCCCGCGTGCGGAGGAAATGCAAGCCTTCACCGCCATGATGGAGGATTCCCTCGCGGAAGACCGCCACTCTCCCGTGCCGGGGCTTGTTCACCGGTATCCTGACAGAGTGCTCATGCTGGTCACGACTCAGTGCGCCTCGTACTGCCGTTACTGCACCCGCTCCCGCATCGTCGGTGACCCGGGTCAGACCTTCAAGCGCGAAGAGTTCGAGATGCAGATCGAATACCTCAAGCGCACGCCGCAAGTCCGCGACGTGCTGCTCTCCGGCGGCGATCCGCTCGTGCTGGCGCCCAAAATTCTCGAAGAACTGCTCTCCCGTTTGCGTGAGATTCCGCACATTGAGATCATCCGCATTGGGTCACGTGTGCCGGTCTTCATGCCGATGCGCATCACCCAAGAGTTGGTGGACATGCTCGCCAAGTACCACCCACTGTGGATGAACATCCACGTCAACCACTCGAATGAGATCACCAAGGAACTCGCCGAAGCTTGTGACCGCCTCACCCGTGCCGGCATCCCGCTCGGAAATCAGTCCGTGCTGCTGGCAGGCGTGAACGACAACGTCCACATTCAACGTCAGTTGGTGCAAGACCTTGTCCGCATTCGCGTGCGCCCGTACTATCTCTATCAGTGCGACCTCGTTGAAGGTGCGGGTCACTTCCGCACGCCAGTTGCCAAGGGCATCGAGATCATGGAAGGTCTGCGCGGACATACGTCTGGCTATTCCGTGCCGCAGTACATCATCGACGCCCCCGGAGGCGGCGGCAAGATTCCGGTCATGCCGAATTATCTGTTGAGCATGTCTGACCACAAGGTCATTCTCCGCAATTACGAAGGCTACGTCACCACGTACGAAGAACCGACCGATTACATCCCTGCTAATGCCGCCAAGTTCAAGGGACTCAAACGCCCCGAACCGGGTCAGGCAGGTCTCACCGCCCTGCTCGACGGCGAAGAACTGTTCATCAAGCCCGAAGGCTTCGACGAACTCCACAATCGCGACGGCATCCAGCACCGTTTGAAGGACGAAAGCAAGTGGAAACCGCTGGGCATCGGTTCCGGCGAGTCAAACGACGATTAATACGCCAATTTACAGGGGCTGATATACTTAGACCTGACGGAGATTTCTTCCGTCAGGTCTATTCAAATCAAGGAGAATGTTATGTTGAAAAAGACGCTTATTGTGTTATCCCTTGCCATCGTACTGGTTGCCTGCGTGCCTTCCCAGCAGCCCACCGTCGATGTGCAGTCACAGATCAATACCGCCGTCGCCGGAACCATGCAGGTCAATCGGCAGATCGAACAAGCCGTGCAACAAACTGTCACCGCAAAGGAACAAGCAGTTGTAGCCACTCAACCAGCCGCAGAAGTACCCACCGACGCTGAAGTTGCCCTTCAATTTGCATCAACAGTGGTCCCGGCATTCACGCCGACTGCCACGCTCATCCCGCCAAAGTATTCATGTTCTGCAGTCACACTAAAGCCAAAGACCAACGAAGTCTTTCCCGGCGGAATTGGCATTGATATCAAGTGGCGTGTCACCAATACTGGCACAGCTACCTGGTACGACAGCGTGGATATGAAATACGTCGGCGGCACCTATTTTGCAGATTTCAAACGCATAGAATTCGGCAAACAACTCAAGCCTGGCGAGAGCGTTGTTGTGGAAGTAGATGCAACCACCCCCAAAAAGGGCGGCTCCTACTTCATGTCCTGGCTGGTCGATGGACCGATGTGCTATGGCTATGTCACGATCAAAGTAAAATAAAAAACGGGAATTCCCATGCACCGGCGCAGCAACAGAACCTTCTTATTGTTCATTTCGTTAGTCCTAATGTTGGCATGTATGCCAACATTAGGACCTGCCCCTGCACCACTTCCCACCTTTGACCCCAACGCCCCACTAACCGCAATCGTTCTGACCGCCGGGGCGGCAGCTACTCAAACTGCGGTTAACGCACCTCCCACTGCGACACCCACTGTCCCGACCAATACACCTTTCCCAACTGCAACACCCACAGCAACATTCCTCTTCTTTGTTCCAACCAGCGCTTTGCCTCCTACGCAAATTCCGCTTGGAAGTTCGGATAAAGAATTCGATTGTCAGGTGCTTTCTGGTGATCCACGCAACCCGCTGCCAGTTTCTACAAAATTCACCGCGAAATGGATCGTTGCCAATATTGGGAAATCCACTTGGGATGGGGGAAGCGCCGATTATCGCTACATCGATGGAGATAAACTCCATTTACAATCCATCTACGATTTCCCCGCAACCGTCCCACCTGGGGCTACCGTCGAATTGACCGTAGATATGCAAGCACCACCCACACCGGGAACGTATTCCACTTTCTGGATCGTCTATATAGGTAAGAACGCCTTCTGTAAAATGCAATTAGATCTGGTTGTGAACTAGAAAAAAATCCTCCGATTTCTCGGAGGATTTTTTTGAATTATGCAACAGGGGGATTCTGTTCGTTGCTGACAGCAGCTTCGGGTTTCTTGCGCATGGTGAAGAAGCCAACGCCCACAGGGATGAGGATAAAGATCAGCGCAACGCAGACCAATGCCATCCCGACACTAGGGGAAAGAGATTGGTCATTAAAGGTGCCATTCCCTGTGGCGGTAATGGCGCCAAACAAACACATAAACAAGCCGGGACATCCACATAAAACGACAGCGGCAATGGTAGCGATCAAGCCAGTATTTTTGTTATTCATTTTTTCTCCTGTAAATTGATTTAATTCAGTATATGCCCAATAAAAATGGAATGCAAGCAATGCCTGCATCCCATTGGTACTAGCAAGGAGTGGAACTCCTTGATTCTGCTTAACTTCTCAACTTCGCACCAACTTCTTTTTCCAAGCGCTTGACGATCTTGTTACGGATCGCGGCGGCGTCAGCGTCGGTCATGGTTTTGTCTTCGGCTTGATAGGTGAGGGCGTATGCCAGAGACTTTTTGCCTGCACCGATCTTCTCATCGCGATAGAGATCGAACAAGCGGACGTTCGTCACGCTTCTTCCGCCTGTTTGCTTGATCAGTGCTTCGACGGTTTCAGCCTTCACTGATTCATCCACGATGACGGCGATGTCTTCATATATGGGCGGAGTCTCAGGGATGGTCTTGATGCCGTAGGTTGGAGCAATGGCGCGCATGGTGTCGAGGTCGAATTCAGCGACGAGGACGGGCGAGTCGCCCAACTCGTATTGCTCCTTCACCAGTGGATGCATTTCACCGAACGCGCCAATGACCTTGTCACCTGCTTTGACTTCGGCAGCTTTGCCTGGGTGCAGGTGAGAGTAGGAATCTGTCGCAGTGTAGGAAATGTTTGTGAGGCGCAACCCGCTCAACATGAGTTCGATGCGTCCCTTCAAGTCGAAGAAGTCCAGTGTGGGGGAATCTTTCACATCCCATGCTGTCGCTTCGCGCAGACCTGTCATCGCAATGGCGAGTTTGCGCGGCTCGTCGGGGAGTTCATTTTTGTGCGGCACGAAAACCGAGCCGATCTCGAAGAACGAGAAGGCTTCGCTGTAGCGGATGTTCTTCTCGAGCGAGTCGATCACAGACGCGACAAGGCTGCGGCGCAGGACGCTCTTTTCAGGCGCGATGGGATTTGCGAGGCGGACGTATTCATCATGCTTGGCAATGCGACCTTCTTTTTCGGGCGAGGTCATGCGATAAGACACAACTTCCTGCAAGCCAAGCGCGACGAGCAGATCGCGCAGATGTTCTTCCCACTCGTGGATGGGATTGCCAACCTGCGGCGGGAGCGCATCTGCCATGGTAGTGGTTGGGATGTTGTCGTAGCCGTAACTGCGGGCAACTTCTTCGAGCACATCAGCAACACCGACGACACCTTCGCCAATGTCCATGCGATGATTCGGCGCAGTCACTCGCACCGCATTACTCATTACTTCGCACTTGAACTCAAGTCTTGAAAGCAACTCTGCAATTTGCGCGAGCGTCAGGTCAATACCGAGCCAGCGCTTCACATCGTTGACGGTGATCTCCACTACCGCATCTTTCGGCGGGAGCGGATACGCATCGACGAGGTCAGGGGCGATGGCGCCGCCAGCCCACTCCGCCATGTATTTCAAGCCGAGACTCACGCCGCCTTCTGCCATGGCAGGATGCACACCGCGCGAAAAACGGAACGAGGCTTCGGATGGAAGATTGTGCTGCTTCGCCGTTCGGCGGATGTTAATAAAGTTCCATGCCGCGCCTTCGAGCAGGATGTTCTTGGTCGTATCGCTCACTTCGGACTCAGCGCCGCCCATCACGCCAGCAAGCGAAAGCGAACCTTTCTCATCGCAGACAAGAACATTCATTGCGGTGAGCGTGCGCTCGTTACCATCGAGGGTCTTGAGCTTCTCACCATCTTTCGCGGCACGAGTCATAATCTTGATCTTCTTGTTGCCAGCGCGTTGCTTGAGCACGTCGTAATCGAAGGCGTGCAGCGGTTCGCCATATTCGAGCATGGCGTAGTTGGTCGCATCCACCACATTGTTGATGGGACGCACACCCGCCAGTTTGAGTCGACGTTGAATTTGGTATGGGCTGGGCTTGATATCCACATTGCGGATCAGACCAGCGACGAAGCGCGGGTTGAGTTCAGGGTTGGTGATTTCGATTTCAACCAACTCCTTCACCGACTGTCCACTGGTAACTGGTAACTGGCTACTGTTCTTCTTCAACTCTCGACCCAGCATTGCTGCCAACTCACGCGCAATACCAATGACATTCGCATTGCGTGCCATATTCGGCAGGATGGAAATATCCAGCACAGCATCGCCGATGTAATCTGCGAGCGGCATGCCTACAGGTGCGTCATCGTCGAGGATGATGATGCCGTCGCTTTCATCGGTGATGCCCAATTCCTTTTCAGAGCAGACCATCGAGTACGAGTCCACGCCGCGGATTTTGGCACGTTTGAGCGTCATCAGCACCTGACCTTCGGCATGACCGTCATAGAGCGTGGTGCCTTCTTTTGCATACGCCACCTTGATGGGCTTATCCAGTTTGCCCGTGCCTTTGAGGTGGAAGATGTTCGGCGCACCCGTCAGCACGACCTGATCTTGCTGCCCATCGTACAGATCGAGCAAGGTCAACTTGTCGGCATTGGGATGCGCTTTCACTTCACGGATCTCCGCCACGACAAGTTTCTCCTTGTCCCAGCCGATGCCGTTGGTCTTGAACTCGTGCTTTTCACCTTCTTTGTACACAGGCATGGGCAGACCGACATAAAGAATCTCGTCCACTTCCATGCCAGCGAGGGTGAGCTTACGTGCAATGTCTTCGACGGAAAGCCCATCGAGATCAATGAAATCTTTTAACCAAGATAAAGGTATCTTCATAGTTATTTCCTTTTTTCAACCGCCAAGCACGCTAAGGTCGCCAAGTTTCTTTCTTCTTTTTTCTTCGCGTTCTTTGCGCTCTTCGCGGTAAAAACTAGAACTGCTCCAAGAACCTCACATCGTTACCCCAGAAGTAACGGATGTCGCCGACTTTGTTGCGCAGCATGAGCTGACGTTCAGGTCCCATACCCCAGGCGTAGCCGGAGTAGACCTTCGGGTCGTAGCCGCCAGCGATCAGCACATTGGGATGAATCATGCCGCAGCCCATAATTTCGAGCCAACCTGAATTCTTACAGACCTGACAGCCTTTGCCGCCGCAGACGAAGCATTCCACGTCCACTTCGGCGGAAGGTTCTGTGAACGGGAAGTACGAAGCGCGGAAGCGCAGACGTGCGCCTTCGCCGAACATTCTCCGCACGAAATCCGCAATCGTGCCTTTCAAATCCGCGAAGGTGATGTTCTTGCCAACCGCGAGTCCTTCCACTTGATTGAACTGCACCTCAGACCGCGCCGTGATCTGCTCATAACGGAAGCACATGCCCGGCAAAGCGATACGAATCGAAGGCGGGTTGCTTGGGTCGGTCGCCGCGAAATAACGCATCGCGTGGATCTGTCCCGGCGAGGTGTGCGTGCGCATCAAGATCGGGTTGTCACCGCGACCTTCGGCATCGATGAAGAACGTATCCTGCATGTCACGCGCGGGGTGATGTGGCGGGAAGTTCAAATGCTGGAAGTTGAACTCGTCTGTTTCCACTTCGCGCGAGGTGAACACCTGAAAACCCATCTCCGCTAAAATGCTCAACACGCGGCGCAATTGCTGCGTGGACGGATGCAAGCGCCCGATGTGTTTGTTGCGCCCGGGCAGGGTCACATCCAATTTTTCTTCAGCGAGGGATTTCGCCAACGCGGCTTGTTTCACCGCTGCGGCTTTTTCTTCCAACGCAGCCTCAAGCGCCACCTTGACACGGTTCGCAGCCTGACCGACAGCGGGTCGCTCCTCTTTGGAGAGTTTGCCCAAGCCGGAAAAGACTCCCATCAATTCCGAACTGCGCCCCAAGTGGGTCACACGCCACGCTTCCACTGCGGCGGGGTCATTGACCTCTGCCAGTGCTGCCAGCGCGGCTTTTTCGATCTCGTTCAATTTGTCCTGCATACATGCCTCCAAGGTCTGACCATCGACAATGGACGATCGACCATAAAACCCATCGTCCATCGTTTGTGGTCTATTGTCTAAAAAACAAAAACCTCCCGTCCACAATGGGACGGGAGGAAGTTCACCCGTGGTACCACCCAAATTGCACGCGCTGCGTGCCACTTTGTGCCGACTAACATCGGCTTCCCCAATAACGCTGGGATTGCGGTTCAGACTACTAGAAAATCATTCACCTGAACGGCTCGAGAGGGAACTTCAACTGCTTTCGGTCGAGTGCAATTTCACCAACTGCCTTGCACATCTCTGGCGGCTTCTGTCAGCCTACTTTCCTCTGTCACAGCCTTGATGCGGTTATTATCTGCGGAATCAGACTTCTGTCAAGGTACGATGCGCGATGACACGCATCCCGCCTTGATGTTTGGCAGCGTACAAGGCAAAGTCCGCTTCGCGCATGAGGGAGTTTAAATCCGTCATGGTTTCGCGGAATGTGGAAACCCCCATACTGGTACGGATCGGAATCTTATGCCCCGCATATTCAAAACTTGAATCTTTGAACTGCTCAATGATCCGTTCAAGACATTCCTTTGCCTGTTGTGAATTGGTGTTCGGGAAGAGAAAGATGAACTCATCTCCGCCATAACGGGCAAAGATATCCATTTGGCGAAGCCCGGCAAGGCAAATCTGTGCAACATGCTTCAATGCTGCATCTCCGGCAAGATGACCGTAAACGTCATTGATATCTTTAAAATTATCAAAATCGAGGATCGCCATCGAGAAATGGTGGTTATAGCGTTTGGCTCGTTCGAACTCACGCATGGCATGTTCGAAAAAATGACGGCGATTAAAAACACCTGTCAGTTCATCTATGCTGGAAAGATGGCGCAGGCGCTCTTCAGCGATGTCGAGCCGATTGACAAGGGTATAGTTGTTATAGGTGGCAATTGGCACCATTATCATTGGCACAAAAATAGAGATCAATACACCAGTAATCGGTATATATCCCTCTTGGGAATAAAGAAGGATGATTGTGAGCGTAACAGAGAACAAAACTGAGATCAATGTTACAACAAAGGTAACAAACAATACGCCATAGCGCCTGAGCAGGGCAGGCAAAAGAGATTCTCCCCTTGGGTCACCAAGATTTCGCTTCATAGTAATGTAGTCGCTGTTGTTTTTTTAAACGGGCTTTATATTACCCTCAAAATGAGTAAAATCTAATCTGAATTTCTCAGGAGACCCATGACCGCTTCCCCACTTTTTGAATTTGCATTGCTCAGTTTTATTTCCATGTTCACCATGGTCAACCCGATCGGAGTTGTGCCGGTCTTCACCGCCATGACCGCCAAATTGTCGCCGCAGGAATCGCACCGGGTGGCACGCAAGGCTACCTTCACTTCGCTCATTATCTTACTCGCCTTCGCCCTCACCGGTCAGTGGATCTTCCGCTTTTTCTCCATCTCAGTGGATAGTCTACGGGTGGTGGGCGGTGTGATCTTTTTCTTCATGGGCTACGAAATGCTGCAAGCCCGCCTCACACGGACCCAGTTCGACGATGAGACGAACCACGAATACATCAACGATATTTCCATCACGCCGCTGGGCATTCCCATCATCTGCGGACCGGGTGCCATCACAACTGCGATTCTATTAATGAATGAGTCAAGGTCTGCGGTGGAATATGGTATTGTGATCGGTATTATCGTCGGTATTATGTTATTCACTTATTTGCTTTTGCTTGGTGCAAAGCAAGTCACGCATATTATTGGGGAGAACGGCAACAAGGTCATGCTGCGTTTGATGGGGTTGATCGTGATGGTTATTGCAGTGGAGTTTTTCTTTGCAGGACTGACGCCCATCGTGCGGAGAATGTTATCGGGCGGGTAAAGGTTTGAAGCGCTGAGTCAGGTTTCAGTTAAGGTAGAGCCGTAAAAATTGACAGTCACCTTTGAGGTGACTGTCAATTTAATCCTATGGAAGATCGGGAAGTTGTTCGTCGTAGAGCCAGGCGTTGAAGAAATCGTCCAGGTCTTTTTCGCTGATCTCTTCGGCAACGGCGATGAAATCTTCAGTGACGGCGTTGCCAAATTTATAGCGGTCGTAATACGTGCGGACGATCTCAAAGAAGGCATCATCCCCAACTTCAAGACGCAGGGCATGCAGGGTTAAGCCGCCGCGCAGATACACACCACCGTTGAAGAGATCATTTGGGGCGGGGTCGCCGGGCGGAGGATAGAAATCTGGAAAGGCTTCAACCTCGCCATAGACGCTGGACACCCAATCGTTGAGCCCTGCGTTACCATAATCATATTCAACCCAAAGCGCCTCGCCATACGTGGCAAAACCTTCGTTGAGCCAGATGCTGCTCCAATCACCGACGCTGACACTATCACCGAACCATTGATGGACAAGCTCATGTGCAACAACAGCTTCGGTGCCCTCAATGTCATCCAAATCGACCATATCCACACCAAAGATGGACATGGTTTGGTTTTCAAGAGCGGCACCAAATTCGGTATCCATGACGAGCGCGCCATACACTTCGAATGGATAGGGTCCAAAGAGTTCGCTGAAGTAATCGATCATCTCGCCCTGACGTGCAAAAGGTTTATTGATGTTATCTGGTAATGTAGCAGCATAGTAGTTGCGAATGGGAATGCCGCTTTCTGATTCCATGGTTTCCACGTTGAAGTCATGGACATTGATGGTGGTGAGATAACTTGCCATCGGGTCGCGGACGGTAAAACTGTAAGTTGTGGAATCGCCGTTGTCTTTCGTTTCTCCAAGCACGCCATTGGCAGCAACTTCATATGGCTTAGGCACGGTGACGATGATGGTGTAGGTCGCCTTATCAAGCGGATGATCGTTGACGGGGTAAAAACTGGCAGACCCATCGGGTTCGCTTAGGACGAAAATGCCATTCTCGTAAACGATCCAACCTGTGGGAAAAGGTAATGCTTTGGAGGTCATTGGAGCGGGAATGCCTTGATATTCCACAGTTGTCGTGAAGGCTTCGCCATTTGTGAGCATTTGAGCGGGGATGATCGTCAGCTCCTGACCTTTGCGCTCGAACTTTGCCGCTTCTCCATTAACTGTGAGGTTGGTTATTTCGAACCCGGCAAAATCCAAGTTGAATTGACTCAGATCCTGCGTAGCAACCGCATCGATGGTGGTCACGGCACTGAGGTCGCTGGTCTTCACGTCATGAATATTGATATCGAGAGTATAGGATACGGCATCATAACCACCGTTGCCAAAGCCAGGGTAAAGCGAGTCGCCCATGCCAGGAGAGCCTGCGAGCGGATCTGTAGGTTCTGCGAACGGAGGCTCGGTTACAGGAGCAACATCGGTAAGAGGTGCTTCAGTGGGAGGGAGTCCCGTTGGTGATGCGGGGGTCAATGCTTTGCACGAGAGTGCGAGCAAGATCATGGTAGATAAAAGCAGGTATTTGTTTTTCATTTTTTCTCTGAAGCAGCAGTAATGTCCGCGCCTTCCCATTCGAGCATGAACTGATCGAGGAATTTCACCATCACCTCATGTCGTTCTGCGGCGATGCGTTTGGCGGTCGTGGTGTTCATGCGGTCTTTGAGCAGGAGCAGTTTTTCATAAAAGTGATTGATGGTGGCACTTTTGCTGTTCTTGTATTCTTCGAAGCTGGCATGCATTTTGGGCGGAGAGTCGGGGTCATATAGCGGACGGTTCTTATACCCGCCATAGGCGAAGGCACGTCCAATGCCGATGGCGCCGATGGCATCGAGACGGTCTGCATCTTGGACGATGAAACCTTCGAGCGATTTCATTTTATTTTCGACACCCGCACCTTTATACGAGATGTGCATGATGATCTCACACACGCTGTCGGTGACGTATGGGTCTACAGAGCAAGAGTCCAGCCAGGCTTTGGCGCGATGCGGGGTTTCGTCGCTGTGATCGTTGAACTTCCAATCGTCGAGGTCGTGCAAGAGGGCGGCGAGTTGAACGATGAACGAATCCGCTTTTTCGATCTCGCAGATGGCGATGGCATTTTTCCACACGCGATAGATGTGCCACCAATCATGCCCGGAGGAATCATCTGAGAATTCCTGCTTGATGTACTCCGCAGTTTTTTGAATGATCTGATCGTTGGTCATATTACCAGCCGCGCAGGGATGTAAGCTTGATGCGAATCATGGTGGAATATTCCTGCGTGAATTGCTGCGGCGTGGAGCTAAGTCCCTTAATGCCGTTGCGATATTTGCGCATGTAAATATTGTTCTTGTTGACAGGTTCAGCCTTGGCATCGATCTTGGCGACCCCGCTAAATACGATCACATCTTCTTCACCTTTGGGGTCGGGTGTGTTGAAATGCAACGAGACATTGGGATTGTTCACAATGTGCTTGAGCTTGAACGCACTGGGCTGGCTATAGATCACAAGCGAGTCGCCTTCCAACACGAACCAAACGGGGCGCGGTTGCGGCGTGCCCTTTGAGTCGACGGTGGTGAGCCAGACAAAGTATTCCTGCTTGAGGTGACGCAATGCTTTGCGCCCCAGTTTAGATTTGAAATCGATCATCACTTCCTCCATTCGTAAAGTCACCGTCATTATACCCAGCGGGGTGCAAAGTGGATTCCATCAAAGGTCACTCTTGCAAGGACTTCTCAAAGTTTTAAAAACTTATTGCGAGAAAGGCGAATTATGTCAAAACTCTCTTATCGCGTTAAGCCTTTTATTAATCGCCCAAAAGAAATAAACCCATTTTACGAACGAACAGGCTGGGCATATTGCCCAGCCTGCTTTTACGGATGAAATATTTTTTCATGATTATCAGTTTCTTTTCAAGAACAACAGCATCAACACAACAATGTTGATCGCTGTTCCAATTGGCAGATACCACAACCCCAACACAGACATAAGGAGGAGCGCGCTTCGCCCCCAAGGTTGAGCGGTGAGATACCCCGTCACACCGACCAGGGCAGAAAAGCCATATGCCACAAAGACGGTTTTCATCAGCGTGGAGCGTGGGTCAATGCCCACAGATTCCACGAGTCCGGTCCAAGGTCCGAGTTGACCCGCGTATTCGCCTTCCGATGGCGTGATGTAATCGCCCCTCGTCAAGGCATGGGCTCCGTCAAAGAGCATGTATCCTGCTGTGAAGGTGACCAGAATCGCAATGATCAACCTCATGCCAGTTCCCTTCGGCTTGCGAGGACAAAATCTTTGAGCATTTCCAACTGCCCGATGTGAAACCCTTCGTGCCAGTGGAATCCGCTGAGATGCGCTTCACGGGTCTTTTCGCCGCGATAGTTGGTAAAGCTTTCTGCAAGCCACCCCTCGCTGACAGCTTCCAGCGCCCGTCGGATCATGCGTGTGCTGTCATCCAAATATTTCAGGAGAGTTTCCAACCGAATGGCTTTATCGCCCGGTTTGATGTTGTGCGTACCAGTCTGATACAGCTCACGGACTTCCTCTTGCCAGAGGTGGGTTACACCCAACACTTCGAGCACATGGCTGCGATTGGTAACGATATGACCGAGAATCCAATTCGCTGAGTTGGCTTCGAATGGAAGCTGCAATAAACTTTCTTCGTGATCGATCCCTTCCAAAATGTGATGAACCAACCAGTTATGAAAGGCGTATTCTTCAATTAGGTAATGGGCATGATTGGTCGACATGGTTCGTGTTCCTTTTATTATTTTTTCAACGTGCAAAGTGCCTGACGTATCTCTCCAAGGTGATAAGCGCTATGCACCACAACAGACAATGCACCGCCGATGGTATCTTCATTCCACATAGGGTTTTCGCGAAAGAGTTTCATCATGCGTTCATATGCTTCACGAAGCTTGGACTTGTACGAATCCCATTCTTGCGGCGTTACCTTTTCCACAGTGCGCCAGATCAAGCCCCAATCGCGCGGACTGTTATCGCCCTGAAGCGCAAAGCGTTCAAAAGATTCGATAAAGAAGGTCACATGCGCTACCTGAGCGGCAAGGGAAGCACATTTATTCCCCACAGGGATCGATGCCTCTGCCGCAGAGACCATATCAAGCGTTTGGAACAGCGACGTGTTCGAATCAAGATAGATCCCCATCGGGTTTTCGAAGGTTTCGGTCATTAATTGCAAAAGGTTGTTTCTAAAATCTTCAGACATTCATTCAGCTCCTTCATAAGCAGATTTGATCCAGCCTGCCAGTTCGGCATCCACTTCACTGGCATCTGTTAACGCCACAATGTAATTACACATACTACCTTTGGGTTGTTCCACCAAACGCGGACTTTTCTTGAGGTCTTTCGCATTGATCCCCACTTCAAAACGAGTATTGGTCTTGGGACCGATCATTGCAAATTGTTTCTTGCGCCGCAGGCTGACATATCCCTTTTTCGGCACGATCTCAAATTCCCCCAACTTGTTAATATGCTTCATCAACGCTTCATGGATGGGGCGCTGGGCAGCTTTTGCGCCGGTGTAGATCTCATCCAAAACGGCATCATCGCTTTTGCCCTCGGCGGCACGAGTTCCATCCGATTTGAGAATGGCATGCACCAATGAATTCGCATCGCCATGCCCAAGCCCAAACTTCTCCTTGAACATATCGCGCAATTCGCCATGCTTGGTCAAACCGCTCTTTTGAGCAACCGCGGCAAGCTCCGCCAACGATTTACCGGTCTTCTTCTGGATGTTCTCCAACTGGGTCTGAACGGCTTTATCAAGACTGCTCATACTCTCATCTCCTTGTTATAAAAACAAACCGAAACAGCGAATGGTATAATTATAGAACAAATTTTCTAAATTTACAACCACATATCGCCCACAAGTACCAAAACCCAAAATAGACCGTAACAAATCCCGCTCTTCTTTGTTACAGTAAAATGAAAATAGCGGGTGATTCGATCAGAGTCGCCCTGCCTCTCCAACGCCGATGGAGAATTATCGAAAACCGTATTCATGAAAGGAGGAAAGATGAATCGCCTCGTCCTGCTCGCAGGACTCATCATCATTTTGGCGGGATGCACAAACCGAAATACACCGCCTCCCCCCACGCCGACTCTTGATCCACCCACCCAAGC
>Ga0075012_10003927_pt1 | contig 13972 bp, 14 predicted proteins | sample All_14_2_FD_71474 | JGI IMG/M metagenome (GOLD analysis project Ga0075012, IMG submission 71474) | Freshwater microbial communities in response to fracking from Pennsylvania, USA - Allegheny Zone_MetaG_DW_15 | ecosystem: Environmental > Aquatic > Deep subsurface > Groundwater > Drilled... | reverse complement strand
GGATAAAATGGCGCTGACCCTGGGCCTGACCGGGCTTGCCCCGCGCTTCGCCGGGCGTCTCTTCTCCGCCGTCGAGGTCCGGCACGGCAAACCGGCCCCCGATCTGTTCCTCCATGCCGCCGCCCGCATGGGCTTTGCCCCCACCGATGCGGTGGTGATCGAGGATAGCGTGCCCGGCGTCACCGGGGCGGTCGCCGCCGGCATGCGCGCCTTCGGCTTCGCCCGCGACACCGACGCCCGCCTGCTGGCCGAGGCCGGCGCGGAAATTTTCTCCGATATGGCCGACCTGCCCGGCCTCCTTGGCCTGTCCGGGCCGTTTGGGATTTGATCATGACCGATATCGCCCATTTCGACGTCACCTGGCGCGGTGGCACCGATTCCTGGGAATGCGACCAGATGGGTCATATGAACGTGCAGTTCTATGGCGCCAAATTCGATCAGGCGGAGGCGGTGCTGCTGTCGCGCCTGGGCCTGCCCGGCGATTGGCCGGTGCAGCCGCGCGCCGATCACATCGTCTTCCGGAAGGAGAGCCGGGTGGGCGCCGCCCTTTGGGTGCAGAGTGCCGTCATCGGCGCCGATCCGGCAGCGGGTGCGTTGCGCCTCCGCCACATCATGTATCACTCGCCCAGCCGCGCCGCGGCCGCGACGGTCGAAACCCTGGTCGGCAATCTGCCGGCCGAGGTGGTTGCGGCCGGCGCCGCCCGGCTGGTCGATCCGGCCCTGGTCGAGGCCGCGGCCGACTTCCCAGCCGTCGCCAGCCACGAGGGTGTCAGTCTGGAACAGGCCCGCGCGCTCGGCCTGACCGAAACAGGGGTCAGCACCGCCATCCCCGAGGATCTCCGCCCCGGCGGCATGATCGACCGGCGCGGCCTGATCCGCCGCCTGTCGGAGGCCGTCGGCCACCTGATCGCCTCGGAAGACACATCGGCCGAATATTTCCGCGCCAACCACATCGGCTCGGCGGCGCTGGATTATCGGGTGCGCTGGTCGCGGCCGGTGCGGCCGGGCGATGTCCTGATCCTGCGCTCCGGGGCTTCGGGGACGGTCGGGCGCACGCTCCGCTTCTTCCATTGGCTGCTGGACGACAAGACGGGCGAGGCCCTGGCCACGGTCGAGATCGTCGCCGTCTATTTCGACATGAAGGCGCGGAAAGCCATTCCGGTCCCCGCCCCCATCCTGGCCCTCTTCGAGGGGCGCACGGTTTCCTGGCCTGCCTGACTATTTCCGCCGGCTTCCCGGGTCGAGAAATTGAGCCAGCCCCTGTACCGCCTGGGATGCGGCGGTACCCAGGGGATTGTCGTGCACCGCCTCGGCGATATTGCGCAATTGGGCATTGGCGGCGGCAGCCGTGCCGGCCACGGCTTCGGTCACCGTCGGAGCCGGCTTCTTCGCCGCCAGTCCGATGATCGCGGCCGGGGCCAGGAACAGGAGCCCGGTCGCGATCGCCGCCATGGCCGGGGCGATCAACGCCGCCAGCCCGACATAAAGCCCATAGGCGAGAAAGCCCGCCCCGGCCAGCGTGGGCCCGGCCAGCAGCAGGGCGCGGGCATAGGTCCGTTCCATCGTCTCTCTCCGTCCCTCTATCCGGCCTTGGCGTTCAGCCGTCCCTTGGCCGTGCGCAGACGCCCGGCGGCGGGGATCAGCGGGCCGGCACGGCCGAGGCCGAAAGGCGGCATGCCGGCATAGATACATTCATAGTCGCCCGCCCGGACGATGAAGGTCTCGTGCCAGATGCCGACGCTCAGATTCGGCCCGCCCGCCTTGTTGAACGCGGCCCAGGCCGGCAGATGGGCCTGATCCCGGTTATGGGCATAGCGCTGCAGGTGATCGAGGCTGCGCCAATATTGCACCAGCACGAAATTGCGCAGCCCGCCATGCAGCCGGGCATGGAGCAGGCCGTGAGCAGGATCGGCCTCCAGTTCCCGGATCATGCCCGGCATGGCCCGGAACACCGGCCACCAGCGCCGGACGTGGAGGAAATTATTGATCCGCATGCCGATCAGGAAGACGACGAAATCGTCCTCCATCTGCACCGTCAAAGGCCCTGCCTCGATTGCCGCCACGACTTATCTCCCCCCGGATGCGGCCATGATCCGCGAGCCTCCCCGGGCTTGCAATCCTCCTTTGCACCGGCCCGGTGCGGTTGGCGCGCGCCCCGGCCCTTCCCATATCAGGTAAGACTGCCCCTCAAGGACGAAGCCCATGTCCCCCCAACGCCTGACCGTCTGCCCCCATTGTAGCGCCGTGAACCGCCTGCCCGAGGACAGGCCCGCCGGAGAAGGCCGCTGCGGCCAATGCAAAGCCGCCCTGTTCGACGGCCGCCCGACGGAGGTCGGCGCCGCTGCCTTCGAGCGTCATCTCGCCCGCAGCAGCCACCCCCTGCTGCTCGACATCTGGGCCCCGTGGTGCGGGCCCTGCCGGACCATGGCGCCCCATTTCGCCGCTGCCGCCCGGCAGCTCGAACCCGCTGTCCGCCTGTTGAAACTGAACAGCGATGCCGAACCCGAACTTTCCGGCCGCCTCGGCATCCGCAGCATCCCGACGCTGATGCTGTTCTCCAACGGCCAACGGCTGGCGCAGGTCTCGGGCGCCATGAGCACCGAGCAGATCGTCGCCTGGGCCCGGGGCGCCAGGTGATCGCGCGCCGCCAACAAAAAGGGCCGGCGGGTTGCCCCGCCGGCCCGATTGACCTTCACGGCCGCTGATTACTCGGCGGCGGCCGCCAGCTTGGCGGTCTGGTAGAAGGTTTCGCCCTTGGCCGCCATGTCGCGCAGCAGTTGGGGCGGGGTGTAACGCTTGCCGTATTTCTGGGCATAGCCGTCGGCCAGCTTCACGAATTCGGCAAGGCCCAGACGGTCGATATAGGACAGCGGACCGCCGGTCCAGGGCGCGAAGCCCCAGGCCAGGATCGAGCCGACATCGGCATCGCGGACGTCCGTCACCACCTGTTCCTCGAAGCAGCGCGCGGCTTCAACCGCCTGGCGGACCAGGAGGCGGGTGCGGATTTCCTCGATCTGCTCGCGGCTCGCCTCGGCGATTTTCACCGGGGCAAGTTCGGCCAGGCCGTCCCAGAGGTACTTCTTGCCGTCCGCCGGATATTCGTAGAAACCCTTGGCGTTCTTCCGGCCATAGCGGCCGAGCTTCACCACCAAGGTCTCGACGATAGCGTCGGCCGGGGTCGCTTCATAGGCATCGCCCAGGTCCAGCCTGGTCTGGGTGCGCACCTTGTGGCCGAGGTCCAGCGCCACATCGTCGTTCATCTCGAGCGGGCCGCGCGGCATGCCGGTGGCACGGCCGACGTTATCGATGATGGCCGGGGCAATGCCTTCCGCCAGCATTTCGATGCCTTCGTTCACATAGGTGCCGAAGCAGCGGCTGGTGTAGAAGCCGCGGCTGTCGTTGACGACGATCGGGGTCTTGCGGATCTTCTTGACGTAATCCATGGCGACCGCAAGGGCGCGCTGGTCCGTCTTCTTGCCCATGATGATCTCGACCAGCATCATCTTGTCGACGGGCGAGAAGAAGTGGATGCCGATGAAGCTTTCCGGCCGCTTGCTGGCCTCGGCGAGGCCGGTGATCGGCAGGGTCGAGGTGTTCGAGGCATAGATCGCGGTTTCCGGGATCACGGCTTCGGACTTGCGGGTGGCTTCCGCCTTCACGTCGCGGTTCTCGAACACCGCCTCGATCACCAGGTCGCAGCCGGCGAGATCGGCGTGATCCGTGGTGGTCTTGATCAGGGCCAGGTGCTTTTCCTTCTTCTCCGGCGTCGACTTGCCACGGGAAATGGCCTTGTCCAGCAGGTTGGTCGAATAGGCCTTGCCCTTCTCCGCCGCTTCGATGGTCTGGTCGAGCAGCACGCATTCGATGCCCGCTGCCGCCGAGACATAGGCGATGCCCGCACCCATCATGCCGGCACCGAGGATGCCGAGCTTCTTGACGTCGGTCGCCGGCTCGTTCTTCGGGCGGCGCACGCCCTTGTTCAGCTCCTGCATGGAGATGAACAGGGTGCGGATCATGTTGCCCGCCGTCGGGTCGAGCAGAAGCGAGACGAAGTAACGGGTCTCGATCCGCAGGCCGGCGTCGAAGGGCACCTGCAGGCCTTCATAGGCGCAGGACAGGATCGCCTTGATCGCCGGGTAATTGCCGAAGCTTTCCTTGTGCGACATGGCAATGCCGCCCATGAAAGTCTGGGCGCCGCCGGGCGAATAGACCGCACCGCCGGGGATCTTGAACCCCTTCTCATCCCAGGGCTGGACATTGCGCGGCGCGCCGAGCAGATATTCCTTGGCCCGGGCCAGCAACTGATCGGCCGGCACCACTTCATTGACGATGCCTTCCGACAGCGCCTTCTTCGGGTCAAGTTCCTTGCCCTGCAGGAGCAGCGGCATGGCCTTGGCAATGCCGATGATGCGCGGCAGGCGCTGGGTGCCGCCGGCGCCCGGCAGCAGGCCGACCTTCACTTCCGGCAGGCCGAGCTTGGTCTTCGGATTGTCGGCGGCGATGCGGTAGTGGCAGGCCAGCGTGATCTCGAGACCGCCGCCGAGCGCGGTGCCGTTGATCGCCGCGACGAAGGGCTTGCCCGAGGTTTCGTAACGCCGGAAGATCTTCTGCAGGGTGCCCGAATTCTCGGTCAGGAACTTCGCATCCTTCGGGCCGAAGGCGGTCTTCACCAGCATGTCGAGATCGGCACCGGCCAGGAAGGCATCCTTGGCCGAAGTGATGATCACGCCCTTCACCGCCGGATCGGCAATCGCCTTGTCGGTGGCTTCGGCGAAATCCTTGATCGAGCCTTCGTTCAGCACGTTCATCGAACGGCCGGCCATGTCCCAGGTGATGGTGGCGATGCCGTCGGCGTCGACGTTGTAATTGATATTGTTGCTCATGGTATCTCTACCCCGTCGCTCGATCAGACGCGCTCGATGATGGTGGCGGTGCCCATGCCGGCACCCACGCAAAGGGTGATCAGGGCCGTGTTCAGATCGCGGCGCTCCAGCTCGTCGAGCACGGTGCCGAGGATCATGGCGCCGGTCGCGCCGAGCGGGTGGCCCATGGCGATCGCGCCGCCATTGACATTGATCTTGTCGTGCGGCACGTCGAGCGCCTGCATGAAGCGCAGCACCACCGAGGCGAAGGCTTCGTTCAGCTCATAGAGGTCGATGTCGGTCGACTTCATGCCGGCACGCTTCAGAGCGCGTTCGGCCGCAGCCGAAGGGCCGGTCAGCATGATCGAGGGCTCGGAGCCGATCGAGGTGAAGCTGCGGATGCGGGCGCGCGGGCGGATGCCGGCGGCAGAGGCCGCGTCCTTCGAGCCGATCAGCACCGCAGAGGCACCATCGACGATACCCGACGAGTTACCAGCGTGATGGATGTGGTTGACCTTCTCGACTTCCGGGTAGCGCAGCTGCACGACACCGTCGAACGCCATTTCGCCGAACATGGCGAAGGACGGCTGCAGCGAGGCCAGCGACTGCATGGTCGCGTCCGGGCGCATGTGCTCGTCATGGTCGAGGATGGTCAGGCCGTTGATATCCTTCACCGGCACGACGGAATTCTTGAAATAGCCATTGTCCCAGGCGTGCTTCGCGCGCTTCTGGCTTTCGATGGCATAGGCGTCCACGTCTTCGCGGGAGAAGCCGTATTTCGAGGCGATCAGGTCGGCCGAGACGCCCTGCGGCGCGAAATAGGACTTGAAGGCAATGGCCGGGTCCATCGGCCAGGCGCCGCCCGAGGTGCCCATCGGAATGCGCGACATGCTCTCGACACCGCCGCCGATCGACATCGGGCTCTGACCCGACATGACCTGCGCGGCCGCCATGTTCACGGCTTCGAGGCCCGAGGCGCAGAAGCGGTTGATCTGCACGCCGGCGGTGGTTTCCGCGTAATCGGCATTGAGCACGGCGATGCGGGCGATATCCGCGCCCTGCTCGCCCACCGGCTCGACGCAGCCGAGCACCACATCCTCGACCATGGTGGTGTCGAGATTGTTGCGGTCGCGGATCGCCTTCAGCGCCGTGGTGGCCAGGTGCAGGGAGGTCACCTCATGCAGGGAACCGTCCTTCTTGCCCTTGCCGCGCGGGGTGCGCACGGCGTCGAGAACATATGCGTCAGCCATCGTCTCTCTCCTCTGAATTCCCGAATGATTTGCCCCGGGGAGCCACGCCCCGGGGCCTGTTCTTATTGATCTTCCGCGTTACAGGGTGCGGCTGATCAGTTCCTTCATGATCTCGTTGGTGCCGCCATAGATCTTCTGGATGCGGCCGTTCACGAACATCTGCGCGATCGGATACTCCATCATGTAACCATAGCCGCCATGAAGCTGCAGGCACTCGTCAACGACCTTGCACTGCAGTTCCGAGCACCACCACTTGGCCATGGCCGCAGTCTGGACATCGAGCTTGTCCTCGACCAGCAGTTCGATGCAGTGATCGACGAAGACCCGGGCGATACGCGCCTCGGTAGCGATTTCCGCCAGCTTGAAACGGGTGTTCTGGAAGTCGTAGATCGACTTGCCGAAGGCCTTGCGTTCCTTCGTGTACTTCAACGTGATCTCAAGCGCCTTCTCGACCGTCTTGATCGCGGTGACGCCGATCTGAAGCCGTTCGGACGGCAGTTGCTGCATCAACTGGATGAAGCCCTGGCCTTCCTCATTGCCCAGCAGGTTGGAGGTCGGCACGCGGACATCGTCGAAGAACAGCTCGGACGTATCCTGCGCCGCCATGCCCACCTTGTCCAGGTTGCGGCCACGGCGGAAACCGTCGACATCATCGGTCTCGACCACGATCAGCGAGGTGCCATGGGCGCCCTTGGTCGGGTCGGTCTTGGTGACGACGATGATCAGATTGGCGAGCTGACCATTGGTGATGAAGGTCTTCTGGCCGTTGATCACATAGTGATTGCCGTCCTTCTTGGCGCTGGTGCGCACGCCCTGGAGGTCGGAACCGGCACCCGGCTCGGTCATGGCGATGGCGCCGATCAATTCGCCGGTGGCGAGGCGCGGCAGCCAGCGCTGCTTCTGTTCCTCGGAGCCATAGGCGAAGATATAGGGCGCCACGATATCGGAATGCAGCGAGAAGCCGGGGCCCGACGTGCCCGCTTCGATCTGCGCTTCCATCAGCATGGCGGAGGCACGGAAGTTGAGGCCCGAACCGCCGTATTCCGGCGGCATGGTGGCGCAGAGAAGGCCGGCTTCGCCCGCCTTCGTCCAGGCCTCGCGGTCGATCACACCCTGCTCGGCCCAGCGTTCGTTGTGGGGCACGCATTCGCGCTCGAAGAATTTCAGCGCGTTGTCATACACCATCCGGTCTTCTTCACTGAGCTTCAGCGTACGCTCGAACATGGCGGTTCTCTCCTCTGCCAGTTTGTCTGTTATCTCGTGAAACCGGGGAATGCCCCCGGTTTCAGATTTCCCTTATTCTTGTCTTGTGCCGGGGGGAACGATGCTGGCCACACCATTCCCCCGTCGTCCCCTCCGCGAGAGGCAGGCGATCAGAAGTTCGCCGCGTCGAGCGCCATGATCGTGTCCGCGCCGGCCGACAGCTTGGCCAGCAGGGCCGAAGTGTCGGGAACGACGCGGGCGATGAAGAAGCGACCGACCAGCAGCTTGTTGTCGTGGAATTCGGTGGCCGTGCCGGCCGCCTTGGCGTCCAGCGCCACCTTGGCCATCAGCGACCACATATAGGCAAGCACCTGGATGCCGAAGAGATGCATATATTCGACCGAACCGGCGCCGGCGTTGTCCGGGTTGGCCATGGCGTTCTGCATGAACCACATGGCGCCATCGCGCAGGTCGTTGGTCGAGGATTGCAGCCCGTCGAGGAAAGGCTTCAGCCCCTCGTTGCCCTGGTTCTCGGCGATGAATTTCTCGATCTCGCCGATATAGGCCATCAGGGTCTGGCCGCCCTTGTGGCCGAGCTTGCGGCCGACGAGGTCGAGCGCCTGCACGCCATTGGCGCCTTCATAGATCTGGGTGATGCGGGCGTCGCGAACGAACTGCTCCATCCCCCATTCCTTGATATAGCCGTGGCCGCCGAAGACCTGCTGGGCATTGACCGCGGACTCGAAGCCCTTGTCGGTCAGGTAACCCTTCACGACCGGGGTGACCAGGGCGACGATATCGTCATTGGCTTCGCGCACGGCCGGATCGTCGTCGCGGTGGGCAAGGTCGATCTTCAGGCCGGTCCAGAGGTAGAAGGCGCGCGCACCCTCGACGAAGGAGCGGATCGACAGCAGCATGCGGCGCACGTCCGGATGCACGATGATCGGATCGGCCGGCTTTTCCGGATATTTGGTGCCGGAGATCGAACGCGCCTGCAGGCGTTCCTTGGCATAGGCCGCCGCATTCTGATAGGCTGCTTCGGCCTGGGCCAGGCCCTGCACGCCGACGCCGAGACGGGCCGCGTTCATCATGGTGAACATGGCGCGCAGGCCCTTGTGCGGCTCGCCGATCAGGAAGCCGGTGGCACCGTCGTAATTCATCACGCAGGTGGCATTGGCGGTGATGCCCATCTTGTGCTCGATGTTGCCGGCCTTCACCGCATTGCGGGCGCCGAGCGAACCATCGGCATTGACCATGAACTTCGGCACGATGAAGAGCGAGATGCCCTTCACGCCTTCCGGGCCGCCGGGGATCTTGGCCAGCACCAGGTGGATGATATTGTCCGACAGGTCCTGCTCGCCGGCCGAGATGAAGATCTTGGTGCCGGTGATCTTATAGGTGCCATCCGCCTGCGGCTCGGCGCGGGTGCGCAGCAGGCCGAGGTCGGTGCCGCAATGCGGCTCGGTCAGATTCATGGTGCCGGTCCATTCGCCGGTCACCAGCTTCGGCAGATAGGTTTCCTTCTGCTCGTCCGTGCCCCAGACATGGATCGCCTCATAGGCGCCATGGGACAGGCCCGGATACATGCCGAAAGCCATGTTCGAGGCCGAAACCATTTCATTGACGGCAAAGCCGAGCACATAGGGCATGCCCTGGCCGCCATAGGCCGGGTCCGAGGTAATGCCCGACCAGCCGCCTTCGGTGAAGGTCTTATAGGCTTCCTTGAAGCCCTTCGGCGTGGTCACCACACCGTCGTTGATCTTGCAGCCTTCCTGGTCACCCGACTGGTTCAGCGGGGCGAGCACGCGTTCGCACAGCTTGGCGCCTTCTTCGAGGATGGCATCGACCACATCCTTCGGGGCGTCGGCAAAGCCGGGCAGGTTGGAATATTTCTCGATGTTCAGCACGTCATGCAGGACGAAACGGATATCGTCGACGGGCGCCTTGTAGCTGGGCATGGGGTCTCTCCTCAGACTTCCTGATACCGGGTTGAACGGGTGGTCGCACGGCCCTTCGGCAACCCCGCCAGGGCGGCGCTGTCCTTTCCGGACATGCGACGGCTGGCCTCTTCCCGGCGAGCCTCGCCATAACGGCAAGGCGGTGACAACTCAAGTGGGTTTATCGACATAATTGTCAACATGATGGGGCTCGCGCTGCCACCATGCAGGTTCCGCGCCGGGCGCCGGCGGAAACGCCGCCCGGGAACGGCTTCCGGTCCGGGCCCCGGCACCACCCTCGCGGCAGGATGGCGGCATGGGGGCCGGCGGACAGGACAAGGGCGCGGGCCGAACAGCCCGCGTCCACCATCGGCGTCATGGCGAATGCAATCACGCCGCGCTCGCCTTCTTCCGCTTGGGTGCCGGCTGAGCCTGATGGGGATCGATGCCCCGCTCCTTCAGCAGCCCCTCGAGGAAGGTCGAGGCATTGGTGAGTTCCACCATGGTCTGGTCGATATCCTGGCGCTGGCGCTCCAGGCTCGCCATCTTGTTGCGGGCGATGAGAAGGGTGCGGCGGATCTGCTCGGTCTGGCCATCGCCAAGGTCGTAGAGATCCAGGATATCGCGCAGTTCGGCGAGGGAGAACCCCACCCGCTTGCCACGCAGGATCAGCAGCAGCCGCACCCAATCCCGCTGCGAATAGATCCGGGTCTGGCCGTCCCGGCGGGGGTGCAGCAACCCCTTGTCCTCGTAGAAGCGAATGGCACGGGGCGTCACGCTGAATTCTTCTGACAGCTGGGTAATCGAATAGGTTTTCGATTCCGCGGGTTCAGCCCCTGCCTTCATCCGATCGTCTCCTCCGAACGTGGAGCGACTCATAGATGACGTTGACGTTAACGTCAACTGGTAATTTGTCAGCGTTAGCAATTTTCGATCGAACTGCCGCGCAAAAACATTACAGGAATTCCAATATGTGGCAGAAAACGATGGAAACCTCTTATTCTCCGCTTTCTAGCTGGGGAAATGCTCGACATGGACTTCGGCCGTCCGGCCGTAATAGAGCACCCGCCGGCCGGGAAAGGACACCAGATAGCCGGCGCAGCCGGCCGCCCGCGCCCGGCCGGAAAATGCCCCATAGCTGTAATCCGGCGCGCCCGACTGGGCCCAGCGGACCAGCGCCTCGATCCCGTCGGCAGCGAATGCGGCCGCTACTGGCCCGGGACCTTCGGCCATGGCCAAAGCCAGGCTGTCGCCCTCCAGCGTGTAAAAAGTCTGGCGATGGCAGCGGTAGTCGACCGCATAGCCCTCGAAACCGGCATCGACCAGCCGGGCGATGATCTCGGGAAAACTCAGGCTGCCGTCATGGGCCGCCTGAAGGCAGGTCTCGGCAACGGCGATCTGTTGCTTGTTCATTGCTCAATCCTTTGAAGTGCGATGTTCAGTCGAGCGGAACCTGTTTCAGGCCCCGCCGGGCGGCCAGGCCTTTCAGCATCCGTAAAAGGCTGTCGTGCTCGGCCGGGGTCAGGGCGCCGAAATAGTCCGCGTCATTGCGGTCGGCGATGGCGGCCAGTACCGGCACCCGGCTTCGGCCGGCGGGGGAGAGGGAGAGGCAATGGGCCCGGCCATCGCGAGGATGGGCCAGGCGCAGGATCAGGTCCTTGGCCAGGAGCCGGTCCGCCAGTTTGCTGATCGCCCCCCGGGTCAGGCCCATGCGATCCGCCAGCGCCGATGGCGCCAGGCCATCGCCATCGTAAAGCACGCGAAGGACACACCATTCCGCGACCGTCACCCCTTCGGCGGCCAGTTTCCGGGCGAAATCCTGGGACACGGCATTGGACACAAGGCGCAGCCAATAGCCGGCATGGGCGGTCAGATCGGCAACGGGAGCCATGGGCACCTCTTTAGTTTCCTAGGAAACTATATTCACCCTCCCTCGCGGTCAAGTCGTCCGGCCCCCTTGTCCCGCCATGCCCTTCAGGGCGAGAATGGCGCCAACGACAAGAGGAGGGTGCCATGACCGCCAATCGGCCGAAGCGGCTCGAAACCTACGCGGAATTCTTCCCCTATTACCTTCAGGAACACGCCAAGCCCCAGACCCGGGCCCTGCATTACATCGGCACCGGCCTGACCTTCGGCTTCCTGGCGGCGGCAATCGCGACGGGCAATGCGTGGTGGCTGCTCGGCATGCCGCTGGCCGGCTATTTCTTTGCCTGGGTCGGCCATTTCGGTATCGAGAAAAACCGCCCGGCCACTTTCACCTATCCGTTCTGGTCGCTGATCTCCGACTACCGGATGTTCTTCCTCTGGGCCAGCGGCCGGCTGGACCGGCATCTCAGGGCGGCCGGGGTTACGGATTGACGGGCGAAGCCACTGGCCACCCCGGCGCCGACAGACCATAATCGGACGACCGGCGCAGCCTTCGGCCCTTTCGAGTCCGCGATGCAGATCTACCTGCCCATAGCCGAGCTTTCGGTCGATATCTTCCTCCTGCTCGGTCTTGGCGGTGCGGTTGGTTTTCTCTCGGGCCTGTTCGGCGTGGGCGGCGGCTTCCTGATCACGCCGCTGCTGATCTTCATCGGCGTGCCGGCACCGGTTGCGGTCGGCACCGGGGCGCAGCAGGTGGTGGCGACCTCGGTCTCCGGGGTGATCGCCCATTGGCGGCGCAACAATGTCGATATCCCGATGGGGCTGGTGCTGACCGCCGGCGGCCTGGTCGGCTCCGGTCTCGGGTCCTGGGCCTTCGCGGCCCTGCGGAAGGCAGGTACGGTCGATGTCGTCATTGCCATTTCCTATGTGCTGTTCCTCGGCATCATCGGCTCCCTGATGTTCTTCGAGAGTGCGGGGGCGCTCTGGAAGCAGCGGCGGGGCACGGTCAGGCGGCGGAAACTGCACCAGCACAATTGGGTGCATGGCCTGCCCTTCAAGATGCGCTTCCGGAAATCCCGGCTCTACATCAGTGCCCTGATGCCGCTCGCCATCGGCTTCGGCATCGGCGTGCTGTCGGCGATCATGGGCGTGGGCGGCGGGTTCATCCTGGTGCCGGCCATGATCTATCTGCTCGGCATCCCGACCCAGGTGGTGATCGGCACTTCCCTGTTCCAGGTCATTTTCGTGACCTCTTTCGTCACCTTCCTGCAAGCCTGGGCCAATCAGTCGGTCGATATATTGCTTGCCATGCTGCTGCTCTTCGGCTCGGTCATCGGGGCGCAATTCGGTACCCGGGTCTCGCTACGCCTGAAGGGGGAGCAATTGCGCGTGCTGCTCAGCCTTCTCGTGCTGGCGGTCGGGCTGCGGCTGGCGGTGGACCTGCTGGTAACGCCGTCGGAACTCTTCTCCCTCTCGCTGATCGGGGCGCGGCTGTGAGGGCGCGGCTGCTTCTCCTGTTGCTCGCGGGCCTTGCCTGGGCCGGGCCGGGCCGGGCCGATACGCTGATGACCGACCTTTCCCAGCGCCTGATCGCCATTACCTCCAGCTTCACCGGCTCGTCGATCCTGGTCTTTGGCGCCGTCGTCACCGATGGTCCGGGCAAGCGCGATGTCGTCGTCGTGCTGCGCGGGCCGGAACAGGGTATCCGCGTCCGGCGCAAGGAAAGGGTCTTCGGCATCTGGGTGAATACGGATGCTCATCCCTTTACGGGGGTTCCCGCCTTTTATGCCGTCGCCGCCACCAGGCCGCTCGGCCAGATCGAAGCCGGCTCCCACTTCGCCCGCCACCAGATCGGTCTCGAAGCCCTGCGGCTGCGCGAACGCGACCGGCCGGAGGGGGAGGAGATCACCCCCGACATCCTGCCCTTCCGCGAAGCGATCCTGCGCCTGCGCCAGCGCGACCGGCTTTATGCCGGCCAGGTGCAGTCGGTTACCTTCGTCGGGCCCAACCTGTTCCGGGCGGAATTCCAGTTTCCCTCCAATGTCCCTGTCGGCAGCTACAAGGCCGAAATCTACCTGTTCAGGGACGGCGACCTGGTGGGGGCCAATTCTTCGGCCCTCTTTGTCGACAAGACCGGGATCGAACGCTGGATCTACAAGGCGGCGCTGAATTATCCCGCCCTCTATGGCCTGGTCGCGGTCGCCATCGCTGTCGGCTTCGGCTGGGGCGCCGCCGTGGTGTTCCGCAGAACCTGAGATGTTCTTCGTCGCTGCCAAATTATTCTGGCTGCTGGCCGCGCCGCTGCATCTGGCGACCATCCTCGGGCTTGCCACCCTGATTGCCGGCGTCTGCCGCTGGCGGCGGCTGGCCCGGGGCCTTGGCCTTGGCGCCATCATTACCCTGGTGCTGGCCGCCGCCACCCCGCTTGGCCCGCTGGCCGCCGCCCGGCTGGAAGGCCGCTTCCCCCTCCGCCCGGCCCTGCCGGCGCAGATCGCCGGCATCCTGGTACTGGGCGGCGGGATCAGCAATGACTTGTCCCTGGGCTGGGGCATGCCGGTGCTGGCCCGCGACGCCGACCGCCTGACCGCCCTGCTCGAACTGGGATGGCGCTTCCCCGATGCCCCGGTGATCTATGCCGGGGGCTATGGCGGGCTGGGCACGGTCGAGAAGACCGAGGCCGACTTTGCCCGCGACTTCCTTGTCGATCAGGGTTTCGATCTCGGGCGGGTGCGGTTCGACACCAGATCGCGCAATAGTTTCGAGAATGCCCTGGAAGCCGGCAGGCTGGCCGGCAAGCCGGCCGACGATGGGGGCGGACCGCCCTGGGTGCTGGTGACCGGTGCCCTGCATATGC
>Ga0075012_10003926_pt1 | contig 13973 bp, 8 predicted proteins | sample All_14_2_FD_71474 | JGI IMG/M metagenome (GOLD analysis project Ga0075012, IMG submission 71474) | Freshwater microbial communities in response to fracking from Pennsylvania, USA - Allegheny Zone_MetaG_DW_15 | ecosystem: Environmental > Aquatic > Deep subsurface > Groundwater > Drilled... | reverse complement strand
CCCGCCCACGCTTTGTGGTTGATCGCCTTGGTTTCGGGCGTAGAGAAGTCGACGGAGACCTGTGCCCTGTTCTTGTCGAACGGCAAAGCGGCCTTGCCGGAGCGGCTGCGGAGCCTGACCTCGTCCAGCCACAGGGTCCCCTCGGCCCCTGCGCACATCCTGAGCCAGACCTGAACCTTCTTCACCGTGTCCGGGAAGACGAAATCGGACTGCCGGAAATGCCAAGGACGTGTTCCGGACGGCAGTTCCAAGTCTTTATGAACGAGCACCCGCCCCCGCCCGTCGAGCCCAACAAGTTGAATACCGGAGTTGGATCGAGAGGCCTTGTCGTTCGCAAGCCCGATGCCTACGGCGCGCAGCCACCCGCTGAGGGTGAGAGTCCCGCCGTCATACGGGAATTCCTTGCTGACGACCGTGGCACCGCCTCCGGAGAGGCGCAGAGCCTGACGTCCCGCAGCGAATACCCTTTCGTCCAAGTCTGCACGTCCGGTCTCTTCCCAGCATGTGAGGCCGTCCCAGTCGGTTCCGTCGCGTTTAAAGAACCAGAAGTTGGCGCCCAGCACGCTCTCAAAGCCGCTGTCCCCGATGAACTCCACATTCTCACTATTGACAGAAACCTTCAGGTTCCGAAAAATCACCTCCCCTGATTTTCCGTAATTGGCTAAAGAGACGCTCATGAAGGCGCAACGCCCGTCCGGCATGATCCTCCGCTCGCGTCGATCCCAATCACGATCACCGTCAATCAAGCAAATGTCCCGATGAGCATATTCGTGTCCTGACGCGTCATACAATTGAATCGTCGCCGTTCCGATATCCGTGCCAGGACGGCCGTCGGGCGGCACAATCTCCTTGCAGGAAGCGTCGACGGAGGCCGTGATGATATCCCCCTTCTTGAGCGGCAACAAGCCCGTCTGCATGAGCGCTTTCGGAAGCAGACGCACGACGTCGCCTTCTACGGAGATGCCGTTGGTGTCCCCCGGCATGAACTCCTTCCAGCACGGGTTTCCGAACCCCACCTCCAGCAGCGGTTTATCGATGGCCGCGGAAGTCGTTCGCACGAACGCGACAAAAAAGAGAAAACAGGCGGCTGTTTTTAACCAGGCTGACATATCCACCCCCTTCCCGAAAGGGGTGCCGCACCCATCAACACAAACACGCTTTTTCTAACCTTTTTCATCGCATGCTCTCTTTCGTCCTTGTGCCGCTAAACAGCGAACCTACGCCCCGACTTCCTTCAGTTCCCAGCCTTTGCGGAAAGCGGGTTTGACGAAGGCGTTAGCCCTCTCGTTGTTGGTGAATCGCAGGTTTTTAGCGTCCCACAACAGCTTCTCGTTCGGGAAGCGCCAGCAGATTGTGCCCAGCAGCATCCATTCCGTGTAGGGCGCGGAGACGCCGAAGTTCGAGCAGGCCGCAGGGCCGCCCTTGCACGCGCGGATCCAATCCTTGAAATGCCCGGGCGAGCGCGGGATCACCTCGGGCGGACGCTTGTAATCCTTCATCCTGGCCTCGGGAATCAGGCGGACGCCCTCGCCGCGTCCCACGGTACCCATGAATCCACGGGTTCCGACAAAGACCTCGTTGTAGGGTTTGACATCCTCCGGTGTCAGCCCTTCCGGCACCTTGAACGTGTCGCACATCTTGCCCTCGTACCAGTACACCGTGACGGGCGGCATCTTGCCGCCGGGCACATGCTCGTTCGGCCGCTCGCCAAACTCGAACCGGCAGGCGTAGTGCGGATAGGTCACTTCGTTGATCCCGTCAACCGCGATGCCTTCCACGCTGATCGGGTCGGCAAGCTGCAGGCCCCAGTTGGCGGGGCCCATGATGTGGACACCCCAGTCGCCGATCATCATCGTGCCGTAGTCCAAAAAACCGCGCCACTGGATCGGCGCGATTTTGGAACTGTACGGGCGTGCGGGCGCGCGGCCGGTCCAAAGTTCCCAGTCCAGCGTCCGCGGCACTTGCTCGGCGGGCGGCCACGCCGTAATGCCGTGCGCGTAGCGGCCGCAGTGCATGGCGTGAACCTCTCTGATCTCGCCAAGACCTCCGTTCCAGATCGTCTCGCACGCGATGCGCGTGGCGGGGTGAGAATAACCCTGGTTGCCCATTTGCGTGGCGACCTTGTACTTCTGTGCGGCCTTGGCGAGTTGACGGCACTCCCACACGCTCTGCGCCAGCGGCTTCTGGCAGTGTACGTGAAGGCCGCGCTCCATCGCCCACAACGCGACCGTCGCGTGCATGTGGTCGGGGATCGTGATCGTGATGCCGTCCAGATTCTTGTTTTCCTTGTCTAGCAACTCACGGAAATCGCGGTATTTTTTGGCCTGAGGATACTTCGCAGCCCGCTGGTTCAGAAAGTTCTCGTCCACGTCGCAAAGCGCGTAGATATTCTCGCCGCTGACGTTGTCGACGTCGAATCCGCCCTGCATGCCGCCGACACCCACACAGCCGATGTTTAACCTCTCGCTCGGCGGCACTTGTCCCGACCGTGCGACCACATGTCGCGGCACAATGGAGAACGCCGCTCCCGCCGTCAGCGCTGCCCCAAGAAACGAACGGCGCGAAAAAGAAGACTGTCGCATTTCATCTCCCCCCTTTCATGATGATAACCCTTACTCACCCTGCGTACCGCATCGTAGAATCTCCCGTTTACTTTGGCAATTTTTATCCTTTCAGAGAAAAGTCGTATCGGACGGATGATGGGGAGCAAAGATCATTTTCATCTGGGTGCGATTCATCCAGACAGAATCGCACCCTAAACGATTTTTCCCTCACCTCAAAAGCACCATCAATCCGGATTTCTTTGTGCTGATTTTGCGCGGTGGCGAGTATGCCGCCGCGTAGCTGCGCGTGTCCAGCGGCAGCGCGTCCGAAACCCCCGCGCCCGGAGAAGAGAAACTGACGGTCAGGCCGTCCACAAGGATGGACCCGCCGCCGCCCCCGCCGCCCCGCAGCATGACGGTGACGAACATGCGGTCGGCCCCGGTGTACACCGCCCCGTCGAACGCGTACGTCTGGTCCTTCAGAGCGCGGTTCAGACCGCCCCCCGCCGGATAGAGGATGTCCGTCAACGGCCGGGCCGGGGCGCCGTCCGCCATGGACGCGGCCGAGGCCTGGTTCCACCCGGCGTAGGTGCCTCCGTCGATGTCCAGACCGCCGTCCCGGAGGTTCTCCACGTTGGACGAATACCCGCCGATGGCGTCGAGATAGCTGCCGTAACCGTCATACCCCCCGAAATAGCGGTACCCCGCGTTGTTTGCCTCCGCCTTGGTCGCGAAGTTCGCAGGATCGCCATATTGGGTGTCGCTCATCCAGGCCATCACCCCCGGCGAGGGATTCGAGCCCGTCGGGCCGGCCACTTTTCCGGCAATGGCGTCGGCCGGGTCCACGGCGGAGGCGAAAATTACGAGATCGCCAAAATACCAGTTACCCGTGATCGTGTTCCGCAGGGTACCGGCGGCGATCCGCACCCGCGTATTGGGCGCGACCTCGAACGTGGTGTAGGCGTAGCCCTCCGACCAGCCGGCATCGGCCACGTCCAGACTCCAGGTCGGCCCCGTGCCCGACACCGTGGTCGCGGTGCCGCTCGACACCGGCGTCATCATGGCGCCGGTGACGACCAAAGGAACCGAATTGGTGTCATACGGGACGGCCGCGGCCGCCCACGCGGACATCACTGCGGCGAAGATCTGTTTTTTCATTCGTTTATCCTTTTAAGGCAGCGTCCTGAAGAGGCGGAAGCCCAAATACTCGTCCACATACCCCGCACTGGCACCGGCTCGGCCTGCCGAACGGCAGTCCGTCCCAGAATTGGCCCAGCTCGCGCCCCGTCTTACGCGGTTACCTCCTGAATCGGCCCCGTCAGGATTAGTTCCACCCTCCGGCGGATCAGCCCTCCAATCTAAACACCACTCCCACACGTTACCGTGCATGTCATATAGTCCCCAAGCGTTCGGCCGATACGAACCGACAATGGCCGAACCGTTTGTCGGGAGAACGGATGGTTGTGGCTGCGATGATCCGTTAATGAAGCCGCCATTGAACTTATATCGCCCCAGCACATTCATTTGGGCGTTATTCGATGTGTCCGCAGGGGTTCCGAGCCCGTCGTTGTAATAGGTGGTGGTTCCCGCGCGACACGCGTATTCCCACTGCGCATCGGTCGGCAAGTCGAAATCGGAAAGTCCGGTCCGTACACGTACCCGTCCTATGAAAGAGTTTACGTATACGTTCGCGTTCGCCGGCCAGCCAGCACCGCCTTCAGCGGCCGATCCACGGATAGTATCGTAAGACACTTTTTCTACCGGACGGAGCATCCTGCTCGTTTCCTCGGTAAAGTAACTCGGGGTTGTTCCCATCACTTTATTCCACTGCCCCTGAGTCACTTCAAAAACCCCCGCATAATAGTCCCGCGTAAGTCGTGTGTACACCCCAGACCCCGCATCTCCCATATCGAACACGCCGTATGGATGTTCCGACATGCTCATTTTCCGAAAGACGAGACACGAGAGTTTGTAAACAGAATTGCTCAGACCGCCACCCGGCAAAGCATCAACGCTGGGAAAATAGTAAACAGGGTAAGGATTACCCGCTGTAGCGGACGTACCCTTGCTGATGTCAACCACCATGATCTGCGGCGGCGAATTCGTCTGCCACGCCGTGATGCGGGCCCGCGCGTTCGTAACCGTATGTTCCGGCCAGTCCGCGCCCGCGTTCCACACGATGGAACGGCCTCCCGGCTCTATGACCTTGCAGACGTCTCCTGAGAGGGTTGTCACCGCGCTGTCCGGAAGCGCCACGCCGTTGGTTTCGATGCTGAGCGTGATGATCGCCTTTTCGCCCGTCAGCGTATACCCAATGTTCACCATGCGCGAGAAATCCCCCTGTTCAAGGGTTACCTCCCGCACCTCCGGCACAGCCCACGCCGAACCCGCAGTTCCCATCACGGCCGCAGCCGCAAAGGCCGCCATTATGACACGTGTCTTCATCCCCTTCTCCTTTCTTCGCCCGTTGCCGAGCGATTGTTTCTTGCCTTCAACACACACGCGCCGTTTCGATTTTCAACAGCGCGCCCAACTTTTCGATCTTGCCCGCGATGTGTCCCACACCGATCGCGCAGTGATGCGCGGGACCGGCCTTGCTCCACTCGTTCATAAACTGTTTGGCACTGATGCTGAATTTATAACGGCTGTTGGTGTTGCCGATCAGCAGCACCGGTCCGGGCACGGACTCGCCCTCCGCCATCAGCAGCATCAGCCGGCCGTCCCCGCGCTGGACCACCGAGAGCAGGGTCACCGGGCCGTGCTTGACCGTCATCTGGATCGACAGCCCCTTGCCGGGTTTGCCGTGGTAGACCGGCACGGGCACGAGTCCAACCCGCCCTTCCGCGATCGCGAAATGCGCCGGACCGTCGTGGCCGAGATAAACCACGTCGTCCTTGAAATCGGCCAGATAGAATTCGGAGAACGAGCCGCCCGCTCCGAAGAGGTCCATGATCTTCATGGCCTGCGCGTTTTTGACCTCGCACTCGCCCGCCACCGGAACATGGCGTCCGGTCAAAAGCGTGTTGCCCGCGATCACCGAGGTCACGATGTTCTCGTACGGGTTGCCCGGCTGACCTTCGTAGTAGTACGCCATGGAACCGAGATCGTGTTTCGTGACCAGCGCGTCCAACGCCGCCGCCGTGCGTGCGGCACGCTCAAGTTCCGCCGCTGCACAGACGGGTGACACCTCAAAAGTCTTATTAAACTCTGCCCGTTTGGCAACGACTTGCTCCTCCGTGACCGCCTCACGCAAGGCATGCAGTTCGCACATCTCCAGAATCTCGACATGCGTGCCGAAAACAGCCGACTGCTGTGTCAGGTCGGTGTAAACGTCAAGCATGCCGCAATAGTAGTGTCCCAAAACCCCCATGCGATTCTGACGCAATTGCGCGAGCACCCGAGCGGCCTCGACCCATTCTCGCAACTCGCGCCAAACATCAGGATCTTGAAGATAGCCGGTCACCAAATGATAATCGATCCCGGCCCGGTTGAAGGCGCAGGCGATCTCCGGTGCGCTGCACGCCTGGCAGTGTTCTAGCCAAACGCCGGTCATGATGCCGCGGTCGCCCAGCGCATTGAATTTCTCGTAATCCAGTTGCGCCACGGGCTGGATGTTGAGCACCACCACCGGTAACCCAGCTTCCTGCACCACCAGCAAGACCGTTGACGAGAGCGCGTACGTCGAGATGAAGAGAAAGACGATCTCCGCGCCTTCGGCCCGGAACAGCTTGCCCGCCGCGCGCGCCTTCACCGGGTTGTCCACCAGCCCGCCGTCCACGACAACAGCCCCGTTGCATTCGATTTCACTGCGGATCTTGGCGTGATAGCCCAGCAGGTTTTCTTTCAGCCCTTTGAACTGACCCCAGTAGGTGTCGAGCCCTATGCTGAAAAATCCGACTTTAAAGCTGTTTTCCATAATGTGATTCCCGTTCATTACTGACAGTATCCCCCAACCGGCCTAGAAAAGGCCATGCACATTCTGGCAAAAGTTTTACACTTTATGGCAAGGTGGTTGAGCTTTTTTCGTTTTCCATATACGCTGTGCGTCGTTTTGCGAAGGCCCGTTTGAACGAGAGCGGTAATTTTATCCGCATATGATGCAGATGGACACAGAAGGAATGACGATCTGCGGACAAGAACGTGAGTTTACGAGAGAGAGTCGAACCCATGAAAACTCTGGCGTTGTCACCGAAATCACGCTTCCGCTACCTGCCCGTGCTGACCGAGCAGAGAAAGTGGGGGTTGTTCCTGACAGACTGCGGCTACACCGTGATCGAGCCCGGCACGCCGTATCCGCCGGGCGGACACCCTGACGCGTATGCCGACGGCTGGAAAAAGGGACGCACGCTCGACGAGTATCAGGTGATCTACATCACGCGCGGCCGGGGCACCTTTGAAACACGCGGCACGGGCCGACGCGCTATCGAGGCTGGCGACGTGTTCGTTCTCTTTCCCGGAGTCTGGCACCGGTACACGCCCGATCCGGAAACCGGCTGGGACGAACAGTGGGTCGGCTTCAACGGCGAACTGGCCAAGCGCCTGTTGCGGGCACCCTTCTTCAACCCCAAGAAACCGGTTCTGCGGATCGGCGTGGATGAGGCGTTGCGCCAGCGGTTCATCGCGTTGGTCAACACGGTCGAGCGCGATCCAGCGGGTGCCCCCTTTTCAAATGCGGGCGAGATCCTCGTCATTCTCGGCCTGATCCAAGAGCGCGTCCGGAACGTCGGAGCCAAGGGACGGGTGTCCGGCCTCATCCGCGAGGCGCAGAACCATATCCTGATGAACGCGACAGCGGCCATCGATTTCAAACGTCTGGCCGGCACGCTGGGTCTCGGTTACACGACGTTCCGACACCGCTTCAAACAGCAGACCGGAATCTCGCCCGCGCAGTTCCAGAACTCGATCCGGCTCAGCCGCGCGCAAGACCTTCTGTCCTCCACCGATTTATCCGTCTCCGAAATCGCCGCGCAAACCGGCTTCGACACCGTTTATTACTTCTCCCGCCACTTCAAGAAATCGATCGGCCTCACCCCCAAGGCCTACCGCGCCCGATCCCGCGTTTCTTCAGCTCGTTAGCCTGCGTTCAAAGTCTCCTTCCGTCCCCTTCATCTGTCCTATATCCCCACCATCTCCCTCTCCACGGCCGCCCTCCGACGAGAGCGATACGGGCATGATCGGTGATCGCCGGCAGACAACCAACGGAGTGGCCTACGGCTTCGGGACCGGCCCCGCCAGCTCGCGCTCGATCGCCTCGAGCGTTTTGCCTTTGGTCTCCGGCACCCCGAGCGCCATCACCGCCAGCCCGGCCAGGCAGATCAGGCCGTACAGCCAGAAGGTGCCCGCCGCGCCCAAAGCCGAGTTGATCGGCTTGAAGGTGGCCGTCAGCCCGAAACAGGCGAGCCACAGGGCCGACACGCAGACGCTCAGCGCCGCGCCGCGGATGCGGTTCGGAAAGATCTCGGAAAGCAGCACCCAGGTGACCGGCGCCAGCGTCATGGCGTAGAACGCGATCGCCGTCAGCACCAGCGCCAAGACCGCCGTCCCTTTCAGCCCGAGCGCGTAGCACGCGCCGAGCAGCGCGTACGTCACCAGCAGGCCGGCCGCGCCCAGCAGCATCAGCGGGCGCCGCCCCCACCTGTCCACCGTCTTGATCGCCACAAAGGTGAACGCCAGGTTCACGAGGCCCGTGATCACGATGTTGAACATCATGCCGCTCACGTCGTAGCCGGCCGCCCGGAAGATCTCCTCCGCATAGTTGAAGATCACGTTGATCCCGCACCACTGCTGGAACACCGCGAGGAACACCCCCAGCGCCAGCAGCCGCAGCAGCCTCGGCTGCAGCAGCTCCGCGAAGTGAACCGCCTGGCTCCCGCCCCGGAGCGTCGCCTCCACATCCGCGACCTCGGCCTCCGCATACGCCGCGCCGCCGATCCGCGTCAGGATCCGCTCTGCCTCCGCCTCGCGCCCCCGCTTGAGCAGCCAGCGCGGCGACTCCGGGATCACCAGCGCCAGCAGGAAGAAGAGTCCGGCGGGCACCGCTTCGGCGGCGAACATCCAGCGCCAGCCCCACTGGCCGTTCCACGAGTTCAAGACCACCTCCGGCGCCGCATCCTTGGCCACCGGCGCCACCTGGTAGATCAACAGGTTCACGACCTGCGCCGCCAGCACCCCGATCACGATGGTGAGCTGGTTGACGGAGACGAAGCGGCCCCGCATCTCGGCCGGCGAGCTTTCCGCGATGTACATCGGCGACACGTTCGAGGCCAGCCCGATGCCCACCCCGCCCACGATGCGCGCCCAGATGAAGCCGTCGTACGTGTCCGCCAAAGCGGTCCACACCGCCGACACGGTGAAGAGGAACGCCGCCGCGACCAGCAGCCGTTTGCGCCCGAACCGGTCCGAGGCCGCGCCCGACAGCAGCGCCCCCGCCAGACAGCCCGCCAGAGCCGAGCTCATGGCCCAGCCCGCCCGCCACGCCTGGGCGGCTCCGGTCAGCCCGAAGTAGGGCTCGTAGAACGGCTTCGCCCCGCCGATCACCACCCAGTCGTAGCCGAAGAGCAGCCCGCCCATCGCCGCCACCAGGCAGACCCTCCAGACAAAAGCGAGATTGTACGGCGGCCCGCCTCCCCCGCCCGTCTCCGTCGTCTCTCTCATGTGCGTGTCACCCCTTTTCACAGGTCTCTCCCGGCAACTCCCGCTCCGTCGCCTATCGAGTCTTGCGATTGTGCGTAAAAGAGTTTCGTCGGTAGGGACGCCTCCCCGAGGCGTCCGCAGGGTCGTCAGACCGGTGGCCGGCGGACGGTTCGGGGAACCGTCCCTACCCCACAAAGACTGTTACTCAATTAGCCATTCTCAATAAGACCGCGCCGGACCGGGCAGCGGCAGAAACCCGGCCGTCATGTGAGCGCCCTGGGCATTGGCGGCCGCGACGAACTGCGGAATGCCGTTCGTCACGTCGAGGCACGCCTGATGGTGGTGCCCCGTGAAAACGCCCAGCAGGCCGGGCGCCTCGAAAACCTCGCGCCGGAACGCCAGCGTCACCGGCGTATGCCCCGCCTCCGGCCATTTCATGCGGCGCTCGATCTGCCAGTTCCGGTCGCTCTCCGCCCCCCACTGCGGATGCCCGCACCCGAAGCCGACGGGACGTCCGGGCGCGTAGAGCGGAATGTGCATCAGCAGCACCAGCGGCAGGCCGCACGAGACCTGCTCGCGGAAAAACGCCAACTGCTCCGGCAGGATCTCGTACGTCGAGTTGTCGATCGCCACGAAACGCACCCCTTTGACATCGCAGGCGGCCATCAGGGGGTCCTTGCCTTGGTAAAGCGGCAGCAGGCGCTTCCCGATCCATTCGCTGCGCAAGGCCGCCTCCGTGCCTTCCATCCCCTCGTAGTGCCAGTCGTGGTTGCCGGCCACGTACAGATAGGGCACGCCGGCCCGCTTCAGCGTGGCCTGCGCCCACTCGATCGCCGCCTCCGACGGAAAGCTGAAGATGTCCCCCACCATCGCGAACAGATCCACCGCGGTCGCGCGGGCGAGCTGAACCGCCTTCTCAAAGCTCTCCTGAGGGCCGGTGGGCAAGCCGGTCTTGACGTGCTTCGTCCGATGATAGCCGCCCGCCATGCGCGCGCTATAGGAACGGTAAGGCGCCCCGCGCTCGTCGTCCATGAACAGGTGCGTGTCCCCGATCACCATGACTTTCAGCGGCGCGCCGACCGCCGGGGTGAAGAACCGGACCTGCTCGTCATCGACGGAGAAGGTGCCGCGCGACACGGTCTTCGTTCCCTTCGCCTGCAAAGAAGCCTCGCTGCCGCGTCCCAGAGACGGCGCAGCCAGCGCGCCCAAAGCCGCCGCCTGTAAAAAACCCCGGCGGGTTGAAGCCGTATGGCTCCGCTTATTCATCGAAACGTTTCGCTTGTCCATGCTGTAACTCCAGATCCTTGCCAGAAAATCTCTACCCGTGTGCTCAGTCTATCCAATCGTACCGGAAACGTCAAAACCGCGCTGTGTAGTAAGAGCAATTTTGGCGAGGCACGCACCGTAAGAAGGCCCTTACGAGCCCACTACAAACGGGAACGCATTAGCTTTCTTGTGTTCGTTGTGACGCCGTGAGGCATTTCTTGCCAGAAATAGCATTGCTGGTGTAGTAATCGGTTGGCGGCCAACAGGGCCTTCAGGCACGATGAGAAACCGAAGCATAGAGGCGGCTTCAGATGTTGGCTCGCCGGTTTCGCAAGACAGGATCAGCCCGACGGATCAGGATGGCGGATCAGCGATGCGCATTGTCTTCTGCCTTCCCGGTGTTTTTGCTTTTTTGCAGCCCGCATTCCGGTTATCTTACACGCGTAATATGACTCGGGGAGACACACATGGACAAGCAAAGCCTCACGGCGGGGTTCGGTTTTTTACTGGCGTTGGCCGTTTCTGTCGGCCCTGCGTCCGCGTTGACGGTGTATGTCGCGCCAGACGGGAATGACGCGCACACGGGCCTGCTCCCGAAGGTCAACAAGGGAAAGAAGGATGGCCCTCTGGCCAGCCTTGACGGGGCGCGGCTCCGGGTGCGCGTGCTGCGCGCCGGCCGCACGCTGAAGGCCGGGGAAGCGGTGACGGTCGAGTTCTCAGACGGCGAGTACGCCCTTGCGCAGCCCGTGGTCTTCGAGCCCGAGGACAGCGGCTCGGCCGACCATCCCGTCACCTACGCCGCCGCCAAGGGCGCCAAGCCGGTCTTCTCCGGCGGCCGCCGCCTGCCGCCTTTCGAAGCGGGCGCGGACGGTGTGTGGCGGATGCGCGTTGAGCCGTCTTTCCGGTTCGAGCAGCTCTACGTCAACGGCCGCCGCGCCACGCGGGCCCGCTCTCCGAACCGGTTCTATCACGCCATGCGCGCGCCCGCGCCGTACGGGATTGACCCGCTGACCGGACAGCCCGCGGACCTGCGCTGCCGCGCCTTCGTCGCGGACCCGGCCGACATCGCGCCGCTCGCGGGCAAGAGCCGCGCGGCGCTGTCGAACGTCGTCGTGCGGGTCTTCCACTCTTGGGAAGTAAGCCAAGCGCGGGTGCAGGCCGTGGAGCCGGGAAGCGGGCGCTTGGTGGTGACGCCCAGCACGCGCTGGGCCTTCTTCCGCTGGGGCCGCCACCTGCCGCGCTACCAGCTCGAGAACTTCAAAGAGGCGCTCGACGAGGCGGGCGAGTGGTTCCTCGACGAGGCGGGCGAGCTGAGCTACCTGCCGCTGCCGGGCGAAAAGCCGGACACAACCGAAGCGGTCGCCCCGGTGACGCCCGCATTCCTGCACGTCACGGGCGACGCCTTAGCCGGCACGTGGGTCTCGCATCTGACGTTCAGGGGGCTCTCGTTCCTGTACGCGGCGTACGCCTTGCCCGCAGGCGGACAGGGCGACGGGCAAGCCGCCGTGTCTCAGCCGGCCGCCGTTGAGCTGGACGGCGCGCGGCAGATCGCTTTCCGCGACTGCGTCGTCGCGCACACCGGCACGCACGGCATCTGGCTCCGCAAGGGCTGCCGCGAAAGCGCGGTGGAGCGCTGCCACGTGTACGACACCGGCGGCGGCGCGGTGCGCGTCGGCGATTACACGTGGAGCAAGCAAGAGTTGCCCGACCGGCTGACCGGAAAGATCACGGTGGACAACAACATCCTGCAGGAGGGCGGGCGAGTCTTCCCCGGCGCGACCGGCGTGTGGATCGGCCACGCGAGCGACGTGCAGGTGACGCACAACGACATCGGCGACTTTTTCTACACCGGCATCTCGATGGGCTGGACCTGGGGCTACCAGGAGACGGCGACGCACCGAAACACGCTCGCCTTCAACCACATTCACCACATCGGCTGGGGCGTGCTGAGCGACATGGGCGGGATCTACACGCTGGGCCGCTCGGACGGCACCGCGGTGACGAACAACCACATCCACGACGTCTATTCCTACGACTACACCGGACGCGGCGGCTGGGGACTCTACACCGACGAGGGCAGCGCGCAGATCGTGTTCGAGAACAACCTCATCCACCACGTCAAGACCGGCTGCATCCACCAGCACTACGGCCGCGAGAACGTCTTCCGCAACAACATCCTGGCCTTCAGCATGGAGAACCAGATCCAGCGCTCGCGCATCGAGGACCACACCACGGTCATCATCACCAACAACATCGTCTACTGGGACAACCCGACGGCGGCGTTCTACGGCGGAGGGGGCCGGCCCGCGACCGACGTGGTGATGAACGCGAACACCTACTGGAACCCGAACGGCATCGCGACCAACGCCTTCAACGCCGGCTCGTGGGCGGCGTGGCAGGCCGCGGGGCACGACACGCGCTCGCAGATCGCCGACCCGCTCTTCAGAGACGCGGCGAGCGGCGACTTCCGCATCTCCCCCCGCTCGCCCGCGCTGAAGACGGGGTTCCGCCCGTTCGACGCCGCGCAGGCCGGGGTCTACGGCAGCCGCGCGTGGCGCAAGCTCGCGTCCCGCGCACGTTACCCCGACGTGCGGTTCGCGCCAGTACCGGAGGTGTATACGGTGCGGCGGCTCAGCGAGAATTTCGAGGGGCTGCCCCTCAAGGCGCCGTTCCCGAACGTCTCGGTCCACAGCGAGAGCAAAGGCGACGGCGTCGCGGTCACGTCGGAAACGGCCTTCTCGGGCAAGCAGTCGCTCAAGGTGCAGGACGCGCCGGGCCTGACCTATTTCTACAACCCGCACTTCACTTTCGACGGAGCCTTCACCAACGCGGTCCTTGAAAACCGGTTCGCGGTGCGCCTGCAGGCCGGGGCGGAGTTCTTCACCGAGTGGCGCGATTATCCCGCAGAGGGCGGCAACGGGTACGCGACCGGCCCCTGCCTGGTGTTCCGCCAAGGCAAAGTGATCGCGCGGACGCGCGTCAAGAGGGCGGACGGCACGCTTCAGGCGGGAGAGAGGCTGATCGCGGAGCTGCCGGCCGACACGTGGGCCCAGCTCACGGTGACGGCCGGCGTGGGCAGCCGCGGAACAGGAGTCTGGTCGGTCAAGGTCGCGCGCGCCGGGCAGCCGGACGTGGAGGTGGCGGACCTGCCGCTCAGCAATCCCGCGTTTCAGGCGATGGAGTGGCTCGGGTTCTGTTCGACCGCCAAGAGCGCCGTCGCCTATTACCTCGACGATTTCGTTTTCGGGGAGAAGCGCTAGCCGGCCGACGGGTCGGCTGACAAAAAAAGGAAAGGTGTAACATGGCATACTATCTCGGCATCGACAGCAGCACACAGGGCATGAAGGGACTGGTGATCGACCCCGCCGCGGGAACCATCGTGCGGAGCGTGGCGGTCAACTTCACGGCGGACCTGCCGCAGTACCGCTGCCCCGACGGCGTCTTGGCGCATGCCGACCCGCTGGTGAAGCATGCCGACCCGCTGCTCTGGCTGGCCGCGCTGGACCTCTTGCTGGCGCGGCTGCAGGCCTC
>Ga0075012_10003923_pt1 | contig 13980 bp, 14 predicted proteins | sample All_14_2_FD_71474 | JGI IMG/M metagenome (GOLD analysis project Ga0075012, IMG submission 71474) | Freshwater microbial communities in response to fracking from Pennsylvania, USA - Allegheny Zone_MetaG_DW_15 | ecosystem: Environmental > Aquatic > Deep subsurface > Groundwater > Drilled... | reverse complement strand
CGCGCGGGTCGCGGATCGCCGTGGTCACGTCGGTGTTGCCGACATGCACCCAGTAGTCGTCGGGGTCGAGCGAGATCGCATAGTCGAAGTCGCCGGCGACGTCGAGGACGGATGCGGAGTCCGATGTGTCGGCGCGGTGATCGAGCGCATGCCAGGCGAGCGCACGATAGGCGGCGCCGGTGTCGATGAAGCCGAAGCCGAGCCGTCGTGCGACCTGCTTCGAGACGCTCGACTTGCCGCTGCCGGCCGGTCCGTCGATCGCGACGAGGAGGACCTCGGCCTGCGAGTCGGCCGCCGAACCTGGTGAAGGGTCAGTCATTCGTCGTGCTCGCAATCTTCCAGCCGAGGGCCTCGAGGCCTTCGACCGCGCGACGCACCGCGGTCGGCACGACGCTGATCTCGGCAAGCCCGAACTGGGCGCCGGGAGAATGCTCGAGGCGCAGGTCTTCGACGTTCACCTCGAGCTCGCCGAGCTCGCCGAACAGGCGCCCGAGCTGACCGGGGGTGTCATCGACCATCACGACAACCTGCTCGAAGCGGCGGTTCTGCCCATGCTTGCCGGGCAGCCGCTCGACACCGTCATTGCCGCGGCGGATCGTGTCGGCGATCGTGCGCCGCGCACCGGGGGCCTGCGGAGCGCGCAACGCGGCCGAGACCGCGGTGAGGTCGGCTGCCAGCGCATCGAGCACGTGGACGACGGGTTCGGAATTGGCGCCGAGGATCTGCACCCACAGTTCGGGGGCGGATGCCGCGATCCGCGTCGTGTCGCGAACCCCTTGGCCGGCGAGGCGCAGCGAGCCGTCGGGCGCGTCGACGAAGCGACCGGCGAGCAGGCTCGCCACGAGCTGGGGAACGTGGGAGACGAGCGCGACCGCCCGGTCATGGTCTTCGGGCGTCATCTCCAGCGGGGTCGCACCGAGGTCGAGCGCGAGACCTTCGACCAGCGCGAGATCGGCGGCGGAGGTCTCGTCGTGGCGGCACACGACCCACGGGCGCCCCACGAAGATGTCGGCGCGCGCCGAGATCGCGCCGCCACGCTCGCGGCCGGCGAGCGGGTGCGAGCCGATGTAGTGGGTCAGGTCGACTCCGCGAGCACGCAGATCGCGCAGCGGCTCGAGCTTGACGCTCGCGACGTCGGTGACGACCGAGTGCGGATGCCGCGACAGTTCGCGCTGGATGACGTCGGCGGTCACATCCGGCGGCACCGCGACGACGACCAGCGACGGATCGTCGTCGTCGCGTGGGTGACGCCCGGCGCCGTAGTCAATCGCGAGGCGCAGCTGAGAGGGCGAGGTGTCATCGAGGGCGACATCGATCCCGCGCGCCATGAGTGCGTGACCGATGCTCGAGCCGAGCAGCCCGGAGCCTACGATGCGGACCGTGCCCTGCACACGCGCCGCGAGAGGAGTCGCGGCACGCGCCGGCGTGCCTGTCGATTCGCTCACTCGGTCTCCTGGTGGTGTCCTGCCCGCGGTGGTGCGCGCAACTCCGCAACAGCGGGGCTAGCTATCGCGTTCGCGACTCGCAGACGGCGGCTCTACGGTCGCGCCGCGCGCGAGTGTCAGCAGAGCGCCCCGTTCAACCTTAGTCAACTCGCGTGCCCGCCCCACTGGGAGGGTTCCCAGGTGCAGCGGGCCGAACTGGCGTCGCACGAGCTCCACGACCGGATGCCCGACCGCGGCCATCATGCGTCGCACGATGCGGTTGCGCCCCGAGTGCAGCGTCAGCTCGATCAGCGAGCCGCCGCCCTGCGCGGAGCTGGACAGGAGGCGCGCCTTGTCGGCCGCGATGGCGCCGTCCTCGAGCTCGATCCCCCGCGTCAGCGTCGCGATGGTCTGCGCGGTGACTCTGCCCTGCACCTTGGCGACGTACACCTTCGTGACCCCGAACGACGGGTGCGCGAGCACATGGGCGAGTTCGCCGTCGTTCGTGAGCACGAGAAGGCCGCTGGTGTCGGCATCCAGTCGTCCGACGTTGTAGAGGCGTTCGCCCCAGTCCTGGGTGAACTCGCGCAGGTCCGGCCGGCCGCGCTCATCGCGCATCGAGCTGACGACGCCGCGCGGCTTGTTGACGATGACATACCGCCTGGTCTCGTCGAGCTGGATCGCGGTGCCGTCGACGTCGACGAGGTCGGTCTCGGGATCTACGCGCGAGCCGAGCTCGGTCACGACGACGCCGTTCACGCGCACCCGGCCCCCGACGATCAGGTTCTCGGCCACCCGTCTCGAGGCGACGCCCGCGTTCGCGAGCACCTTCTGCAGCCGCACGCCGCCGGTCGAACGGACCTCGGCGGGTGAGCCTTCGACAGGCTCAGGGACCTGGTTGGTGTGCTCACTCACGCGCGAAGCACCTCGTCGAAGCCGTCGGCGCCGTCCGCCAGCAGCGGCGAGATGTGCGGGAGCTCGTCGAGCGAGTTGATCCCGAGGTTCACGAGGAGCGCGTCGGTGGTGCCGTAGTGGATCGCACCGGTCTCGGCATCCGTGAACTCCTCGGTGATCAGGCCGCGCGCCAGGAGCGTCCGCACGACGGAGTCGACGTTCACGGCACGGATCGAGGCGACCTGTCCCCGTGTGACGGGCTGCTTGTACGCGATCACCGCGAGGGTCTCGAGCGCGGCCTGCGACAGTCGTGAGGGCGCCTGCGTGTTCACGAACTCGGTGACGAGGTCGTCATGCTCCTCGCGCACGTACAGCCGCCAGCCGCCGCCCACCTCGCGTAGCTCGAAACCGCGCCGGGGTCCGCCCGCGAGGCCGTCGTAATCCTCGACGAGGGTTTCGATCGCCTGACGCACCGCGGGCACGGGGGCGCCCACGGCGGTGGCGAGGCTCACCAGGCTCTGCGGCTCGTCGACGATCAGCAGGATCGCCTCGAGCCTGCGCGCGACGTCGGTCGTCGCCGACGCAGCCACGGGGTCATTGGTCATAGTCGGCTCCCAGACTTGCAAGATTCTCATCGGACCACCGCTCGGCACTCCAGCGCAGGGTCAGCTCCCCCAGCGGCTCGAGCTGTTCGAACGACAGGGCGCCGTGCCGATACAGCTCGAGCACGGACAGGAAGCGGGCGACCACGACTCCGGGCTGGTTCGCGCCGGCGACGAGCTCCCGGAAGTTGAGGGATCCGGCATCCCGCAGCAGCGTCACCACGATCGCCGCCTGCTCACGGATGCTGACCAGCGGCGCATGCAGGTGGTCGAGTCCGACGTGCGGGATCTCCTTCGGCGTCATGGCGAGGATCGCCAGCGCCGCGAAATCGTCGAGCGTCAGAGTCCACACCAATTCGGGCACGGCCTGACGATACTTCTCGTCGAGCCGCACGGCGCGTGTGTGACGCAGATCCTCGGCGCGCAGGCGGCTCGCGAACCAGCCCGAGACCTCTTTGAAGGCGCGATACTGCAGCAGCCGGGCGAACAGCAGGTCGCGGGCCTCGAGCAGCGCGACCGACTCGGCGTCGACGAGCTCGCCCTGCGGCAGGAGTCCTGCGACCTTCATGTCGAGCAGGGTCGCGGCGACCACGAGGAACTCAGAGGCCTGCTCCATCTCCTCGTCGACATCGAGCTCGTGCAGGTAGGCGATGAACTCCTGGGTCACTCGGCTCAGCGACACCTCGGTGATGTCGAGTTCGTGCTTGGAGAGCAGGTTCAGGAGCAGATCGAACGGCCCGTCGAAGACGCCGAGCGAGACGCGGAACCCCTCGGGCTCTTCGGCGGCCGATGCCTCAATGACCGGCTCGTCAGGCGACGGCACCACGCGCGACCAGCTCTCGCGCCAGCCGCAGATACGCCTGGGCGGCCGCGTGCTCGGGCGCGAACTCCGTGATGGGCATGCCCGAGACGGAGGCATCGGGGAACTTCACGGTGCGACCGATCACGGTCTCGAGCACGTCGTCTCCGAACGCCTCCACGACGCGCTCGAGCACTTCGCGGGAATGCAGGGTCCGCGGGTCGTACATCGTGGCCAGCACCCCGTCGAGCTCGATCGTGGGATTGAGCCGGTCGCGCACCTTGTCGATCGTCTCGACCAGCAGGGCGACGCCGCGAAGGGCGAAGAACTCGCATTCCAGTGGGATCACCACCCCATGGCTCGCGGTCAGCGCGTTCACCGTGAGCAGGCCGAGCGAGGGCTGGCAGTCGATCAGAATCACGTCGTAGTCCGCGGCGACCTTGCGCAGCACGCGCGCGAGGATCGTCTCGCGGGCGACCTCGTTGACCAGGTGCACTTCAGCCGCCGAAAGGTCGATGTTCGCCGGGAGGATGTCCAGGCCCTCGACCGCGGTCGGCACGATCACCTCGTGCGGGTCACGCTTGGTGTCCAGCAGCAGGTCGTAGATCGTCGGCAGGTCGTTGGTCTGGATACCGAGCCCGGCCGACAGCGCACCCTGCGGATCGAAGTCGACCGCGAGCACTTTGCGCCCGTACAGGGCGAGCGCGGCAGCCAGGTTGATCGTCGTCGTGGTCTTGCCGACGCCGCCCTTCTGGTTGCACAGCGCGATGATACGTGCCGGACCATGGCCGTCGAGCTTCGGGGGCGTCGGGAAGCCGTGATACGGACGACCGGTCGGACCGATGGTCACGCCGTCCTCGGCCGACTTCGTCTGCACCGTCTTCTTCGGGGCCGTGCCCTTCGTCGCGCTGCTCGCCACCCGGTCTCCCACCTCACGTCGTGCTGGGTCGATTCTAGCGACCCTGCCGGCTCAGGCCCGGGCGCCGCGCCTCGGCGTGCCCGAGGGTGATCTGCGCCTCAGCGTGCTCGGGGGTGACCTGCGCCTCAGCGTGCTCGGGGGTGAGAAGTCGCGTACACGTCGCGCAGCGTGTCGACCGATACGTGCGTGTAGATCTGGGTCGTCGCGACCGACGCGTGCCCGAGCAGCTCCTGAACGACGCGCACATCCGCTCCACCCTGCAGAAGGTGGGTCGCGAACGAGTGCCGCAGGGTATGCGGTGAGACATGTGCGGTGAGCTTCGCGCGCTCGGCCGCATGCTGGATCACGAGCCATGCGCTCTGCCGCGACAGTGGCGCACCGCGCGCGCCGAGGAACAGCCGGGGTGTGGCGTGTCCGCGCCGGGAGAGCTCGGGCCGCGATCTCGTGAGGTACGCGTCGATCGCCGAGCGCGCGTAAGAGCCGACCGGGATGATCCGCTCCTTCGATCCCTTGCCGCGCACGCGCACCACATCGCCGTGGGCGAGGTCGTCGACATCCAGCTGCACGACCTCCGACACGCGCGCGCCGGTCGCGTACAGCAGTTCGAGCAGTGCGCGATCGCGCAGTCCGATCAGCTCAGTCGCTTCGAGTTCGCCGCCCTGGGGACCGGCGGCATCCAGCAGTCTTTCGACCTGGTCGATCGTGAGCGCCTTCGGCAGTCGTCGTGCGGCCTTCGGCGGTCGCAGGCGCCCGGTCGGGTCGTCGGTCTCGATGCCTTCTCTCGCGAGGAAGCGATGCAGCCCGCGCACGGAGGACTGCAGGCGCGCGAGGCTCGATGCCGCCGGCGGCGGCTCGGCCGAGGCGCGCTCGGCCGCGAATGCGGTGACGAGCACGACGGTCACCTCGCTCGAATCCCGGATGCCGCGCTCGGTGAGCCAGGCGATGTAGCCGGCGAGATCGCGACGGTAGGCCGCGACAGTGTGCTCGGACAGGCCGCGTTCGATGGAGATGTGCCGCAGGTACGCGTCCACCGCTCGCTCGAGCTGCATGTCAGTGACCGCAGCGGCGCAGTCGTTCCGCGGCGGCGAGCACGCCGACAGCCAGGATCCCGTTGCGCAGCCGCCCGTTCAGCACGCCGGCGACGGCATCCTCCAGGGGGATCCATTCGACGCGGATGTCCGCCTCTTCGGCTTCGCGCGCGTGGGCGGTGCCGACCGGGCTCAGTCCCCGGGCGAGGAAGAGATGCACGATCTCGTCGTTGCCGCCCGGTGTGGTGAAGATGCTGACGAGCGGCTCCCAGTGGGCGGCCGTCAGATCGGCCTCTTCGATCAGTTCGCGCTGGGCGGTCTCGAGCGGCGACTCCCCCGCGACATCGAGCAGCCCCGCGGGGATCTCCCAGTCGCGATGGCGGATCGGGTGACGGTACTGCTGGATCAGCAGGACGCGGCCCTGCTCGTCGACGGCCACGATCGCCGCCGCACCTGGATGATCCACGTACTGCCGCACGATCTCACCGTCGCCGTAGCGCACGATGTCGCTGCGAACATCCCACACCCGGCCCGAGTAGACCAGGTCGCTGCCGAGGACCTCGGCGTCGACGGGCTCGTCGTGCAGCGCTCCGGCACCGGGAGCGGACTCAGCCATTGTCGACGTCGAACAGTTCGCTGGAACGATGACGTTCGAGAGCTGCCCCGACGAGCCCACGGAACAGCGGGTGCGGGTCGGTCGGCCGAGACCGCAGCTCAGGGTGAGCCTGCGTCGCGATGTAGTACGGGTGCACCTCGCGCGGCAGCTCGACATACTCGACGAGGTTGCGGTCGGGCGAGAGTCCGGAGAAGAACAGGCCCGCGCTGGAGAGGGTGTCGCGGTACGCGTTGTTGACCTCGTAGCGGTGGCGGTGACGCTCGTCGACGCGCGACCGGCCGTACAGCTCACGAGCGAGCGAGCCCGCGGCGAGCTCGGCGGGATAATTGCCGAGGCGCATGGTGCCGCCCATGTCTCCGCCGGCGATGATCGCGACCTGCTCGGCCATCGTCGCGATGACCGGGTTGGTGGTGTCGGGGTCGAACTCGGTGGAGGAGGCGTCATCGATGCCGGCGACGTGCCGGGCGTACTCGATCACCATGCACTGCAGGCCCAGGCACAGCCCCAGCGTCGGGATGCCCTGCTCGCGGGCGAACTTCAGCGCCCCGAGCTTGCCCTCGATGCCCCGGATGCCGAAGCCGCCGGGAACCACGATCCCGTCAAGCCCGCCGAGCGCCTTCGCCGCACCCTCGGGAGCCTCGCACAGGTCGGACGGGATCCAGGTGATCGTCACGTGGGTCTCGTGCGCGAAGCCGCCGGCCTTGAGCGCCTCGGTGACCGAGAGGTAGGCATCCGGCAGGTCGATGTACTTGCCGACGAGCCCGATCGTCACCTCGTGCTTGGGGTTGTGCACGGCCTGCAGCACGCGCTCCCAGCGCGACCAGTCGACCGCCGCGGCCTTGCTCAGGCCGAGCGTGCGGACGATGTACTCGTCCAGCCCCTGCTCGTGGAGCATCGTGGGGATGTCGTAGATGCTGGGTACGTCGACCGCGTTGACCACGGCGTCCTCGTCGACGTCGCACATCAGGGCGATCTTGCGCTTGTTCGATTCGGTGACGGGGCGATCGCTGCGCAGCACGAGCGCGTCGGGCTGGATGCCGATCGAGCGGAGTGCAGCGACCGAGTGCTGCGTGGGCTTGGTCTTCTGCTCACCCGAGGCGCCCATGAAAGGCACGAGGGATACGTGCACGAAGAACACGTTCTGCCGGCCGAGCTCGTGGCGGATCTGCCGGGCGGATTCGAGGAAGGGCTGCGACTCGATGTCGCCGACCGTGCCGCCGATCTCGGTGATGATCACGTCGGGCTTGGGCGTCTCGTCGGCTTGCAGGCGCATGCGCCGCTTGATCTCGTCGGTGATGTGCGGGATGACCTGCACGGTGTCGCCGAGGTACCCGCCGCGGCGCTCGCGCGCGATCACCTGCGAGTAGATCTGACCGGTGGTGACATTCGCCGCCTGGCTGAGCTCGATGTCGAGGAAGCGCTCGTAGTGCCCGATGTCGAGGTCGGTCTCGGCGCCGTCATCGGTCACGAAGACCTCGCCGTGCTGAAACGGGTTCATCGTTCCCGGGTCGACATTCAGGTAGGGGTCGAGCTTCTGCATGACCACCCGCAGGCCGCGCGCCGTCAGCAGATTGCCCAGACTGGCCGCCGTGAGTCCCTTGCCAAGAGAAGAAACGACACCACCGGTCACGAAGATGTGTCTCGTGGTGCTGTGTCGAGAGCGGTCGTCTGAAGGGGAACTGTCGCTCTGAATGTCCGCCGTATGAGTGTCCGCCACGGGCTTTTACCCTATCATTCAGACCGGGCTCGAAGGCCCAGCAGCTCGCGCGCGTGGGTGAGCGCGGCATTGGAATCAGGCATTCCCGACAGCAGCCGTGCCATCTCGGCTTCGCGGTCTGCGCCATCGAGACGGCGCACATCCGATGCCGTGACCGATCCGTCGCTCGCCTTGACCACCGAGAGGTGATTGTTCGCGAACGCAGCCACCTGAGCCAGGTGGGTCACCGCGATGACCTGAGACGACCGCGCCAGCCGTGCCAGCCGGCGCCCCACTTCGATCGCAGCGGCACCGCCGATGCCGGCATCCACCTCGTCGAAGACGAACGTCGGTACCGGGTCGACCCCGGCGATCACAACCTCGATCGCGAGCATCACGCGGCTGAGCTCGCCGCCCGACGCGCCCTTGGCGACCGGACGTGGCTCGGCACCGGCGTGCGGAGCGAGCAGGATCGCGACCTCATCGCGGCCCGAGGCGGACTCGGCGCCCGGAGTGACCGCGACCACGACGCGCGCGTCGGGCATCGCGAGCGCGTGCAGCTCTTCGGTCACCGCCGCGCCGAGACGGCCGGCGGCTTCGGAGCGAGCGGATGTCAGCACGGCGGCTTGCGCGTCGAGGGCGGATGCCGCGGCATCGCTGTCGGTCACGAGCCGCTCGATGCGCACACCGTCGTCGTCGAGCTCGGCCAGCCGTCCCGCACCGGTGTCGAGCAGCTCGATCGCGGCATCGAGCGAGCCGTGCGTGCGGATCAGGCCGCCGAGCACGGCGCGGCGATCCTCGACGGCCGCGAGCTCATGGGGCCCGGTCTCATCCAGGTCGGCCAGGTACCCCGCGAGCGCCTGAGCGAGGTCGGCGGCGCGGTAGCCGAGGTCGGCGGCTTGTGCTGCGAGCTCGTCGAGTGCGGGGTCGTGTCCGCGCTCGAGGGCTCGACGGCTCTCGGCGAGCAGGATGCCCACATCGGGGACGTCTCCGTCGCCCGAGAGGATCTCGTGGGCCGTGGCGGCTGCGGCGCGAAGCTCCTCGGCGTTCGCGAGCCGCTCGGCCCGACGCGAGAGCTCGGCATCCTCCCCCGGCTGCGGCGCGACGCGCTCGATCTCGGCGATCGCCGTGCGCAGCTGGTCGGCCTCTCGCGCACGCACGTCGCGATCCTCAGTGAGCGCGGTCAGTTCCCGGCTCAGCTCACGTGAGCGCTCATAGGTCGCCCGGTACGCCGCGAGCGCGGACTCGAGCGGTGCGCCGCCGAAGCGGTCCAGCGCGTCGCGCTGAGCGGCAGCGGTGCGCAGCCGCAGCTGATCGGACTGACCGTGGACGACGACCAGCTCGTCAGCCAAGTCGGCGAGCACACCGGCGGGCGCCGCCCGCCCGCCCACGCTCGCCCGGCTGCGTCCTTCGCTGGAGAGCGACCGCCCGACGAGCAGCTCCGCGAGCCCGCCCCCGATCGGCTCGAGGTCACCGCCCGCCTCGCGCACCCGGTCGGCGACCGCCCCGTGCTCGGGCACGATCCACACGCCGTCGACGGATGCCTGCGTCGCGCCGGCCCGGACGGCGCCGGAGTCGGCACGCTGACCGAGAAGCAGTCCGAGACCGGTCACGACCATCGTCTTGCCGGCGCCGGTCTCACCCGTGATCGCGGTGAATCCCGACCCGATGGGCAGCGTGGCCTCCGCGATGACACCGAGATCTCGCAGGCGCATCTCCTCGATCACGGAGCCTGGCCGATCACACCCGCCGTGAGCGTCGCGGGACCCCGCCACCCTTCGACGGGCAGCCGGAACTTGCGAACGAGCCGGTCCGTGAATGCCGCCGGGTGCAGTCTCGCCAGGCGCACCGGCTTGTCCGAGCGGCGCACGACGACGCGCGCGCCGGGCGGAAGGTCGTGGGAGCGACGGCCGTCGCACCACAGCACGCCGGTGCCGTTCGTGCGTTCGAGAACTTCGATCGCAACCGCGTGCTCGGGCCCGACGACGAGGGGCTTGGCGAACAGGGCATGCGCCGACAGCGGCACGACGGCGATCGCCTCGACCGTCGGCCAGATGACGGGGCCACCGGCCGAGAAGTTGTACGCGGTCGACCCGGTCGGCGTCGACACGACGACGCCGTCGCACCCGAACGACGACAGCGGACGCCCATCGATCTCGATCACGACCTCGAGCATGCGCTCGCGGCTCGCCTTCTCGACAGTCGCCTCGTTCAACGCCCAGGTGTCGTAGAGGATCTCATCCGAGGCGTCCTTCACCCGCACCTGCAGGGCGAGACGCTCTTCGACGGCATAGTCGCGGGTGATCGCGCGGCGCACGGCGTAGTCCATGTCGTCGGCCTCGATCTCGGCGAGGAACCCCACATGACCCATGTTGATGCCCAGGACCGGAGCGATGCCCTCGCGCACGAGCTCGGCCGCGCGCAGGATGGTGCCGTCACCGCCGAGCACGATCGCCAGTTCGACGTCTTCGACCGGCACATCCGCTCCGAGCGTCGCGACCGGGCCCACGGGGGCGAGCGCGTCGCCGAGCTCTTGGCGGTCCTCGACCGACAGCACGGGCCGGGCGCCTGCTTCACGCAATGCCGACACGACGCGCTGCGCAGCGGCCACGGTGTCATCGCGCCGCGCATGCACGACGACCAGGATGTTGCGTTCGGCGTCGGTCATGGACTCCCCGTCAGTCGGTTCACGGTGCTCAACCATTCTGTCGGATTGCTTCCCCGCCCGGCGCCGTGGGTCCGGCATCCGAAGTGCGCGATGAACTCCGCGTTGCCGTGCGTGCCGGCGATCGGGGACGCGATGACACCGCAGGTTCCGAGGCCCGCGTCCCACGCGGCCCACAGCACTCCGGCCACGGCGTCGGCACGGGCGGCGGCATCCGTGACGAGTCCGCTTTTGACCGCGGTGCGGCCGACCTCGAACTGGGGCTTCACCAGCAGCACAAGGTCGGCGTCGTCCGCAGCGACCTCGCGCGCGGCCGGCAGCACGTGCGAAAGCGAGATGAACGACAGGTCCCCGGTGATCAGCTGCGGGGCGGCGGTGACCCCGCTCGCCTCCGCGAGGCTCACGGGCGTCATGTGACGGACGTTGAATCCCTCGATCGAGATCACGCCGGGGTCGGAGGCGATGGATGCCGCCAGCTGTCCGTGACCGACATCCACGGCGATCACCGGGTCGGCGCCGCGCTCGCGCAGAACCTGTGTGAATCCGCCGGTCGATGCGCCCATATCGAGGGCGAGCCGCCCCGTGACCGCGACGTCGAACGCGTCGAGCCCGGCGATCAGCTTGTGCGCCGCGCGACTGACGTAGTGGTCGGTCGCGGCGACCTCGATCACGGCATCATCCACAACCTGCGTCGACGCCTTCACCACGGGACGCCCGTTCACCGTGACGAGTCCCTCGGCGATGAGGGTCGCGGCGTGGGTGCGCGACCGTGCGAGTCCGCGCGCGGGCATCGCCGCGTCGAGCCGCACGTTCATGGGCGCGCCGTTGGGCGCGCCGTCATGAATGCGCCGTCATGCCTGTCGGCCCCGATTCGAGGCGGCGCGCGAGGGCGTCGTGCAGTCCTGCGTAGGCGCCGGCTCGCGTGCCGAGCGGCTGCGCCTCGATCACCTCGAGCGTGGAAAGCAGATCGGCCTGCTCCTCATCCTGCGGCGCGGTCTGATCCATGCCATCAGGATACGTGCGGGGCGCACGATCGGGCCGGACATTCACGGACGATGGAACGGATCCGCATAGAGTCGCTCGGGAACACGGAATCCGTAGATCGCCCGCCCGGTGTCCCAGATCGCCTTGGCTCCCGCGCGCAACAGGTCGATCGGATTGCCGCCTTCGGCGAGGATTCGCACATCCGGACCCTCGATGCGCACCTGGGCGTCTCGGACGGTCACGACGCCGTCGCGCACCTGGGCGAGCGGGTACGGCTGGTGCAGCTCGCGCAGATCGCCCAGGATGTAGGTCGGCTGCGAGCCGGTGGGCGCAGCGAGGACGTGCTTGGGGCGGTCGATGCCCGTCAGCACGAGCGCAGAGGGAATGCCGGCCCGATTGGCGCCGAGGATGTCGGTGTCCAGCCGATCGCCGAGGAATACCGGATGCCGCGCGCCGAAGCGCGCGACCGCCTCGTTGAAGATCGCAACTTCGGGCTTGCCGGCGACGATGGCGAGGCGGCCGACGGCGGTGTGCACCGCAGAGACGAGGGTGCCGTTGCCCGGAGCGATGCCTCGGGCCTGCGGGATCGTCCAGTCCGTGTTGGTCGCGATCCAGGGGATGCCACCCTCCTCCTCCGGGAGAGCGAGCGCGTACGCGGCCTCGGCCAGCTGCGCCCAGCCGACCTCGGGGGCGAATCCCTGGACGACGGCGGCGGGTGCGTCCTCTGCGCTGCGGGTGACGACGAAGCCGGACTTCTCGAGTTCGTTCACAAGTCCCTCGCCGCCGACGACCAGCACGGTCGAACCGGGCACGATGCGCTCGACGAGGAGCCTCACCGCCGCGTGAGGACTCGTGACGACCTCGCTCGCCGTCGTCTGCAGGCCGAGCTCGCTCAGGTGCTCAGCAACCGAGACATCGGTGCGCGAGGCGTTGTTGGTGATGTAGCCGAGCCGACGGCCTTCGCGACTGAGATTGAGGCTGTCGATCGCATGCGGCAGCGCACCAGCACCGGCGTAGACGACGCCGTCCAGATCGGCGAGCACGACGTCGACACCGTCGAGCGGAGTCGGCTCAGTGCTGCGTCGGCCGAACAGCGCCATCAGTCCTGATCCTCGGAGGCGGCCGCCTCCTCGACGGTGTGTTCGTCGACTGGCTGCTCGAACACTTCCTCGACGATGACGACCTCGAGATCGCCTGAGCCGTTTGCCGCGTTCAGTGCGTCTTCTGCGACCTCGGCGCGACGCTGCCAGACCCGCGCTTCGTCGTTGCGGCCCAGTTCCTCGAGCACGGTCGCACGCGCGGCGAACAGCGCCGGGCTCCACTCGAACGCCCGGTCAGGATCCAATTCCGGAATGTCGAGCTCCTGCAGGGCCCGCTCGGTCTCGCCGAGATCGAGTCGCGCTCCCGACATCGCGATCGCCAGCTCCGCCCGCACCGCCGGGGCGAGGGCGCCGCGGTCGACGGCGCGGCCGACCTCGAGCGCCCGGTCGGGGCGGCCGACCCCGCGCTCGCTGTCGACCATCAGCGCGATCTGGTCGTCGCTGCCCGAGATGCGTCGATATGTGCGCAGTTCGCGCAATGCCAGCGCGTAGTCGCCGATCGCGTACGCGGTGATCGCCGCGGTCTCACGCACTACGCCGATTCGGCCCGCTCGCCGAGTGGCCGCGATCGCGTGCCGGTGCGCGAGTTCGGGGTCGGTGTCGATCACTTCGGCAGCCATCGCCAGGTGGCGCGCCACCTCGTCGGCGTTCTCCTTGCTCAGGGTCTTCAGCTGGTTGCGCGCCGCGGCGTTCAGATCGGACGCGGTGACCTCGTCGGGAATGATCGGCTCGTCGAAGGCCGGACGGACCGAGCGCAGCTCTTCGGGCCGCGACTGACGGTCGTCGCGCCGTTCGTCGCGGCCGGCGCCGGCGCGGGGCGGTCGGCTGCCCTCGCGCGGCGTGAATGCCTTCTTCTGGTCATCGCGCTTCTGGCCATCGCGCTTCGGAAAGGACTTGCGGTCCCCCGTGTTCGGGCGTGGCGAAGATCCTGATCTGCGGTCGCTGCTGCGCCGCGACTCGTCGCCCCCTCGAGGACCCTTGGTCGGATGTTCCTCTGCCATGTCATGATCTTCCCGGGTCGCTGCGTTAACGAGAGCTGCGTTAACGAGAAATGGCCACCCATCATCGGGTGGCCATTTCACGAAAGAAGTCCGGCGGTGTCCTACTCTCCCACAGGGTCCCCCCTGCAGTACCATCGGCGCTGTGAGGCTTAGCTTCCGGGTTCGGAATGTAACCGGGCGTTTCCCTCACGCTATGGCCGCCGAAACACTATTGATGTTTCAATCTGCACAACAAAGTCATTGTCATGCGGT
>Ga0075012_10003922_pt1 | contig 13984 bp, 10 predicted proteins | sample All_14_2_FD_71474 | JGI IMG/M metagenome (GOLD analysis project Ga0075012, IMG submission 71474) | Freshwater microbial communities in response to fracking from Pennsylvania, USA - Allegheny Zone_MetaG_DW_15 | ecosystem: Environmental > Aquatic > Deep subsurface > Groundwater > Drilled... | reverse complement strand
GGTGGCGGGGAGAGCCGCGAGCGCCTGTGGGACACGGGTTATCCGAGAGACACCGAGACCTTCGTGTGGATTCGACGTTTGATCGATCTGCGCATGGCCCACGTCGCGCTGCGCCCGTCGTTCTCGCTCGCGTACCGCACGCGCTGGTTGCCGCGCCGCAGCGCGACGTGGGCCATGCGCAGATCGATCAAACGTCGAATCCACACGAAGGTCTCGGTGTCTCTCGGATAACCCGTGTCCCACAGGCGCTCGCGGCTCTCCCCGCCACCCTGTCCGACGAGCTCCTGCTCCGTTCCGTAGTACACGAACGGGATCCCTTCGCCCGCGAGCACGAGGAGCAGCGCCAGCGCGGCGGAGTCGAAACGATCGAGCTCACCGCGCAGACGCCAGGTGTCGTGGTTGTCCGCGATGAGCCCGCGCGCTTCCCAGGGTGAGATGCCGATCCCGTCCGGATGCTCGAAGGGTCGATAGCCTTCGCGATCGGTCTCCAGCGCGGGCACCGCAGTGCTCGGCGCGCGCCCGTCGAGGATCACTCCGTCGACCACGTCGAACTTGAGCTTGAAGTCGAAGACGGAATCGAGGGTGTCCGTCTCGCCCGTGTAACGCGCGAGCTCGAACGCGCTCTGCGTGAAGACCTCGCCGAGCAAGAGGAAGTCGTGTTTGCCGCGCCGCGCCAGCTCGCTCCGGATCCGCGCGCAGAACGTCGGCCAGAACTCGTCCTCCACGTGCGGCACCGCGTCGATCCGGAAGCCGTCGACGTCGGTCTCCTCCACCCACCGCACGTAGGTCGCGACCAGCGCGTCCATCACGTCGTCGCGCGCGGCGTCGAGGTCGCGCAGCCCGGTGGGGAAGTCACCGAACATCTTCTCTTCCGGGATGCCGACGTTCCCGAGCCCGCGCCGCCGGAAGTGCTCCGCGCCGAGCACCCAGGGCCGCAGGTCCGCGTCGAAGAGCGTCACGTCGTGCGTCCAGATCAGCGGCACGTCGTAACCCTCGGCGCGATAGGGCGGCTCGATCTCGTTCGGCTCGATCGTGCCGCTCGCGTCGAGGTCGTACGAGAACACGCGCCCCGCGTGGTTGGTCACCACGTCGACGATCACGAGCAGATCCTCTTCGTGCGCGCGCCGCACCAGCCGCCGCAGCGCGATCAGATCGCCGAAGCGCGGGTTCGGACGCGTGAAGTCGGTGCCCCAATAGCCGTGGTAGCCGTCCTCGCGTTCGGTGCGGTCGACGTTCGCGACCAGCGGCGAGAGCCAGATCGCGGTCGCGCCGAGCGCCTTCACGTAGTCGAGCCGCTCGGTGATCCCGTCCCAATCGCCGCCCTGATGACGCACGAGATCGTCCGGCTCCGGCCCGATCCCGTCGAGCACGTCGTTGCTCCGATCGCCGTTCGCGAAGCGGTCGACCACGATCTGGTAGACGACCTGGTCGCGCCAGTCGGTGACGTGCGTGCGGAGCTCCGGACGCTCGGTGTCGGGATCGTCGCCCGTCGCACAGGCCCCCGTCGCACAGGCGAGCGCGAAGAGGGAAGCGAAGAACGAGCGGCGCACGGGAGCAATCTTTCGGGCGGAGCGGGGGACGGGCAAGGGCAGAAGGGCCGACGCGTGCCGAGGCGTAGCCGTGATCGTGGTCGCGGTCGGTCGCGGTCGGTCGTGGTCGTGGTCGCGGTCGTGGTCGTGCTCGACGACGTGCTCGACGACGTGCTCGGCGACGTGCTCGGCGACGTGCTCGGCGACGTGCTCGGCGACGTGCTCGGCGACGTACTCGGCGACGTGCTCGGCGCCGCGACCGCCGACGTCGAGACCCCGCGGCGGCGTCGTGTCGACCCGTCGTCCACGAACGAGAACGCCCCCTCGATCACTCGAGAGGGCGCGCTCACGTCACCGCGCTCGCGCTCAGGGCGCGGTGCCGAGGATCACGAAGCTCCGCGCCGGAAGCTCACGAGAGCCGCCGCTCACCGCGCCGCCGTCCACGAGGTCTTCGTAGCTGCCGGCCGGGATGGACACCGTGCGCGCCGCGTCCGCCTTGTTGATCGCGACGAGCACGTCGTCGTCGCCGCAGCCGGTCATCCGATAGACCCAGGTGTCGGCGTCCGAGCTCACCGTCACCCGCCGCCCGCGCCCGAGCACCGGGTACGCGCCGCGGATCCGTCCGAGCGCGCGCACCTTCTCACGCAGCGCGCGCTGGTGCTCGTTCAACGAGCCTTCCGTCCACGGCATCATCCGCCGATTGTCCGGATCCCCGCCGCCCGCGAGCCCGATCTCGTCGCCGTAGTACATCAGCGGGATGCCCGGGTTCGTGAACATCACCGCGTACGCGACCCCGAGCCGCTCGTAGGGCTCGCGCGCGGTGGGCTGCGAGTAGTCCGAGGTCCAGCCGTTGCCAGGAGACGAGCCTTCACGGCAGTTTCCGATCTGTCGGCTCGCGAAGTGGATGGGTCGCGGGACGTCGTGGTTGCCGATCCACGTCGTCATGATGGAGCCCGCGCCGTAGAAGCCGTCGTTGCCGTCCATCCAAGTACGGAACGCACCCAGGTTTCCTCCAGGCGTGAACACCGCCTCGCAGAGCCGCGCTTTGAACGGGAAGTCGAACTGCCCGTCGAGTCGGGTCTCCGGGTCCACGAAGCTCCGGAGGAGCTCCCGGTTGTCGTACGCAAACGTCTCGCCAACCAGGTAGAATCGGTCCGCGGGAGCATCCGTAATCTCGGTGTTGAGACGAGCCCGCAAAGCCTCGAGCCACGGCATCGGAACGTGTTTGATGGCATCGAGACGGTACCCGTCGATGTCGAACTCCTTTGCCCACCAAACGGCATCGTTCACCGACCAGTTTCGCGCATCGACGTTGTCGAAGTCGAACGGCGGCAGGTACGTCGTGAACGCGCAGCGGGTGGTCCAGAAGTCGTCATCCCAGAGCAACCCGCTTCCAGGATCCCCGGGAACCACGTTCTCACCACAAAGACGCGCGGTCTCACGACCCGGCGCACGATGGAACCAATCGCGGTGGTTGAGGAAGAGCGGGCTGCTGTCGTCCACATGGTTCATCACGTAATCGAACAGGACCTTGATGCCGTCTCCATTCGCGCTGGATGCCGCATGCGCCGCCGTCACCATAGCCCGAAGGTCGGCTTCCGTGCCGATGCGGCTTTCGACACGCGGGCGAGGTATCGGGTTGTCCGGATCCGAGTAGTTGATGTCGGCAGGGCTCGGCCAGTAGCCGTGATATGCGGAGTAGAAACGGGGATCCGCCGCGGGGTCGATCGCCGCACCACGGGTGCTTCGATTCTCGAACGGCGCGGTGATCCAAAGCGCGGTGACACCGAGGTCAGCGAGGTAGTCGATCTCCTGCGTGATGCCCCGAAGGTCGCCGCCCTCGTACTGCGCGCTCGGACCACGCGTCGCGTCCCCATCCGTGACCCCATCGACCGGCGAAGCCGTCCCGTCCGAGTCGCGGAATCGATCGACCATCGCGAAGTACATGAAGGTGTCGCGCCAATCGAACTCGTCGAGCTCACCACACGCGGCGGAGCAGACGTCGAGCACGGAGTTGAAGCTCCCGAAGCCGTCATCGACCCGATTCGGATTGTTCGGGTCGGGGATCCACGTCGTGCCGTCGACGATGAACTTGTATTGATGTTGCTGGATGGGCTCGATGAGCGTCGTGAGGGTCCACGTGTCGCCCTCGCGCTCCATCTCGAGCGCACCGCCTGCGGGCGTCGCGGCCCACGACGTGAACGTGCCCGAGAGCCAGACCGTGGTCGCGCCCGCGTTCACGTACTCGAACGTGATCTCGTTGCACGGCGGCGGAGGCGGACCCGCGTCGAACCCCGCGTCCTCCTCGATCGGTACACCGCCCTCACCACAGCTCGCGTCGCCCACACCACCGTCGCCACCGCACCGCGGCGGCCGGTACGGAGGCGGACGCATCGATCCGTCCGGCACCGACGCGTCGACGATGAACCCCCCATCGTCGTCGCCACAGCCCACGACCGCCGGCAGCACGCAGCTCAGCCCGACGAGAACCCCGAAGCTCGCACGCATGCCGCAAGAGTATCACCGCTGGGTAGGTGACGCACGGCAGAGTTACGGAATGGTTCGGCGGTCGATTTGTCTCACAAAATCGGTGGTTTGTCGGAGGTCGGTACGGTGGTCACGTAGACCGTTGCATACGATTTCGAAGGGGCGGGCGCTTCGGACCCACGACGTCGGGCGGTCGGGGCGCCGGTGCGGCCACCCTTAGCCTCGGCGGCGCGAGCCGTTCAGGGGCAGTGGTCGTTTCGAGTGATCCGAAACTCACTCACCGTCGCTGCGGTTCGGTTTCCCCCACCGGTACCCCCGCTTGCGCTCGCGACGCCGATGTCGAACGCATCGCCGGGGCGGACTCGTCGGCCACACGGAACGCCGGAGATGCTTCCGCAACCGAACTCGTACATTGCGGGAACACCTCCAGCGGACGCGCGTATGTTGATGAGCGTTTCGTTCGACGGGGTGGTTGGGTCATCCGGCTGAATGGTGATCTCTAGCGACATCTGCAGACCTGAGGAACGATGCTCCGCGCCGAAGCCGCTGAGTCCTGTGCTCTCGAGAACAGGGTCTGTGCTCGACGCGTGAAGCTCTCGCAGTTGAACCCGGTCCGTCTCCGAACCGGTGCTGTAGTATCGCCACTCCACCGCCCATCCATCACGATTAAACGGGATCGTGAGGTCAAGAGCCGAATTGTTGAACGCTGGGCCGCGGGGATCGGCGTTCAGGATCGTGACGGCCCAGCCTTGGCGCGGATCATAGAAGCTTGGAGGGGCACCTCCCGCGCTGACTCCGTACGCGGTGATTGAAGCGCGAACCACGACGCGCCCATAACCAACTTCGATCGGATTGGGGCCGTATATAGCTCCCATCTGATCTGGGTCGCCGAAACCTCCGGTGGTGTGGAGTGAAGCGCTCTGACACGCCCCCATGGAGTAGCTGCACGCAGCGTTTCCGAACAAACGATGAGTGAGTCCAGCTCGCTGATCTGTAGAAGTGTCCGAGCGAGCGATGGCAATCTCTGCGCCGATGCCCGCCAGCGTGTCGGCACAATAGTCGCAGCTGTCAGCGGTTTCGCCACTCGCGAAGAAATCGGAGTCCAGCCACGTACAGTCACTCTGGCATCGCCGAAGGCCCGGGCGGCCACATATGGTCGTTCCGGCAGTGCTTCCGTTCGATGGACAGATGAATCCATTGTCGGCGGTGCCGTTGCAGTCATCGTCGAGGCCGTTGCACGTCTCCGCGGCCGGAGAGACCGCGCCTACACACTCCGAAAGCGTTCCGGCGGACGAGCAGGTCTGCGTCCCGTCGCGACACGCTCCGACTCCTGCGAAGGGCGCTCCCGGCCCGCACGGGCGGGCTCCCGTGAACGTGCAGTCGCAGCCTTCGTCCGTTGCATCGTCGCAGTCTTCGTCGGCGCCGGCCGGCATGCAGAGCTCCGTTGCCGCCGGATTGAAGCGGGGGTCTCGGTCGTCGCAATCGCAGCACAGCACCGTCCATCCGTCGGGGGCGGAGCAGCCCTGCATCGTGATCGTCGGGTCGCCGTAGCTGTCCCCGTCGACATCCCGATAGAACGTCTCGGTCACTCCCTCGTCGACCGATCCGTCGCAGTCGTCGTCGATCGTGCCGTTGCAGACTTCCGGGGCGTCGGGATTGGCGTTTCGAACCGCGTCGTTGCAGTCCGTTCCACAGACGTCGCCGTTGCAGCAAGCCGCGTCGACGAAACCGTCGCCATCCGCGTCTCGGCCAAGGGTGCTCGGGTCGCAGTCTTCGTCGATCCCCTCCGGGTCGCAGACCTCGGTGGCGCCTGGGTACACCGTGGGATCCGAGTCGTCGCAGTCGGTTCCGCCGCAAGCGGCATCCGCCGATCCGTCTCCGTCCGAGTCGCGGCAGGCTTCGCAGCGCTGCTCGGATTCGACGCACTCATCGGCGCACGGAAGTGACCCGGAAATGCACGTGCGTGCGCCGTCGTCGTCGACACAACGTTCTGCGCCGTTGCAGTAAACGCCGTCATCACAATCGGAGTCCACGTTGCAGGCCGCGTCGCCCCCCGCGTCGGCCGCGGGAGCAGACGAACCAAGGCAACCGAAGAGCGCAAAGAAGCAGATTCGAGCGAGCGCGCGCATGCCGGCGATCCTATCGGACTCGAGTGGGATTGCCATTCGATCGACCAGGCGGCTGGTCCGCACGTGAACGCCGCTGCTACCATCCGCCCATGTCTTCCGAGCTTCGCCTCCGTGCTCGTGCTCGCGCCCTCCGCGCCGCACGCGCCGTCACCCTCGGCTCTGCGCTCGTCGCGTGCAGCTCGAGCCACACGCCCGACGGGGGCGACGCGTCGACCGACGGCGCGATCGTGCGCGACTCCGGGAGCGACGCGCCGCTCGTGTGCCCGCCGATCTTCCCGCCCACCACGCAGGAGTGCTGCGAGGCGGAGCCCGGTGGCTTCTGGGATGGCGAGCGATGCCTCGTCGCGGTGCCGGGACCCTTCGTGCCGCCGAGGATGGCGTGAGCGACGAACGACGGCTTCGTGCGCGGGCGCGTGCGCTCCGTGCGGCTCGGGTGGTGACGCTCGCGTCCGCCCTCGTCTCGTGTTCCAGCAGCACCGACGCGTCGGAAGACGCAGGTCTCGACGCCGCGCTCGTGGACGCATCGAGCGGAGACTCCTCGGTCGTCGACGCGTCGATGGACGCAAACGTCGATGCGGGCGAGGACGCCGCGGTGGCCGACGCGGGCTCGGACGCCACGATCGACGACGCGGGCACCGATGCCGGTGAGGACGCTGCGGTCGCCGACGCGGGCTTCGACGCCGCGGCGTGCACGGACTTCCCTCCGACCACGCCCGAGTGCTGCGCGGCGGCGGACGGCTTCTGGGAAGAAGACCGCTGCATCGTCGCGGTGCCGGGACCCTTCGTCCCGCCGCGCATGGCCTGACTTGCTCATGCCGAGCACGGCACGTTCTCGGTGCATCGCACACGAGCGTCGGAGCGGCGGTTCGTCAGCGTTGCGCTCGCGCGGGGAATGCGCGCGAAAGGTGGCGCTCTGATGGGCACGCTGCGCGTCGCGGTCGGTGCGTCGGCGTTGCGCGCGGAGCACGAGCGTCTGCTCCGCTCCGCGCTGCGGCGTGGCGATCCGAGTCCGGAAGACGTGCTCGCGAACACGAGCCTTCAATCCGAGTACTCCGAGCGGGCGATGCGCCTCGCCCGCGAAGCGTGGCGCGCCCGCATGGTGCACGAGCACCGATCCGCGGCGGTGTTCGCGCGCCTCCTTCCGCAGCTCATGCGCGCGGAGGCGCCGCTCGAGTACCGCACGACCGTGCTCCGCATGGGCATGGACGAGCTCCGGCACGCCGCGCTCTGCGGGCGCGTGGTCGAGCTGCTCGGTGGGGTCGCCGAAGCAGAAGCCGAGCTCGCGACCGAGCCGCTCCCCGATCACGAGGACGCCACGCCGCGCGAGGCCGCGCTGCGTAACCTGCTCTTCGTCGGATGCCTCAGCGAGACGGTCGCCCTCGCGCTCCTCGCGGAAGAACGCGAGCTCACGCGCGAGCCCGCGATCGCAGCGGTCGTCGCGCAGCTCGAAGCGGACGAGGTGCTGCACGCGAAGCTCGGTTGGAGCTACCTCGGTGAGATCGCGCCGCAGCTCACGGACGAAGAGCGCGCCCGCACGAACCGCTACTTGCGCATCGCCTTCGCGCACCTCGAGCGCGAGATGCACGCCGCGATGCCGGCCGCGCCGATCGACGAGCCCACGCGTGTCGAGCTCGAAGGGCTCGGCTGTCTGCTCGGCGTCGAGGGGCGTGTGCTCTTCGAAGAGACGATCGACAGCGTGGTGCTGCCGCGTCTCGAAGATCACGGCCTCGACGCGCGCCGCGCGTGGCAGACGCGTACGCCCACGCCCTGAGTCGACGAGTCAGGGCGTCCACACGAACATCGAGCGCGGCGGCAGCGTGACCACGAGGCGGCCGTCCTCGATGCGCGCGTCACCGCCCGTCCACGCGCCGAGCCGCTCGCGCAACCGCGCTGCGCGCTCCATCGCGTTCGTGCTCTCCGGCGTCAGCCCCGGGTTCGTGCGCCACGGCATCGAGAGCTCGCGTACCTCGGTCGCGCCTCCGTTCACCGCCACCACCGCCACGTCGTTGCCGACGAAGCGCGCGAACGCGTACACGTCGCGCGCGCCGTTCGGTCGCCAGAGCTCGGCGTAGTTCCCGCGTCGGAGCGGCATCACCTCGCGACGCGTCTGCGCGAGCCGCTGCACCAGCGCGAAGTGATCGCCCGCGTTGCCGACGATGCCTTCGTGCGCGCCGCCCCGCGTGCGTTCGTCGAAGGCCCAGCGCGGCATGTCGGCGCGGTTCTCCGGGTCGCGGCCCGTCATGCCGAGCTCGTTGCCGTAGTAGATCTGCGGGATCCCCGGCACGACGAAGATCAGCCCGAGCGCGAGGTGATAACGCGCGACGCGCAGCGCCTCGGGTTGACCCTCGGACTCGGTGAGGAAGCGCGGCACGTCGTGGTTGTCGAGGAGCTGGCTCTTGCGGAGCGCGGCCTCGATCCCGAAGCGACGCACGTACTCCTGCACACGCGTCGCGACCGCGTCGAGCGAGCCGCCCTGCGCGAGGCTCGTGATCAGCGCGCGGCGCAGCGGGAAGTCGAAGAGCCCGTCGAAGCCGGCCTCGACGTAGGGCACGAAGGGATCGTAGCTGCCTTCGTCCAGCAACTCGCCGATCAACCAGAGATCGCGCTCCGCGCGTACGGTCGGGATCCACTGCTCGGCGAAGTACGACGCCGGCACGTGTTTCACGGTGTCCATGCGGATGCCGTCGAACGCGAAGCGTCGCGTGAAGGCGGCGCTGTACGCGTCGAGCCACGCGCGCACGTCGCCGCGTTCGTGTGCGAGATCCGGCAGACCCGCGAGCGGACAGTAGACCTCGCTCGGACCGAGCGCCTCGCAACCTTCGCGCGGATGGAACCACTCGGGGCGCGTGCGCGTGAGCGGCGCGTCGTAGCCGACGTGGTTCACGACGAGATCCACGACGAGGCGCAGATCGTTCTCGTGCATGTCGTCGATCAGCGCGTCGAGCTCCGCGTCCGTGCCGAGCCGCGGCTCGAGCGGCCCGTGCGCGGGCACGAGCGGGTCGTCGAGGCGCGCCCAGTAGCCGTGGTAGCCGCATCGTTCGCCGCGGCGTCCGATCTGCGCTTGCACCGGGGTAATCCAGAGCGCGTCGACCCCGAGCTCGCGGAGGTAGGGGATGCGCGCGCGCAGCCCCGCGAGGTCCCCCCCGTGGAAGCGCAGCAGTGACGTCGGATCGAGGCAGGTGTCGCCCTGCGCGTCGTTGTCGGGATCGCCGTTCTCGAAGCGATCGGTGAGCACGAAGTAGAGGACCGCGTCCTCCCAGCGGAAGTCGGAGCTCGTGCCGGCGTCGCGGGTGGAGCCGTCGCTCGCGTCGATCTCGTCACCCGCACCATCGCGAGGCGCATCGAGCGCGCCGTCGCGCAGGGTCGCCGTCGTCGCATCGCGCGCCGCGTCCGACGACGCGTCACGTGCGGGCACCGGCGGGAGATCGAACCCCGCATCGCCGCCACAGCCGAGCGCGACGCCGAGCGCCGCCGCGTGCGCAAAGGCGCGCGAGGCGTGGGAGGGGCTGGCGAGGATCGCCCAGACGCGTAGGATGACGGAGCGCATGACTCTCGAGAGAGTGAACACCGGCCGGGCGCGAAAGGCGACCTCGCATCCGGCGAAGGTCGTCGAGAATCCGTCACGCGTGGTGACGAAGAAGGCCCGGACCGAACCGCGCCCTCCGTCGACGCGCACACGTTCGACGAACAGCACGCGGGCGGCCGAACGCACGGGCTCCACGAGGCCCGAGCCCGAGCCGCACGACGAGCCGCTCGCGCTCTCGGTGCACGTCGGTGCGGCGGACGACGAGCTGCGGCTCGTCCTGCGGCGTCCCTCGATCGTGCTCCCGCTCCAGGTCGGCGTGGTCTCGGTGGACGGCGTGGCGTCGGAGGGGGGCAGCGCGGTGCTCGTCGATCGCGCGCGCTTCGTAGTCTGGTCGGCGGGGCGACATCGCGCGCGCGTGGTGAGTCCGACGGTGCGGCTGCTCGTGCTCGGTCTCTCGGAGGTGCTCGTGGAGCGAGTCGTGGCGCTCTACGGCGACGTCGGTGTGGACCCGAAACGCTTCGCGCGTTTCCTCGAGGCGGACCACGTGCTCGCGCGCACCACCTGGGTGCACGAGCTCGCGCACCGCTACCTCTTCGAGCGGCAGGTCTGCGCGCGCCACGCGAGCGACGCCGCGCGTTTCCTCGAGACCGAGCTCACCAAGGAGATCTACTTCCTGCTCCGCGATCGTGAGGACGACGCGGAGCGCACGTCGCTGGTGCGGCAGTACGGACCGACCGTGCAGCGCGCGGTGGCGTTCGTGGAGGAGCACCTCTTCGATCGTGACCTCGGCGTGACGGCGATCGCGAGCGCCGCCGCCGCCTCCGAGAGCACCCTGCTCCGGGCATTCAAACGCGAGATGGGCTGCGCTCCGACGACGTACGTGCGCGCGCGCCGCCTCGACGAAGCGTTGGTCCTGCTCGAAGCGGGTGCGCTCTCGGTCGGCGAGGTGGCGAGCAGGGTTGGCTACGAGAGCCTGACCGCGTTCTCGCAGGCGTTTCGGCAGCGCTTCGGGAAGGCGCCGTCGTCGGTGCGGGGGCGCTGAGACTCGGCGATGAAGCGACCGCGGTCTGCCGAGAATCGTGATTGAGCACGCGGACCCGAGACCGAGTCCGAGACAGAGTCCGAGACAGAGTCCGCGACGGAGTCCGAGACGGAGTCCGAGACAGAGTTCGAGACAGAGTTCGAGACAGAGTTCGAGACAGAGTCCGCGACGGAGTCCGAGACAGAGTCCGAGACAGAGTCCGAGACAGAGTCCGAGACGGAGTCCGAGACGGAGTCCGAGACGGAGTCCGAGACAGAGTCCGAGACAGAGTCCGAGACAGAGTCCGAGACAGAGTCCGAGACAGAGTCCGAGACAGAGTTGCGAGGGTCAGTGCAGGCGGCCGAAGAGCGCTTCGGTCTCGACGTAGCCGCGGCTGTGGATGCCGTGCCAGCCGTAGCCGAACGCGCGACCGGCGTCGGTCATCCAGAGGATCGTGCCTTCGCCGTAGCCGCCCTCGCCGGGCCAGGTGCGGGTGTCGTCCTGATGGGGTACCGAGGTCGCGTCGGCGATGCGCACCACGTATGCGCCCGGCCACGCGTTCACGCGCCGGGGCGCTGCGAGCACGAAGCCGACGTGGCCGGTGTTGCGACGCGGCCAATCCGGCGGACGAAGCCACGCGAAGACATCCCCCGGTCGCGCGTCCTCGATGCGCGGGAGCCGCTCCCAACCCTGCGCGGCGCGGCCGGTGGGCGCGCGTCGGATCGCTTCGAAGAAGGTGCGCGCCACGGGACGCGAGCGTTGGAGCGCGGCGCGTGCGCGTCGGAGCCGCGCCTTCTCGAGCACCCAATCCGCCATGCCCGAGCAATCCCAGCGGTAGCGCCCGAGCCGCTCGTTCACGACCGTGGTGTGCTGGTAGCGCGTCTCGCGGAGGTTCGTGCGCACCTCGTCGAGCACGTCGAGCACCCGCGACGCGGCGCTGGTGACAGGCGGAAGATCGCGCGCCGGCTCGACGAACGGCACGTGCATGCGCGTGGCGTCGTCGGTCGCCTCGGCCACGTCGCCTCTCGATCCGTCGCCGCTGGCGGTGTCCCCGGTCGCCGCGCGCCGCGTCTCCGCGTCCGTGCGCGAAGGAATCGCGATCGAGGCGCCGAGCGCGAGCACGAACCCGAAGCCGCCGAACGCGAGCAGGACCTGGCGCAGCCGATCCACGAGGACAGCTTGGACGCTCGAAACGCGAATCGGTTCCGTCGGGTCACGATTGGCGTGTGAGGTCCATGAACTGAGACGAACACGTCCGAAGTACACCCTTCGGAGAGAACGATGCGCCGAAGCGCCGAGCCGCTGCTCGATCGGCTGCTCTGCGCCGGAGAGCCGACGCCACGTCGCTCGACCGGGAGAGCTCCCTCCTCGGCCACGCGGTCGACCACGCGGTCGCCGCGAAAGCTCGGATCGATCCGACGCGCGACCGACGAACCGCTGGTAGCCTCCGCGCCGATGTCGAACCTCGCCTCGCTCCACCGCGGCTTCCGCGCCGACTACCTCGACTACGACACGCTGACCGCGCAGCTCCGCGCGTGGGCCGATGCGCACCCGTCGCTCTGCCGGCTCGAGAGCCTCGGGCAGACCCCGGAAGGCCGCGCGATTTGGATGCTCACGATCGGCGTCGAGCTCGATCGTCCGCGCCCGGCGGCGTGGGTCGACGGCAACATGCACGCCTCCGAGGTCTGCGGCTCCAGCGTCGCGCTCGCGATCGCGGAGGACGTCCTCGCGCTTCACCTCGGCGAAACCGTCGACGGCATCTCGCCGCAGGTCGCGGAGGTCTTGCGCGCGATCCACCTGCACGTCGTGCCGCGCATCTCGCCCGACGGCGCGGAGGCGGTGCTGAAGACCGGACGCTACGTCCGATCGGTGCCGCGCGACGTGCGACCGAACCGCCAGCACGCGCGCTGGATCGCAGAGGACGTCGACGGCGACGGGCTCGCGCTCGTGATGCGCCAGGTCGATCCCGCGGGCGAGTACGTCGAGTCGAAGGACTTCCCGGGGCTGCTGGTGCCGCGCGAGCTCGACGACGAGGGGCCCTTCTACAAGATCTACCCGGAAGGTCGCATCGAAGGCTGGGACGGATTCACCATCCCGGACCCGTACTTTCTCTCCGACAACGATACCGATCTCAATCGCAATTTCCCTTACCACTGGGCGCCCGAGCCGCAGCAGGCGGGCGCGGGACGCTACGCGGGCAGCGAGCCGGAGACGCGTGCGATCGTGGAGGCCGCGATCGCGCGACCGAACCTCTTCGCGTGGCTGAACCTCCACACCTTCGGTGGCGTGTTGATTCGACCGCTCGGCGCGTCGCCCGACTCGAAGATGCACCCGGGCGACCTCGCGCTCTTTCGTCAGCTCGAGGCGTGGGCCACCGAGCTCACGGGTTACCCGACGGTCAGCGGGTTCCACCAGTTCCTCTACGAGCCGGAGAAGCCGCTCCACGGCGATCTGAGCGACTTCGCGTACCACCAGCGCGGCGCCTTCGCGTGGGTCTGCGAGCTCTGGGATCTCTTCGAGCAGGCGGGATTGCCGAAGCGCGATCGCTTCGTCGATCGTTACTCGCAGCTCGATCGCGAGCACGTGGTGCAGCTCGCGATCTGGGATCGTGACCACAACGACGGCGCGGTGATCCGCCCGTGGAAGAAGCACGTGCACCCGCAGCTCGGCGAGGTGGAGGTCGGCGGGCTCGATCCACGTTTCGGGTTCTGGAACCCACCGCGCGCGCGGCTCGCGGAGGTCTGCCGGTCGCAGAGCGCGCTCTTCGCGCGCGTGGCGGCTCTCGCGCCGCGGGTGGTGATCGGCGAGCCGAAGATCACGCGCCTGTCCGAGGGGGTGCACCGCGTGGAGCTCGAGGTGTCGAACCACGGCTACCTCGCGACCTGCGGCATCGACTCCGCGCGCGCGCTCCCCTGGAACGAGCCTCTGCACGTCGAGCTCGTGACGAACGGGAGCCTCGAGGTCGACGACGCGGATCGGCGTCGCGCGATCGGACACCTCGAAGGTTGGGGCCGCGGTCGCTGGTCCGGCGGGAGCGCGCTCTACTTCCAGCGCAGCCGCGGCAGCGTGAGCCGCGCGCGGGTCGTCGCGGTGGTGCGCGGTCACGGCGAGCTGCGCGTTCAGGTGACGAGCTGCCGCGTCGGGGCCAGCGAGCGCGTGGTGCGCATCGAGGGCTGACGTTCACGGAGCGGGGCGGCGCGAACCAGCGCACCGCCTGGGGTCAGTGCTCGGTGGGAGTCCGCCTGCGTGCAGTCCGCCTGCGTGCAGCTCGAGTCCGCCTGCGTGCAGTCGC
>Ga0075012_10003921_pt1 | contig 13985 bp, 13 predicted proteins | sample All_14_2_FD_71474 | JGI IMG/M metagenome (GOLD analysis project Ga0075012, IMG submission 71474) | Freshwater microbial communities in response to fracking from Pennsylvania, USA - Allegheny Zone_MetaG_DW_15 | ecosystem: Environmental > Aquatic > Deep subsurface > Groundwater > Drilled... | reverse complement strand
AGCGCGGCGAGCTGGTCTCGGACGAGATCGTCTCCGACCTCATCGATGCCGAACTTGCGGCGATGGCCCCCGAGACCGGGGCGATCTTCGATGGCTATCCGCGCACCGTGGCCCAGGCCGAGGCGCTCGACGCGATCCTCGCCAAGCACGGGCGCAAGCTCGACCACGTGATCGAACTGGCGGTGGACGAGGACGCGCTGGTGGCGCGCATCACCGGGCGCTTTTCCTGCGCCAATTGCGGGGCGCTCTATCACGACACCGCCCATCCGCCCGCCACGCCCGGCGTGTGCGATGTGTGCGGCGGCACCGAGTTCAAGCGGCGCCCGGACGACAATGAAGAAACGGTGCGGATGCGGATGCAGGAATATCGTGCCAAAACCGCGCCGATCCTGCCTTTTTATGAAGCGCGTGGTATCGTGTCGCGGGTCGATGGCATGGGATCGATCGAGGCGGTGGCGCAGGCCATCGACGCGATCCTGCGCGGATAGGCGCCTCGGCCGCGATGGTCTTGCCGGGCGCTGCAAGAGGGAGAGTGCCGCGATGCTGACCGCCTTCCGCGTCACCGCCACCGTGCTTGGCGCGGTGATCGCCGCCGCGCCGGCTGCGGCCGAAGTGACCCGCAGCACCGACAATGGCTTTGTCACCCGCCACGAGGTGGTGGTCGAGGCCGATCCCAAGGCGGTGTGGCTGGCGCTGATCACGCCGGCGGACTGGTGGCGCTCGGAACATACCTGGTCGGGTGATGCCGCAAATCTCACGCTCACCCCCCAGGCCGGAGGGTGTTTCTGTGAGACCATCCCCGAAGCGGACGATCCTGAACGCATCACGCTTGCGGGCAGTGTCGAGCACATGCGCGTGATCCAGGCCTATCCCGAAAGGGCCTTGCGGATGGTCGGCAGCCTCGGTCCGCTCCAGAGCGAGCCGGTCACCGGCGTGCTCACCATTGCCATCAGCACGGTGGAGAAGGGCACAAGGATCGTGTGGGAATACAATGTCGGCGGGCCGATGCGCTACGAGATCCCGGTGATCTCCAAGGCAGTGGACGGGGTGATGGGCGCGCAGCTCGCCGCGCTTGCGAAGCCGCTTAAGGTGGTGGAGATGCCGGCCCCTGCACCGGCGCCAGCCCCCGCCGAGGGCGCCAAGCCCGGAGGCGGCAGCGCTGCGCCCGCTGGTCCTGCGCCTGCCCCGGCGCCGGCGAAGGATACGGCCCCGGGACCTGCGGCCAAGCCCGCGGCGCCTGCACCTGCCGCCAAACCTGCGGAACCCGCGCCTGCCGCCAGACCCGCGGTCCCCGCGCCGGTGGCCAACGCCCCGGCCGCTGGGCCCGCCGCCAAGCCTGCCGAAAAGCCTGCCGACAAGCCCGAGGCCAAGCCCTCCAAGCTTGAGGACGCCTTCCGCGATCTCGATGGCCCCGGGCGCTGATCGCTCCGGCGCGGCGTGCCATCTTTGGCCGTGGTGACGGCCTCATGATCGGGAAGACGCCGGGACGCGGTGCAGGCGGTTGACCTTGCCTGCGAATCGGCCTATGCGCGCCGCTCATTCGACATGTTCGAAGCAAGTTCGGCAGGCATCGCCGCTGCGCGTGCCGACCGGACTTTTTGCCGTTTGTGTCCCTGTCATAAAGGCAGGCCGCGCGGCGAGCGGACGGCAGGTTCGATGAGCGTTGAGATAGGGGAAGCCGCCCCGCGCGGCCCAACCCCTGTGGAGCATGGAGAAATAAGTGGCTCGTATTGCCGGGGTCAATATCCCCACCAACAAGCGCGTGATCATCGCGCTCACCTATATTCACGGGATCGGCCGCACCACCGCCATCCAGATCGCTGACAAGCTGGGCATTGCCCACAGCACCCGGGTGCAGGATCTTTCCGACGAGGACATCCTGCGCATCCGCGAAACCATCGATGCCGGCTACACCGTCGAGGGCGATTTGCGCCGCCAGACGGCGATGAACATCAAGCGGCTGATGGACCTGCGCGCCTATCGCGGGCTGCGTCACCGTGCGGGCCTGCCGGTCCGCGGCCAGCGCACCCACACCAACGCCCGCACCCGCAAGGGCAAGGCCAAGCCCATCGCGGGCAAGAAGAAGTAAGCCGGCAAGCGCTCGCGCTTTCCCGCTTTTTCCTTCTGACGAGCTAGAGGAATTTCAACAATGGCACGCGAACCAGGTCGTCTCCGGCGCCGTGACAAGAAGAACATCACCAGCGGCGTTGCCCATATCAACGCCAGCTTCAACAACACCATGATCACCATCACCGATGCCCAGGGCAATGCCATTGCCTGGTCGAGCGCCGGGATGATGGGCTTCAAGGGCTCGCGCAAGTCGACGCCCTATGCCGCGCAGGTGGCCGCCGATGATGCCGGCAAGAAGGCGGCCGAGCACGGCGTGCGCACGCTCGAGGTCGAGGTCAAGGGCCCCGGTTCGGGCCGCGAGAGCGCGCTGCGTGGCCTTGCCGCGGTGGGCTTCAACATCACCTCGATCCGCGACGTCACGCCGATCCCGCACAACGGGGTGCGCCCCTCCAAGCGCCGCCGCGTCTGATCCGCCGGGCAGGCGGGGGCTATGCGCCCCTGCCGCCCGATCGGGTCTGATGCGGCCGCAGAGCGCCCGGCATTACGGCCCGCCCAGTTTGAACCGCCGACAAGGCGAATTAGGGGAAATCCATGTCCGTCAACACCAAGAACTGGCAGGAACTCAAGAAACCCAACGCCCTCGAAATCAAGGACAGTGGCGATCGTCAGCGCAAGGCGACCTTCGTGGCCGAACCGCTCGAGCGTGGTTTCGGCCTGACGCTCGGCAATGCGCTGCGCCGGGTGCTGCTCTCGAGCCTGCAGGGCGCGGCAATCACCTCGATCAAGATCGAGAACGTGCTGCACGAGTTCTCGAGCCTTGCCGGGGTGCGCGAGGACGTGACCGACATCGTGCTCAACGTCAAGCAGATCGCGCTCAAGATGGAAGGCGAAGGCCCCAAGCGCCTGCAGCTTTCGGCCACCGGCCCGGGCGCGGTGACCGCTGGTGACATCGCGGTCACCGGCGACATCGAGATCATGAACAAGGATCTGGTGATTTGCCACCTCGATGAGGGCGCCACGCTCAATATGGAGCTGACCGCGGACACCGGCAAGGGCTATGCCCCGGCGGTGCAGAACCGCCCGGTCGATGCGCCGATCGGGCTGATCCCGGTCGACTCGCTCTATTCGCCGGTGCGCCAGGTGAGCTACAAGGTTGAGAATGCGCGCGTCGGCCAGGAGCTTGATTATGACAAGCTCTCGCTCACGGTCGAGACCGATGGCACTGTCACTCCGGAAGACGCGGTCGCCTATGCCGCGCGTATCCTCCAGGACCAGCTCACGCTGTTCGTCCACTTCGACGATGGCATCCCGCAGCCGGTCGGCACCATGATCGGCCATGCGGTGCAGCCCGAGGAGAGCGACGCCAACCAGCTCAATCGCTATCTGCTCAAGAAGGTGGACGAGCTCGAGCTTTCGGTGCGCAGCGCCAACTGCCTCAAGAACGACAACATCATCTATATCGGCGATCTGGTGCAGAAGACCGAAGCCGAGATGCTGCGAACCCCGAACTTCGGTCGCAAGTCGTTGAACGAGATCAAGGAAGTGCTCTCGAGCATGGGCCTGCGCCTGGGCATGGACATCCCCGGCTGGCCGCCCGAGAACATCGAGGAAATGGCCAAGAAGCTCGAGCAGGAGCTGCTCGGATAACGATCCGGGAAGCAGCCGCCTGATGGCAGCCGCAGGTTGCCGACGGACGAAGCTCGTTCGGAAGCGAAGCTGGCCGAAGGCCACCTCATGGGATTTTCTCCCATGACGGTGGGGGTTGAAGAAGGGCAGGTCGGACCCTTTCCGACCGGGATGGAGCTACCTCGCACGGGCTCCCTACGAACGAAGGAAAAAGACAATGCGTCATGGAATTTCGGGCCGCAAGCTGGGCCGCCGCACGGGTCACCGCAACGCGCTGCTGCGCAACATGGCCGCTGCGCTGATCAAGCACGAACAGATCATCACCACCTTGCCCAAGGCCAAGGAATTGCGCCCCTATGTGGAAAAGCTGATCACGCTGGCCAAGCGCGGCGGCCTTTCCAACCGGCGCCTCGCTATGGCCCGCTTGGGTGATGAAGTGCAGCTCAAGAAGCTCTTCGATGTGCTCGCCGCGCGCTATGCCACCCGCGAGGGCGGCTACACCCGGGTGCTGCGTGCCGGCATCCGCGCCGGCGATGCGGTGCAGATGGCGGTGATCGAACTGGTTGACCGCGATGAAGCCGCCAAGGGCCAGGATTCGGGCCCGGTGCAGGCCGGCGAATACGAAGAAGCGTAAGACCGCGCCGTTGCGCGAAACGGGCAAGGGGCCGGGGCCGAAAGGTTTTCCGGCCCTTTCCTTTTGTGCAGCGGGGGATAGGTTGCGCCCCCATGATCCGCACCACCCTTGCCGCTGCCGCGCTGCTTCTCGCCGCCGCTCCCGCCGCCGCCCAGACCCAGCAACAAGCGCTCGAGGCGCGATACACCCGCGCGCTTGGCGCCGGATACAAGGCGCTGATGCTGTGCGGGGCGATGGCCAGCGCTGAGCGCAGCGGATGGCCCGAGCGCAGCGAAGAGAGTGTGCTCGCTTATGAACTGACCGGGATTCAGCAGCCGCTTGATGCGCTCATAGGCGATCTCTCCCACCGCATCACGCGTTGGCCAGAGGGATCGCACCCGATCCGCCATGTCGTGGTCGATTGGGCAGAGGACATGCCACCCCGCATTGCCTTTCAGCGCAGCGGGGGCGGATGCGCGCTCGGCCCCATCGGTATGGAAGCGCGCGATGTGACCGAAACGCCCCCGGAGGCCCGACAAGGGTCGATTGCCAACTGGCACATGCGCAGGCCCGGGAAGGTCACGCCTGTGCTGGAGGCCGCAATGGGCGGCGCCTATGGTGCCAAGGCGCGCACCACGGCAGTTTCGGTCAATTGGGGGGAGGATGGCTGGGATTGGCGCTTTGCCGATGGGTTCACCCCCTTTACGCCGCAGCGCACCTGGTCAGTTGCCAAGAGCATTGCGGCCACGCTGGTAGGCGCAGCGATCCAGCGTGGCGAGGCGGACGTCAAGGCCTCGGCTGGCCTTGGCCTGTCGGAGAGTGACCCACGCCGCGCCATCACCCTCGATCACCTCTTGCGCATGGCCTCAGGCCGCTATTCCAATACCCCCGGCAATCGCACCGATGCGCTCTATTTCGGCGGATCGACCGTGCGCGAAACAGCGCTGCACTGGCCGGTGGTTCACCAGCCCGGAACGGTGTTCCGCTATGCCAACAACGACACGCTGGCAGCGGTTGCGGCCATCGCCCACACCTTTGCCGAGCATCCGCCGGCCGAACTTTTTGCAAGGATCGGAATGCACGACACCATCGCCGAGACTGACTGGCAGGGCGATTATGTTCTCTCCAGCCAAGTCTGGGCGAGCACGATGGATCTGATCCGCTTCGGCCAGCTTTACCTCAACGACGGCAAGCTCCCCTCGGGCGAGCGTATCCTGCCCGAAGGCTGGGTCAAATATGTCTCCGCCCCGTCCGGCCCGCAGCCCGATGGCCCCTTTGGCTATGGTGCTGGCTTCTGGCTGATGAACAGGTCCGAGGGCGTGCCGCCCGATACCTTCGCCGCTTTCGGCAATCGCGGGCAATATGTGGTGATCGTGCCTGCGCGGCAGGTGGTGATCGTGCGGCGGGGGGAGGATCCGCCCGGCTCGGGCTTCGATATCGCAGCCTTCACCCGCGATGTGCTGGCGGCCTTGGCTGCGCGATAGGCGTTCATCAAAAGGGGTTGTAGGATTAACGGCGCCTGTCGCGCCAGTTCAGCCATGCCTCAGCGCGAATCGGGCATTCCTTGCCCCACACCCCGGGCAATCGGGCCTGGCGTGAAACGACAAGGAACGCATCGATGACCACCACGACCAACCGGCTGGCCTCCGGCAAAGCGGCCAGGCTCGTGCTCGGCGCGGTCGCTGCCAGCGCGCTCGCCGCCACCTCCGCCACCCCTGCCATGGCGCACGACGGGCGCGACCGCGACGGCATCAGCGCGGGCGAGGTTATCGCCGGTGCGGTGGTGATCGGCGGGATCGCTGCGCTCGCCGGGGCCTTTGACGGCGACCGCCGGGACTATCGCGATCGGCGCTATCGCGGCGATTGGGATCGCGGCGGCTGGGGCTATGGCGGCGGCGCCCGCGGCGCGGTGGAGCGCTGCGTGCGTGCGGCCGAGTTTCAGGCCCGGCGCTTCGGCGGCTACCGCTATGCCGACGTGATCGACGTGCGCGATGTCGATCGGCGCCGCTTCGGCTTTCGCATCGAGGGCCGGATCGAGGTCGGTGATGGCGGGCGCTGGGGCGGGCGCGGGCTTGATCGCGGGCGCTTTACCTGCCGGCTCGATGGACGCGGCGCGCCGCTGATCGACTTTGACGGCATCCGCGGGCTGCGCTGAGCCGCCCGCACCCGGCGCGCGCCGCCTGCCTGCCTCTCCCTCGGGCGGTGCGCGCCATCTTCTTGCCGGACGACGGTTCAGCCCAGCGCAAGCCTGGCGCTGTTAGGCGCGGCCCAGCAGCGTGTGGTGGGCGCGCTTCGGCAAGCAACAGGAGAGAGCAGACATGGCTCTGAACTTGCGCGTTCTGGCGCTCACCGCCGCCTTGGGCGGCGCCGCTTTCATCACCGCTCCGGCATCGGCAGCCACCACAAGCGTGACAATTCCGGCCCATGGCGCGCCGCCTTTCGCCTTCGATCACAGCCGCTATGATCCCGCCCGCACCAGCGCCGATTGGCGCTGCTGGGGCTGGCGCTGCCGGCATTGGGGCTGGGGCGGCGGCTGGGGCCGGCGCGGCTGGCGGCGCGACCGGATCGATGCCGGCGATGTGCTGATCGGCGCGGCGATCATCGGCGGGATCGCCGCCATCGCCAGCGCCGAGAACCGCCGGCGCGAGCGCGATGTGGTGGTGGTCGAGCGCGAGCGTTATCGCCGGGTCCCCGATGACTGGCGCGACCGCCGCGCCGAGGAGCCGCGCACCCGGCTGCACGGCAGCGGGGCGCGCGGGCTCGACAATGCCGTGGACCAGTGCCTTACCCGGATCGAGCGCGATGTGCGGGTGGAAAGCGTCGATGGGGTTGAACGCTCGGCCAGCGGCTGGCGGGTGAGTGGGAGGCTGTTCAACGGCGCGCCGTTCCAGTGCCGGATCGGCAATGGCGGGCAGATCGACGGGATCGATTATGGCGATGGCTTTGCCTTTGGCACCGGCTCGGCCTCGTCCCCGCGCGGCGATGGGCAGTGGTCCGATGCGCGCTATGCCGATGCCCGCGCCGCGATTGGCGGGGCGGTGCGGCCCGATCTGGCGGTGCGCGAGGCGCGCCTGCCCGCGGGCGCCACAGCAGCGCCTCAGCCGATGCCGGCCTATCCCGGCGGGCCGATCCCGGGCGAGGCAATCCCCGAGACCATCGATGGCGATCTCTAGCGCCGCGGCCTGCTAGGCGAGCCGGCCATAGGCAGGAAGGCCCCATTGCCAGCGGATCGCCGCGGCGCGCAGGGCAAAGCCGCTGGCAAAGGCCGCGCCCCACACCGGCGGCGCGCCCAGCCCCAGCAGCGGCGCCGCGGCCATCCCGGCGACGGTGAGCGCGGCGCTGAGCGCGGCGGCGGTGACATAGAGTTCGGGCTGCATGATGATCGAGGGACGGCCCGCCACCACGTCGCGGACAATCCCGCCGACACAGCCGGTGATCACCCCCATCAGCGCCGCGGGCACCGGGGGCACGCCATAGGCGAGCGCCTTGGCGCTGCCGAGCACGGCATAGGCCGCAAGCCCGGCGCCATCGGCATAGGCAAGCCCGCGCCCCTGCCACCAGCTCACCGGGGTGAACCAGGCGATGAGCGCGGTGGCCAGGCACACCGGGGCCACCCACGGGTCGGCAATCCAGAATACCGGCGCCCCGATCAGCAGATCGCGCAAGGTGCCCCCGCCCACGCCCGTTACCAGGGCGAAGAAGGCCATGGTCACAAAGGTCTGCCGCAGCTGCGCCGCGAGCACCGCGCCGGTGAGCGCAAACAGCGCGATCCCTGCCAGATCGAGCGCATCGAGAATGGGGGTGAACACCGCCGGGGTCATCGCGTTCCCGGCCCCGGGCGCGCGCGGCGGCGGCGGAACATCAGCACGCAGCCGATCAGCGCCGAGCCGAGCGCCAGTGCGGCAAAGCCGATCAGCACCGGGTGGCTGGTATCCTCGCGCCCGGAAAGGTCCATGATGTGGAGGCCCCAGGCAAGGTCGAAGGCGCGCCACCAGCGGGTGCGCACCGCCTCGATCTCGCCGGTCTCGCGCCCGACATAGACATTGGTGCCATCGGCAAGGCGCACCTGCCACACCGCCAGCGGGCGGCGGAAATCGAAGGGTGCCTTGTCGGCGGCATAGGCGGTGACGCGCACCACCTTGTCGCCGCCGACGATCCGCTCGGCCACCAGCGCCCGGGCGGCGGCGGCATCGAGCGGGGGGAGCGCCGCGCCGCTTGCGGCATCGACCCTGCGGATGCTGCCATCAAGCCCGGTGAGGATCGCCACCGCGCGGCCCTGCTGCATCACCAGCCGCAGCTCCTTGAGCCTAGCCTCGGGCGCGGCGAGCGCGCTTCCCGCGATCACCAGCGGCGCCTCGGGCAGCGCGCGGCGCAGATGTTCGCCGCGCACCTCTCCAATCGGGCGCAGGGTCATGAACAGGCCGCTTGCCAGCCACAGCACGATCGGCACGCCCACCAGCCAGCCAAGCCAGATGTGCCAGCGGGCAAGGCGGGGCATGAACGCGAAGCGGGCCATGCCGCGCCCCATGGCCGAGCCGGCTTAGCCGTGCAAGATCGCGGCGATCGCCTCGGCCGCGGCGATGCAATCGAGATCGGCCCAGCGCCGGCCGATCACCTGCAGTCCGCAGGGCAAATCGGCGCCGAGATAGCTTCCTGTGCCGATCGGCAGCACCGTGGCGGGAAGGCCGGGGAAGGTGGCAAGCCCGGCCCAGATGAGGCCATTGCCGCCCGGCTCCTCGGTACCATTGATGCTGAGCGTGCCGCGGAACACCGCTTCCTCGCGGTGCGGCATCGCCAGCACCGGGGCGGGCGGGGCGAGTACGAAGTCATAGGTCTCGAGCAAGGCGCTCCAGCGCGCCATGGCCACCGCCTGGGCATCGAGCAGATCGAACCAGTCGCTTGCGCTGGCGCGCTTCCCGTCGGGCGCCGGGGCGCCGCGCGCCATCACCACGTTCATCATCTTGAGATAGGCGCGGTGCTGCGCGGCAAGATCGGGGAGGAGCGCGCTCTCCCGCTCGATCGCGATCCCCGCGCGCATCAGCGCCTCGATCGCCGCCTCGGTGGGCGCGCGCACGCTGGCATCGAGCGGGGCGCCGGGCAGATCGGTGAGCGCCAGCAGGCGGCATTGGCCCAGCGGCTTTGCCCGCCGGCGCAGCGGCACATCGGCGCCCACTTCGACCAGCACAGCCAGATCAGCCGGATCGCGCGCCAGCGGTCCGGCGATGCTGAGCGCCCCGTCATGCGCGGCGATGAAGCCCGGCTTACGGCTCATCGCCGGGTGATCGTGGCCGTGCTTGGGCACCAGGCCCCAGGTGGTCTTGTGCCCCCACACCCCGCAGAAATGCGCCGGCACCCGCACCGATCCGCCGATATCGGTGCCGTAGTCGCAGGCCACCATCCCGCTCGCCACCGCCGCAGCGCTGCCGCCCGAGGAGCCGCCGGGCGAGCGCTCGGGATGGTGCGGATTTGCGGTGCGGCCATAGACCGGGTTGAAGCTCTGCCAATCGGTGAGGTCCACCGGCACGTTGGTCTTGCCGATGATCACCGCGCCTGCTGCCTTCAGCCGCTCCACCAGCAGCGCATCGCGCGGCGCGGGCTGGTCCTTGTAGCGGGCATGGCCCCAGGTGGTGGGCAGGCCGGCGACATCGAAGCTTTCCTTGATCGTCATCGGCACGCCGAACAGCGGCTGATCCGCGCGCGGCCCGGCGGCATCGAGCGCGCGCGCCTGGACATGGGCGGCCTCGAAATTGGGCACGGCCAGGGCGTTGATCGCCCCGTCTTTTTCCTCGATCCGGGTGATCGCGGCATCGACCGCTTCGGCCACGCTGAGCCTGCCGGCACGGATGGCGGCGCTGGTGGCGAGCGCGCCCGGCTCGCTGGTCAATTGCGGATAGGCCATGCGTGATCCTCTGTCCTTTCACCCCTTGCTGCCTGTGCTAGCCGCCGCGCGCCAGCAAGGCAAAGGGGGCTTGCCGCCTATTTCACGCCGCCAAGCCCAAGGAGCTTCGCCCGGATCGTCGCCTCGAGGCTCACGGGGAGAAACAGGCCCTGTCCATGGGCCTCGATCGTGCCGGTGCTAAGCTTGTCGATGGTGACCGAATAGGCCACCGGCCCGTCCACCCGCTGCGCCAGCGCTGCATCGATCTTGGCGCGCAGCTTGTTGAAATCGTTCTCGAAGTTCTGCCGCAGGGCCGCGGCGATGGCGCTATTGAACTCGGGCGTGTTGGCAAGCGCAAGCAGCAGATCGCCGCCGAGCGAGCCGGTGGCGCCGGTGATTGCGACATCGGCAAACTCGATCGCGCGCGAATCGGGCTGGTTGACCGGGCGGCCCACCAGCCACACCGTGCCTTGCGCCTTGTCCACCAGCGCAAGATCGGACGTTGCGGCAAAGCTCACCCCCACGGCGATGCGCTGCCCGGTGGTGCCATAGGCCTCGACCTTGTCGATCCGGGCGGTGACGCTGCCATAATCCTTGAGCGGGATGGGCCGCGCGGTGCGCTTGGCGAGAGCCTTGGCGATCACCGGCTCGAGCACGGCATAATCGGCCACCACGGGGATGGCGAGGCTGGCCTTGTTGCGCGCGCCTTCGAGCCGGCCAAGCGGAGGCAGGGGGGTGGAGGCGGGCGGCTCGGGCCGCGGGCCGACGATGGTCTCGACCATGCCGTCAAGCCCGAGGCTCAGCGTCAATTGCTGGCCACTGGCGCGGTAGCCGCCATAGAGGAAGCGCTGCGGGGTGAGCCGCGCCCAGACCGCGGGGTTGCGGGCATTGAGCTCGAGCACGGTGTGCGCGGCGCGCCAACCGCGCGTGGACGCCTCGCGCAGCTCGAGGCGCGCAAGTTCGCGCGCGATCTCGCGCTCGATCTGCTGCGTCAGCGGGCGCAGCTCCTTGTCCGCGGCCGAGGCAAAGCGGATGCGCTGGCCGAGAAAGTCGATCCCCGGCTCGCGCACCCAGCGATAGGAAAGGTCGGGCCGGGCGATGATGCGCCAGTCGGGCGCCACATCGAGCGTCAGGCGCAGCACCACGTCGGCGGCCGCGGTGGCGGTCTCGCCCTTGAGCACCCCGGCAATATCGCGCGCCGCCACCCGGGCGCGTACCGGCAGGGTGACGATGAGCTCGCGCCCCTTGCCTGTCAGGCGCAGCCGCCCGCGCGTGGCCGTGCCGGTGATGTCGCAGGTGACCCGCGGGGTCTTGACCGCCACCAGTTCAAGATCAAGCCGCTTGGACGGCACGCAGTCCATGTCCTGCCGATTGATCGTCCACAAGGTGCGCGGGAGGCGCTGCTCGAGCGTGCGCTCGAGCGCGCTGAGATCAACCGCAAGATCAACCGCGACATGCGAGGCCGCCGCCGGGATCGTCACCGGATCGCTCGCCCGGGGCGGGGCGATGGGCGCGGCGCTTTCCGCCTGGCACCCCGCCAAGGCCAGCGCGCCCGCTGCGATCAGCCCCAGCCGCATCCGCATCGATCCCCCCACTCGCCCCTGCCCTTGCCGATCAGGCGGGAGCGATCATGCCGCAAGGCGGATCACATGTGAATGGGCTTGCCGCTCACCGCGATCGCCGCTTCCTTGACCGCCTCGGCATGGGTGGGGTGTGCGTGCGACGTCAGCGCGATGTCTTCAGCCGTGGCGCCGAATTCCATCGCTTGCACCGCCTGGGCGATCATCGTTCCGGCAAGGCTCGCGATCATCCACACGCCGAGCACCCGGTCGGTCTCGGCATCGGCGATGATCTTGACGAAGCCGGTGGTGTCACGGTTGGCCTTGGCGCGGCTGTTGGCGCTCATCGGGAACTTGCCGACCTTGACGGCAAAGCCCTTTTCCTTGGCCTGTTCCTCGGTGAGGCCCACCCCGGCGATTTCAGGCATGGTGTAAACCACGCTGGGGATGACCTCGCGGTTGACGATGCCGGTATGCCCGGCGATGTTTTCCGCCACGGCGTGACCCTCGTCCATGGCCTTGTGCGCGAGCATCGGCCCGGCGATGACATCGCCGATCGCCCAGATGCCCGGTACCGCGGTGCGGAAATCGGCATCAACCTCGATCTGCCCGCGCTGGTTGACGCTCAGCCCCGCCTTCTCCAGCGCGAGGCCCTCGGTGTTGGGCCGCCGCCCGATGGCAACCAGCACGTGGCTGGCCTCGAGGCTCTGCGGCTCGCCCCCGGCGGCCTTCTCGATGGCGAGGGTGACGCGCTTGCCCTTGACCTCGGCGCCGGTGACCTTGTGGCCGAGCATCAGCTCCATGCCCTGCTTCTTGAAGATGCGCCCCGCCTCCTTGCGCACCTCGCCATCCATGCCCGGCAGGAGCTGATCGAGGAACTCGATCACCGTGACCTTGGCCCCGAGCCGCCGCCAGACGCTGCCAAGCTCAAGCCCGATAACCCCGCCGCCGATCACCACCAGATGCTCGGGCACCTCGCCAAGCTCGAGCGCGCCGGTGGAATCGACGATGCGCTTGCCCGCATTGTCCACGGCAACGCCGGGCAGCGGGGTGACGCTCGAGCCGGTGGCGATCACGATGTCCCTGGCGGTGTGGACAGCATCGCCCACGCGCACGCTGTGCGCATCCTCAAAGGCGGCATGGCCCTTGATCCAGGTGACCTTGTTCTTCTTGAACAGGAACTCGATCCCGCCGGTCAGCTCGCTCACCGCCTTGGCCTTTTCGGCCATCATCTGCGCCAGATCGAGCTTGGGCGTAGCGCTGATGCCCCAGGCGGCAAAGTGCCCGCCGGCGGCTTCCTCGAACAGCTCCGAGGCGTGGAGCAGCGCCTTCGATGGGATGCAGCCGACATTGAGGCAGGTGCCGCCCAGCGTCGCGCGGCTCTCGACGCAGGCGGTCTTGAGGCCCAGCTGCGCGGCGCGGATCGCCGCCACATAGCCGCCTGGCCCGGCGCCGATGATGAGCACGTCGTAATCGTAGGAATGGTCAGCCATCTTGTTCCTCTTTCGTCATCCCGGACGCGGCCGGGGGCGACGCGCAGCGCCTCAAAGATCGATGAGGATCCGGGTCGGGTCCTCGATCGCCTCCTTGATGATCTTGAGCGCGGTCACCGCCTCGCGCCCGTCGATCAGGCGGTGGTCATAGGACAGGGCGAGATACATCATCGGGCGGATCACGATCTGGCCGTCGCGCACCACCGGGCGATCCTCGATGCGGTGGAGCCCGAGCACCGCCGATTGCGGCGGATTGATGATCGGCGTACTCATCAGCGAGCCGAACACCCCGCCGTTGGAGATGGTGAAGGTGCCGCCGGCCATGTCCTCCATGGTGAGCGTGCCGGCCTTGGCGCGGGCGCCGAAATCGGCAATCTCGCGCTCGATCTCGGCAAAGCCCTTCTTGTCGGCATCGCGCACCACCGGGACCACGAGGCCATTGGGCGCGCTCACCGCCACCGAGATATCGACATAGTCGTGATAGACGATCTCATCGCCCTCGATATAGGCGTTGACCGCGGGCACGTCCTTCAAGGCAAGGCAGGCGGCCTTGGCGAAGAAGCCCATGAAGCCCAAACGGATGTCGTGCTTCTTGGCGAAGAGATCCTTGTATTTCTCGCGCGCTGCGATCACCGCGCTCATGTCGCAGTCGTTGAAGGTGGTAAGCATCGCCGCATTGTCCTGCGCGGCCTTGAGGCGCTTGGCGATGGTCTGGCGCATCCGCGTCATGCGCACGCGTTCGGTGT
>Ga0075012_10003919_pt1 | contig 13988 bp, 23 predicted proteins | sample All_14_2_FD_71474 | JGI IMG/M metagenome (GOLD analysis project Ga0075012, IMG submission 71474) | Freshwater microbial communities in response to fracking from Pennsylvania, USA - Allegheny Zone_MetaG_DW_15 | ecosystem: Environmental > Aquatic > Deep subsurface > Groundwater > Drilled... | reverse complement strand
TGGAAGCCGACGAACGAGAGGAGCAAGCATGAGCGTAGAGAAAGTAACCGTTACCAAGGTAGAGGATAAGTTCGAGGCACATGTAACCCTAGACGACGGTCACAAAGTATCTAAGGTATTTGACGACTTTGACCAAGCTAATGATTGGGTAAGTGAACAGAGTGGCGAAAACGAACCCCAAGAAGACGTAGTGGTAGAAGACAGTGAACCTGACGTCCCTACCGAAGAAGAAGTAACCGAAACTCACCCTGATAACCAAACAGAAAGCGACCAAGAGGATGGCAAGCAAAGCGAAAAGACTGACACCAAAGCAAGCTAAGTTCGTTAAGGGTATTGCCGAGGGATTACCTGCCGGTAAAAGCGCTCAACAAGCTTACGATGTGTCTAGCTATGAGGTAGCTCGAAGTATCGCAAGTGAGAACTTAACAAAACCAAACATTCGTCAAGCCGTAGATGAGGCACTGACATTACATGAATTAACAGCAGAATCCGCAGTGTTAATAGTTAAAAGAGCAATGGTTTACGAGGGTATAACAGAGAGAGATTCCTTAGAGATGAACCTAAAGGGAACTGATAGACTCCTTAAACTGTTACAGATGACCGAAGATAAGACTGCCCCAAGTGGCAATATTAACATCTTCAATAACAGTGGTGCTAGTACGTATATTAAGAAGGATTAGGCATAAAAATAACCCCTGTTACGGGGCTTAGGCAGAGTAGTTTAGGGACTTGCTCAGGTCACTGGTGTTAGGCGTTTAGTTTTTTAGCATATTTCTCGGCTTCTAACCTTGTGGCAAAGCTTTTAACAATCGTAATACTTTCGGTCTTACCCCTCTTAGTAACGACTTTTACGGTGTTGTGGCGTTTTTTAGGGTTGCCACCCATAAAAGACCAACTGGTGCTGTATGTTATCTGAGGTTGTGTTGTTGTCATCGGGTTTTATGCCTTTCCGATTTAGTTGATACTTAGAAGTATACACAACATACACACACCCGTCAAGCATTTTAGTAATAATCTTTGTGTATTGTGTGTACACACCGTGTGTAGTATTATGTAAGCATGAGAGTTAACGTATGGATTCGCAAAGAAAACGAGCAAGTGTGGCAGGACATGACCAACAAGTCCGAGTGGCTTAATGAAATGCTTGTGCGCGAAACCACCCCGCTCAAAGCCATGCCGCGTATTAGTAAGCCGGTTACTGAAGCCTTGAAGGACGTAGAAACCCTAGAGCCTGACTTCACAACCCCCCGCCGAGTCTTAGAGAACCTACCTAAACCCACTGCCTATTGCGAACACGGCCAACTTAAAGGCCAATGCCTGCAAAAGAAGTGTAAGTACGGACGGGGTGCATAGTATGTGTAAGAAGGGCTGCAAATGACTGACGAGCAATTCAAGTATGTTAAGCAAGTCGGTGACGTTATTTGCTTTGCGCTTGGTGGTATAGTTGTCTTACTAATTATATTGGTTATCCAAAATGATTAAACTAATCCTAACCATCTGCCTAATAGCCGCCCTAGCCTACGGCATACTATGGAGCGTAAACAACTTTAAAGAGACTCGTACCAACGTGCAGTGTCGTATTGATTATGGGTTAAAGGGGTGTGCAAAGTGACCTTTCTCTGTACTTTAATTGGTCACAAGTTTAAGGAAAAAGAGCTACTGCATTGGGGCATACCCTACAACACCTTCAGGATAACTACTTACCACCGGTGCCGCCGTTGCGACTACGAGAGAGGAGCCTAGTATATGAGTGACATCAGATTTAAAAGCGTTTCATTAACGGCTAGGCTACACGGTAGCGAATCATCATTAAGTGAATCCCAGCTAAGTATCGATGAGCCTATGACCATAACCGAAGCCTACGAGTCGGCTCTCTTACTGGTTGAGCAAATGTTTCCACCAGAAGTCAGGAACAAGGCATGACAGCTTTAGACTACGGGCTTAAAGGGTGTGAGCGATGAGAACTAAAGAGCGCCAGTACTACATCAAGCTGTTGAAACGTCAGATGTACCCACAACGTCCTTGGCGTGGTATGTTCAGCTACGGCAAAGAACGTCACCAACAAATAGCTGCCATGCAATCAGGTGTCATTGGTTCATTCAGCGGCATGACTATTGTGTACGCTACACCACCTAATACGGAGAATAAGACTAATGAATAACCAAACTCCCAGTACATTGAAAGAGGAAGAAGGTAAGTCGTAATGGGTAAACTCAAACGCTGGCTAGCACACCGCTTAATCAGATATGTAAGCACCGAATCACTTAATCATGAGTTAATGCGTCGCGGCATGGACGACGCATTTGGCAAGCTAAGCAAAGCGATGATTGAAACTTACTACGAGGAGTCAGTATAAAGATATGAATACACTACAAGACGCAGCCAACATGTTAGCTCGCAAATCAGTAAAGATAGAGGATAGTGCTGTCGCTGAATACATACGACTTCAAGCCGAGCACCTCGCTCGACAAGGCAAAGACCTGGCCGACTACTACCTGGTACGCGAGAATGGCAATCTAACCTATGACAAGGGCGATACATACAAGCAGGGCGTTTACTACGGGCTGAAACACAAGGACAAGGTAATGAAGGTGGAGTTTAGCGATGACTAAACCAACGCTTACCGACGCCGACTACAAGCTCCTCGCCTACATACAAGGAAAGAGTGTACCGTTTACTGTTAATGGGAAAGCCTATGCCTAGTATTGACTACAAGCGCTTTATTGAAGACCATTTTTATATTAAGAATAAGGATGGCGTCTTAGTTCCCTTTATATTCAATGATGTACAGAACTTGTGGTACACGACATTAGAGCAGGACTACCCCAACTTACAGGGCATACGTGAGAATATCTTAAAAGCCCGGCAATTTGGTTTGTCTAGTATTATTACAGGAATATTTGCCACTGACTTTATCATGAGTGAGTTAGGTGAAGTGCCTATCATCGACTCTGACATCTACTCTCACAAAGACAAGGAAACCCAGGCTCACATTGCCCGCTTCAACCTATTTCTAGATAGCTGGTTGTTCAAGACTCAAGGTGGTACAGGGTTAGACATTGAGAATAACCATGACGCCCGTCAAGCCATGCGTAAACAGCTACTCAAGACGGATAATGGTGGGGAGATAATTGGTCGTAAGCGTGGTGCTCAGTATCACTGTGAGACGGCTTCTGCCAAGGTTAGTGGTCGTGGTGGTACTAAGCAAAACATTCACTGGTCAGAAGTAGCCTTTTACCCTAACACTGAGATTATGAGTGCCAAGCTGCTTGTTACCGGTGCCGAAGAGCAAGTACCCGACCAAAAAGGTAAGGTATTTAGAGAAACTACTGGTAATATGATGGGTGACTTTTTTGCCACGGAGTATTACGCTTCTAAGAACGGCGTAGAGGAACATCAAGATTTTAAAAGTCGTTTTTATGGCTGGTTTGAACACAAAGCATACTCTCGACCCGCCCCTTCGGACTGGACACCACCGAATTATTACGACAAAGTATTAGAAGAGGGCAAGGCTGACCGTGACCAGTGCTTTTGGCACTTCGTAAAGACCAAGAAACTAGAAGACCGTATTAAGCTCAGAGAGAATCCGACTTATGACTACGAAGCTTTCTTGTTAGCCGGTACGGGGTTCTTTGACCCAGACGCTCTAATCTTCCACAACAACCGTATACAGAAACCAATAAAGGAATCACTCTATGTCAATGCCCTCTGACTTTAAACCTGGCTTTCGCTTATATAGACCGTTAGTTAAGGGGGAGTTTATTATCGTGTTCGGTGACTGCTCACAAGGTGGCTCTGACTCTAACTTCCACCAATACGGCAGTAAGACACGCAGCGACATACCTTTAGTGTTCCAAATGCAGGGAGTAGCCGCCGAGGCCACACCCTTCTTAATGGAAGGCTTACGCTGGGTATATAGGCAGACTGGGGTGAAACCGTTAGTGTGTTTAGAGCGTAACAATGGAGGCGGTAGTGAGATGCATCACCTAGTTAAGTTTAATACTGGCGAATGGTCTATTTACTACATGAAAGACGATAAGGGTATGCCAACTGATAAGCCCGGCTGGGACACAACTGGTGGAGCTGGCGGCTATAGAAGCGGTAGTGGCTCAGGTACTCGCCCCACTATGCTCGGGGAGTGGCTGATAGCTTACGAGAGTCATTCTATTCGTATTTACGACCAGATAACTCAAGAGCAGCACCAGACCTTTATAGTGAATAAGAATGGCAAGCCCGAAGCTGCCCCTGGGACACATGACGACGGGGTGATGTCCTGCGCTGGTTGGTATCAGCTATACCAGACGGAGAACCCAAGCATAGCCCACCGTCCACAGCGTGAGGTTAAAAGGCAACGCTTCCATGTTTAAGCTATTCAAACGTAAGACCAAATTGTACGACATAGGTGAGGTGGTAAAACTGAAAGTAAAAGGGGGTAAAAAGTGACCGACATCAAACACGCCAAGGTTATAACGACGACAACCATGCCAGACGGGGCTGAACGTATTGAGAGTGAGAGCTACTACGAACACCTCGCCCACAAAATGGTAGAAATGGAGAAGCAACTACATTTACCGAAACAAAGCCTACTCAAAGAGCTGATTGAGTGCGCTACATTACTGACTGAGGGTTCGGACAAGGTGACGATTGTACTAGAGCGCCGTGGTGATACGCAGGTGAAAGTTACCAAGCGGTGGCAAGTAAGCAAACAAGCGTTCCCCCGGTTATAGTTAAACGCTAGCATTTTCATAGACAACGTGGTATATTTCACGATAAGACGTAGACTTCCGCTTCCTCGGCTCTGCACTACCAATAAGGACTTGAAACTTATTATATGGCTTACTTAGAAGGCTCCGAGGTTTATAAAGCGTATAAAGACGCTTGTGACGAGGCAGACATTTGGCGTGAGGATTATCCTGAGTTTGAACGACTCATGAACAACGGCCTGATGGACGACCTCGACGAAACACTACCGGAAGTTAATGATGGCAGCCTCGCAGCGTCACTATTTAAGCTCCCTAAACGTATTATCTCTTCTGACCTACATGGCCGGGCTAAGGCAGTAGATGCTGACGAAGCATGGCTTACTGAACTTGCTAACATGCAATGGGATAACGAGATTGTCCCCAATGCTAACTCCCAGGCTCCGTTTCACCGTAAATGGAAAGACGCCGTACGTAAATCTGCTGGGTACGGCGGGCAACCTATCGTCAACCTCTTCGTAACCCGTGGCAACTATACTGGGTCAGACTTCATCGTTCCCTACGCTCAAGACGTCAAACTAGAGGCTGGCAAAGTATCTGATTACGATTGTGACATTATCTTCTGGGACGTCTACTACTCCAAGCTCCAGTGGAAAAACATGATTGAGCAAGCCGAAGAAGAGATGGCTGAACAGACAGAAGACGGCTACAACAAGTGGAACCTAGAGGTTATGCGAGAAATCCTCGCTAATGCCGAAGAAGAAGAACGCCCTGGTGACCAAGAACCCTCTGAGTTAAATGATAAAGGCGTAAAGCGTGGCGGTATTCACTGCTACATAGCTTTCCAACGAGGCGTCGAAGCACCGTTTATGATGTGTCACCCAAAGCACAAAGATGTAGCGGTACGTGAGTGGTCTAACCCTGACCCAACTGGTGATGTTCCTGTTCACTACTTATACTGCTACCAAGACTTCGTAAACCCCTACGGTATCGGGATTGTAAAACTTGCTGGCGGTACGCAGAACGTGCTGGATTACATGCGCCAAGCTGACGTCAAAGCTACTCAGTTAGGTCTTGACCCACCACTCGATGTACACGGTGATGCTGATAGTGCTGACCTCGACTCACTGGTAAACGAACAAAAAGCTTTGTGGTTTACGGGTAACGCAACGGTAACACCCGTACAGATAGCCAATACGGTCTACCAAGAGCTACCAAACCGACAGGCTATGTACAAGACGAGCCTAAACCAACTTATCCCTACTGGTGATACCAGTATATCTGCTGAAGCTGGTGACCCGAACTACTCAAAGACTCCGGCTGGTGTGAAGTTCCAACAACAGAGTCTATCTATTGACGATGAGGACTTCAAGGACAACTTGTACCAGACCTACAACGCGGTAGCTAAGAGCATGATTAACACTCACTTTGCCAACATGCAGGGTACAGACCTTATGAAGCTATCTGACGAGCAGCGTGACATTTTGCAAAAAGCTGGGTTAGAGTTCCCTGTTGACGAGATGGGACAACCAACCAACGAGCTAGAGGTTATTTGGGACGAAGCCCGCGCTACCTTTGACTTTGAAGTAGACGCCGAACAGGACAAGACAAGTGATGACGCCCAAAAACTAGAAGGCTTACTCAATGTTGCTAAGTTTGCCGCCTCAGACCCGACCTTTGACCAGCAACTTATGCAGTCCGGCAAGAAGCTAAACCGTGGTGAGCTATTCGCTGACATTGTGAACTTAACGAGCGACAACGACAAGATTATCGAAGACATCGGCGAAGAAGACCAACAGCAGATGCAAGAGAGTATGGGGCAACAAACTGAACCAGAGAAGAAACCGTCTGATTCTATTACTTACCGTGACGCCGTAGAGACGGGTGCGATAGATGCCGCTGCCGCCATGCTACAAGAGCAAGGACTCCCTGCTGATGGCCTTGTACAGTCCGCCGAACAACAAGCTATGGCACAAGAGCAGCAGATGGCGATGGAGCAGGAACAAATGGCTCTCCAAAACCAACCCGTAGAAGAAGAACCTACCGGATTACTTAACGACCCCCGTATAGACGACTACCAGAAACGCTTTAAGGTAGACCCTGATATCGCTGCGCAAATGGCAACCTATGCTGACCAAGGCTACCCTGAAGAAGACGTAATGATGGCTGGTAAGCAAATGCAAGACGCCCGAAATCAGGAGCAAGTAAATGCAAGCGCGTAACGATTCCCTACTATATTCAGGTGGTGGTGGCCAAACCCCAGCCCAACGTCGCAAAGAAAAAGTCGAGACAGCTAAGGTAAAGCGTGAAGAACGCCGTAACGCCCTACTACCCCACGAAGAAGACGTTATGGCTCTGTTCGACAAGGAGATAGAAGCTGCTCAGTTACAGATGCTATCTCATATATCACCGACTACTCCCGCTAAAGACACCGCTGCTATATTAGCTGCCCTGAACCTGCACAAAGACCTCGTAGCTAAGTTCAAGATTAAGCTACAGAACGCCATGCGCGGCAAGGTAACGCTATGACAGACGAAGACAACTACGTAGAAGAGCCAAAGGAGCTTATGACTCGTGAAGAGGCATTAGCTGCCGGGGGTATTGACCTAAACAATCTACCAAAGCAAACCCACCGCTGGGTAGACCGAGGGCTAGTACTGAGTTGCGAAGGTGCAGGTCACCCGAATCACCGGTCATTTAAGAGGCAGCCGATGAAACAGTAGACGGTAGTGCTGTGAGGCGGTCGATTACCACCATTCGACCCTCTCACAGTCCCACCTTCACGGGACATGAGTAGCATCTCTTAAAACTGCATGGGTAGTTCCCTTTAATAACATGGTCGCTCACCTAAACTAACGAGCAGAAGGAAGGAAATATGGCTGATAACACAGCTAAGGCAGAAGATACTGGCCTATCGGACGCCGACCTATCAACAGGCGAGGAGTTAGAAGACTCGGACTTTGAAGACGAACTCACTACTGAGGAACTCGAACAAGCCGAAGAAACTGACGAATCTGAAGAAGCAGAAGACGACTCAGCGGCCACTGACGAATCTGATGACTCCGAGGAAGAATCTGACGATGATAGTAGCGACTCAGACGAGTCGGTCGAAGAAGACAAAACGGAAGTTCTAGACGAAGCTAAGGCTGACGCACAAGTAGCTAAGAATACCGAAGCTGCTGCCCGTGAAGCATTTCTAGCCCGTCAACGAGCAAAAGCCGACGCCCAAAAGGAATACCTACAGGGCGCTAACGAGGCTTACGACCTAGCGCTCCAGCGGGGCTTATCTGAAGATGAAGCCAGAATGGAAGCCAACCGTGACCTTGCGTTCCGTCAACTCCAAATCGACAGCTACAACAACAAGGTAGAGGGTAACCAAAACTGGTTACAGAACGGTATCGATAAAGCCGTCGCCAGCGTGGACTTGTTCAAGTCAGGTACACAGCTTCAAAAAGAAGCATTGGCTGACAGTCTCGATACGTTTGAAGCACTATACGTGCGTAAAGACCAAAACGGTGACCCAATCGAAGTTCTTGTAGACCCCCACACCGGTGTCAAAGCCGATGTACACGCATATTTACAACGTGAAGCTGCTCGAATCAAGCTACTCACTCAAGAAGGTGCCAAGACACAGGACAAAGCGAAGACAAACCAGAAATCGCGGACGCTTGCCCCACCGTCCAAAGCACCGAAAAAAGCTAAGTCCGACCCCGGACTCGACGCCTTTGACGAAGAAGCTGATTGGTAGCTTCCTAATACATATAAGGAAATAAACCTATGGCTATTAACCTAGCTAAGAAATACGAGGCTAAAACCTCTGACCTCATGAAAGTCCGCCGCAAGACCAAGGGCATGACTAACCAAAACTGGAACTGGAAGGGTGTTGATACAATTGTTGTTACAACCCTGACTGACGCTGACCTCGTTGACTACCAAACATCAGGTGCTAGCCGTTACGGTGAAGTAACTGAAGTAGAAGACACCCAGCAAACCTGGACACTGACCGAAGACCGCGCATGGACGAAATCAATGGACAAGAAAAACATTGATGACGCTATGATGATTCGCCAGCCTGGTAAGTACCTCGCCCAGATGACCAAGAACAAAATGGTTCCTGAACTCGACGCTTACATTTTAAGCACAATCGTAACTGCTGGTGCTGTTTACGACCGTGACGACATTGTCGCTGACGCTGCTACAACTGCTAACAACGCCTACACCAACTTCCTCGACATTAACGCTAACATCACTGACAACGAAGCGCCAGAAGACGGCCGTGTTGCTGGTATGACTGCTGCTTACTACAACATGTTGAAGCAAGGTGGTTTCGTACTAGACAGCGATTCAGCCTACCGTGACCGCAAAACTGGTAACCTCGGTACTGTTGACGGTGTAAGCGTGACTATCATTCCTAGCAACCGTATGCCAGCTAACACTGACCTCGTAATCACACACCCACAAGTGACTGTTGCACCTGAGAAGTTAGTTGACTACACCCTCCAGAAGAACCCACAGGGTATCTCAGGCTACGTTCTTGAGTACCGCCACCGTTACGATGCGTTTTGTGACACAAACCTCATCAACAGCGTCGGCATACATAAAACGGCCTGATTAGAATACTTTATAGTATTTTTGTCAATATTAAGTAAAGGAGACATACATGGCTGAAGTTAAAAAGCTTAACTTCCTCGAACGAGCGAAGGCTAAAGCAGCTTACAATGTCAAAAAGCGTATTCGTGACCAAGAAGAAGAGCGCAAACTCAAGGAAGCCCTCAACACTGGCGGTGACCTCGATGCTCTTCTCGACAAGGAAACCCAAGACGCAAATAAAGAAAAGAAAGGTAAGTAAACATGGCAACAGTAAACAAAACCGGTTTCGGCCACTTAAACAGCGTTGACCTAGACGCCTCAACACTGACTCTATCCCTAACCGCTCACAGTGGTAAGGTAGTAAACGTGTTGCAGACGGCTACTCTGACACTCCCTGCCGTTGGGACTATGCACCGCTACATCGTACGTGTTGGTAAGGCTGGTATCACAGTGACTATTAGTCCTGCTGCAGCTGACCTAATCGCTGGCGCTGGTGCTTCAAACGCTGGGGCTGGTACTGATAACAAAGACGTTATCTTTACCAACCAGCCAGCCGGTAGCTACATTGTACTTGAGTATGGTGACGCTAACGGTTGGGCGATTGTTGAATCGTTAGGTACATTTACCTTCGAGGCCTAGTAAAGCTAAGGGGCTAGTAATACGGCTAGCCCCCTTATCACTTAAATGAGAGACAAGCATGACGGAACTATTTGACGAACTTCAAACAATCCACCAGCAGAAACAGCAAGCTGCTATGCAGGACGGCGACAAACAGCGTCAGTTGGATTCTGTTGAACGTAACCGTCAGACCATGCTACAGTCTCTCCAAATCCTCTTAGAATATCTCGACAAGCAAGTTACCCGAACCGAGGTGGTAAACCAGCTCAAGTCAATTAGAACGCCTGATATTGATAAGGTTGTCCAGGCAGTTAACCAACTCCACGAAACCCAGAAAACTCACCAGAATACTGACCTGAGTGAAGTAGTTACGATTATGAAAGGTTTGTTAGCTGAGGCTAAGGCTATTCCGAAAGAGTTAGCTAAGGTAGAAATACCGAGTGAAGTGAGTATCAAAAACCAGATTGACCACTCTAAAGACTTTCACAACTTACAAAAGGCTGTTGAAGGGCTTAAACTAACAGCCGAGGCTCCGCAAATAACGGTTACACCACCCGAAATCAATGTTGCCGCCCCCGACCTAGCTCCACTTGAAACAGTCACTAAAGCTGTAGAGAAGGCTGTAAAGGCGAACAAAGCCCCTGACATTATTAAGACTGAACAGACCAACGTGCTAATAAGCGAGAAGTTCGATAGTTACAAGATTATCTACAATTCGTTCGATGATGAAGATGGCCGAGTGGAAGCTATTAAATACTTCAATGGACGTAAGCTTGTAGCTACACTGGCCTATTCGTATAACGACGATGGCAATATAACGGGAGTGAAGAAGAGCTAATGCAACGAGTTATTGTTGACCCCCTAACCGGTATGCCGAGTATTCAGGAACTCCCTGAACCGCGTGGGCGAGGCGGTGGCTCTGCTAGTGGCGTACGCTCAGTCGTAGCTGGTACAAATATATTGGTAGACAATTCAGACCCTCGCAACCCTATCATAAACGCAACGTCGGCAGAGTATAACGTCAAAGACTACGGTGCAACCGGTGATGGCTCGACTAACGATACGGTTACCATACAAGCCGCACTTGACGCTTGCACGACTGCTGGAGGTGGCACAGTCTACTTCCCAGCCGGTACTTATATGGTTGACGCTGACCCTGACGTAGGCAGCTACACCACAGTACGAGGTGACGGCTTCATGTCTTGTGTTAAGCGTATGGCTGGGCCTAACTACGCAAATAACTTCCGTGTGCAGTCTAAGACCAAAGTACGATTTACTAACCTACGGATTGACGGCTCAAAGCAAGACATTATAGACAACTACAGCGCCACAGCGCTTGATTCTAGCCATATTTACACGACTTGTAACACCATTTACATTACCGGCGGCAATGACCGCGATAACCCCAGCACAGACGTCACGATAGACAACTGTTGGATTCACGACAGTTACTTCGGTGCGGTGCAGACCGACGACGTAGACGGTCTAATCGTCACAAACTGCTACCTGTACCACAACCGCGATAACCAGATTAACGCCCGTGTGAACGGCTGGGGCGGTTATACCCGTAACGCCGTTATTAGTAACAATATGGTGTACGGCGTCGGTCCGATAAGCGACCCTAACCAGTACAGCGGTATTCAGTTCCTACGCGGTCAGTACCTTACCATTACCAACAACCTCGTGTATGGTTTTGGCAACACGACTACATGGGAGGGTAACGGTATCGGTATGGAGGGCTGCCGCCACGTTACAATCTCCGGTAACACCGTACACAGCAACCTAACGCAAGGTATTAAAGTTGACCGTACCGTGGAGGGCGAGCCGACCTACTGGTACGATTACGAAACCTACCTCGAAGATGAATACGTCATCCACAACGGCAACAAGTTCTACGCCCTGCAAGATTCAGTTGACCAAGCCCCACCAAGCACCGCGACCAGTAACGCTTACTGGCAGTACACTACGGCTGCTGGTGGTGACCAGTGGAGTATTGACGTTGTTATATCGAATAACATTATTGCCAACAACAACTTCTATGGTGAATATGGCAGCACGACAGACGGCTTTTACTACCAGTACAGCAAGCAGATTACCTTTACCGGCAACACGCTATACGGCAACTACCACGGTATTAAGAACGGTCCGCACGTCGGCCCCATTAGCTTTATAAATAACGTCATTGAGAACTCACAGCACCTCGGCGTGATGCTGTATGAAACCAATGACCAGCAAGCAGCACCAATTTTCAAAGGTAACACTATCCGCAAGAACGGTAGTAAGGGCATTGACTCAGTTATCCCAGTCATCATCGAAAGCAACTACATAGCCGAGAATAACGGAGCTGGTGTAGCTGTTGGCATGGGCGGTACCCCGACCCTCGCTCTGCCGTTTATTAAGGTCAGTCATAACACGTTTGTAGACAACGCCGACTCCGGCATTGTGGTAAACGGTGGCATAGCAGACACCGTGAATATTGACGTCGAGTTTAACTTCGCACCTCCTAGTTCAGTACAGCCTCGTGGTCTTGGTGAGAACGGCAGTAAGATTACGGCGCGGTTTAACCGCTTTGTAGGACAAACCAGCTCACCATATTACCTAAGCGACCCTGACTCAGTGTGGATTGACGAAACCACGGTAGATGACCTCTCCGTACATCTCGCTGGTGATGAAACAATTACAGGCGTTAAGATATTCAATGCCGATAGCTACAACGGTTCGGTAATTACTAACGACATTACGATAAGACCAAACGCCGGACGTAGCACCTCTGCCTCTATGTTCCTCGACAACACGCTTGGCAATATCTGGGAGTTTTTCTCTAGTGCTACCGGAGCGTTCGGGGTGTTCAACGCTTCTGCCGGTAACCAGCCATTCTCTATTGCCGCAGATGCAGCCGGTGGCTCGTTTGAGATTGACCAATACGGGCCGGTCATTGGCGGGCGTTTGTACATGAATAATAAAGACATTAACGCGGTTGGGGACGTCAGGTTTAACGATACCAGCCGTGGCCCCGTTATTAAGTCCCCTGACGGTGCAGAGTGGCGTATTAAAGTAGACAACAGCGGAAATATAACGGCTGTAGCAGCCTAGTATTGACCTATTAAACTGCTCATGGTATACTCCCCGTTAGAGAAGCACTAAAAAGGCTTCCCTGCACTGCTTAAAGAAAACAAGGAAGCCTACATTATGAAATCACAAAAGCTAACAAAAGTCATCGTCTTTCTATGTATAACGTTCGGCGTTGTGTTTTGGTCGGCTGTAGCAGCCTATGTTGTTGCCCCAAAGGGTGACCAGATACCAGCATTAACTGTACAAGCCCCTACTGAGCAAGACCCTGATTTACTCGCCAAAGCTGCTGACCTCGGTATAGATGTGAGTAATATCACGCTTAGGTATGGTGAAACATCTGCCGAGAAACGAATGGCTGAATATACGTATACAGAATACGATGATGAATCTGTTAGCTACAAGATAGTGGTACGCCCCAATCCTTCTACTAATGAGGTTTATGCTAGCTTTGCTCATGAGTACTATCACTACTATTGGGATACGCACAAGGAAGTCCGTTCTGTAGCCCCCCTTGTCCGTGTTTTATACACTTCCTACCCTGCTCTATATGACCGTATGGCCACTTACCGCAACCAAGGAATGGTAGACGCTTCCGAAGACTTTGCTAATGAACTGTACGCTATTATTTGCACGGAGGTTAATAGTTCGGCGATAAGCGCTGACCTACAGACTTACTGCTCTAACGGAGTACCTAACAGGAGTATGATTACCAGTATTTACTAACTTTCGATTAAACAGCCTGTGGTTAGGTATAGCAGTCCCTTACCAAACCGTATTTCTAGTTTTTATACGGTGACAATTCGCACATCGAACATCACATTTGCTTATTTCTTCAAAAACACGTTTCCATGAGTATCTTTTGCTAACCAAATAACTTATATTAGCTATCTTATTATCTCTGTGGTCGAACTCAAGGACTCTAATGTCTGAGTTATTACAGTCAATGCATGGATGCAAATTCAGGTATTCAGCCACCTGTTTCCTGACATTTTTTCTATATTCTTTATC
>Ga0075012_10003914_pt1 | contig 13992 bp, 13 predicted proteins | sample All_14_2_FD_71474 | JGI IMG/M metagenome (GOLD analysis project Ga0075012, IMG submission 71474) | Freshwater microbial communities in response to fracking from Pennsylvania, USA - Allegheny Zone_MetaG_DW_15 | ecosystem: Environmental > Aquatic > Deep subsurface > Groundwater > Drilled... | reverse complement strand
ATGCTCAAAGCAACAACGGCAACCACAAGGACCGCAGCGAGGGTCATAGCCACCGGGCGCTGCCGCCACGCTCGCTTCTTGTTTCGGTCGGCGAACGGCAAGATCACGAGGATGGCGAAAAAGACGAGTTCGCCCCACACAATGGCGGACAGTCCGAACCAGTTCTCTAGCGTGAACGGCCACCAGAACATCCACGGTGGTCTGGTGATTTCGATCCCAGCCACCGGCGACGAACCGATGGCCGGAGGAAAGAGTACCGCGAGGATGCCGAGGAGGCCCGTCAAAGCGATCCCGAAGGCGACTAGTCGGCGGAGGTGACGGGTGAACGGCTGCGTGGGTTCGGCTGCTGCGGCCTGCTCGCTCGAGGCGCCCACGGGCAAGCTCGGGTGGGGGGACATGTGATGACGTTTGACGAGCAGGAAGTGCAGGATTACCAGCACGAGAAGGACTCCGGGGATGATCACGACGTGAGCTCCGTAGAGCCGCAGCAGGATAGAAATTTGGTCGGAGAAGTTGGGCGAGAACCAGAAGCCGAGCCCGCCGAGAAGGTTGCCGATTTCGAAGTTGTGGCCGAGGGCTTCGAACCCTTCCTGATCCCATTTCAGGACCGTTCCGGTGAAGATGGCGAAGGTGACCAGACCGAACATCGCAACGCCGACGAGCCAGTTCCCCTCCCTGGGCTTCTTGTACGACCCGGTAAGGAAGACTCGGATCAGGTGGAGCAGGGCACCCACATACATCGCTTGGGCGGCCCAAAAATGAACCCCTCGAATCAGTCCACCCCACGGGTTGGACTGGGTGGCGCGGATCGACTGGTTCGCCAGTTCCGGCACAGGGGCATAGAACTGGGCAAGGATGATTCCGGTGGCAATAAGCAGCACGAAGCTTACGGCGGTGATCCCGCCGAGTGTCCACGCGAATCGGTTGGCGTGCTCGGGCACCGGGTAGGCGAGCGCAGAGATTCCCATCCGCTCATCGATTGCAGCCCAGGCCTTGCGGTACCAGGTGCGAGGTTCCGGGTTTTCCGAAACGGGAGCGTTGTCGACGAGTTCAGAGGGCATCGTTGCCACGCCCGTTCGACCTGGGTTGCGAGGATCGCTTCCGGAGGCCCTCGGCTCCGAGGATGTCGCGGCGCAAGTCTCGCAGGCTCTCATGCGGCCGGAACCGCACGGCGAGGACGATGCCGCCGATTGCGACCAGCACCGAGAGAATAAGGAAGACCCAGTTCGTGACGGCGAGCGGACCCTGAGCAAACGGGGCCATCACGGTGGAAGTTCCGGTCTCCACACCCACCGCCGGCTTGAACTCCGCGACCGCTGCAGTGATGGACTCTTGAAGAAGGTCTCTACCAGACTGGGTGTCCCCTGCTGTGAGCGAAGCTTTGGCTTGTAGTACTTCAGCGACGTCGACTCCGTCCTGGTCTTCAGCGGCGAGTACCTCATCCACCTTCGTCAGAGCGATTGCGGTGCCAGTCGGAGACGGGTCGTTCACGAGGTAACTGAGTGCCTGCTGCACCATCACGTAACCCTCGGCGGAGGAATCCCCACCGTGCGCCCATGCCGGCTGGCCGAACACAGCGACACTCAGGAAGACCATAACCAGAGACGAGAATGCGAATCGCCGGACTCGCCCGGCCCCCGCCTCGTTGCGATGGGAGAGATTGTTCCGGGCAAAAAGCCTGCCTCTGATGCGGTGCATTGGTGCGACCCCCCCATCGAGGGTGCTCCTCGAGCACCCGGAAGTAGCATATTCCGCAGCAACGCGCGCGCCAAAGGGTCTTAAGTCCCAAAGATGACTCGCGACTCTCTCGCCGGAGACCCCAAGCACCGAGGGCCAGCCCCTGCACACGGCCCGCACCGGATGAAGCCAACCGACTCGACTCATCGGCGCCATCAAAATTCTGCGGACATGCTCTTCGAGGCTGAGATCCGCCGAATCATCTGCGGGGTCCATCTGTCGGCCCGACCTTAGCCCGTCGGGTCGAGACTGCCTGTCGTCGGCGGCTTCGACGAGCTCATTGACGAGCTCGCGGTGTAGCCCTCTTCGCGGGGCAGATGCGCGAGGATCCTGAACCGAGTCTCACGCTCAACAGGTTCCCCAAATACGCAAGCACTGTCGATGAGTCTCGTCGACTCGTGGACATAGCCGACCAGCAGGCACAGTATGGGAATGCACCCGCCATGTCAGGCGACGCTGCGTAGACGCGCGCAAAGGCTCGAATGTGAACAACGCTCGGCTGCTGGCCGGCCCCGATGTTCTAGTGGCGGGACTGGAGCGATCTCCATGACAGTCTCCGCGGCCAAGATGCGAACCCGGCCACCTCAAACGCTGGGAGTAGAACAAATGATCGAACGAACTGTTGCCGCATCCGTACTGGTGATCGGCACGGGAGGCGCGGGCCTTCGAGCGGCCATCGAACTTCGCGAGCAGGGCGTGGACGTTCTCGCCGTTGGTAAGCGGCGGCGATACGACGCCCACACCACTCTGGCTGCAGGTGGCATCAATGCGGCGTTGGGGACGATGGATCCGGAAGACTCGTGGCAGCAGCACGCTGCCGACACCATCAAAGAGTCGTACGATCTGGCAGACCCACGCATAGTAGAGACGATGGCGAAGAACGCTCCGGAGGGTATCCGCGAACTGGAGGAGTGGGGAATGCCCTTCGCCCGGGAGGCGGACGGCCGAATCTCCCAACGCTTTTTCGGCGCGCACACCTACCGGCGCACCGCCTTCGCCGGCGATTACACCGGCCTGGAGATTCAGCGCACTCTGCTGCGCCGTGCCGAAACGGTGGGTGTTCCAATCATCGACACGATCTACATCTCACGGCTACTCGTAACTGATGGGCAGATCTTCGGGGCGTACGGATTCGATGTCGTCGACGGGTCACAAGTGGTGATCCACGCCGACGCGGTCATCCTGGCGACCGGTGGCCACACCAGGATCTGGCGGCAGACCACCTCACGGCGAGATGAGAACACCGGCGATTCGTTTCGGCTGGCTGCTCTGGCCGGCGCACGAATTCGGGATGCCGAGCTCGTGCAGTTCCACCCCTCGGGGCTATTGGAACCCGCCGACGCGGCCGGGCTGCTCATTTCGGAGGCGGCCCGTGGTGAAGGCGGGATCCTGCGCAATGCCGACGGTGAACGTTTCATGTCCCGGTACGATCCGGAGCGGATGGAGCTTTCTACCCGGGACCGGGTAGCTCTGGCGATCTCCACCGAGATCAGTGAAGGCCGCGGCACACCGAAAGGCGGGGTCTTCTTGGACCTGACCCACCTCGACCGGCAGCAGGTGCTGACGCGGCTGCCACGGGTATACCGCAATATGCTCGACCTGCAGATGCTGGATATCACCCGGGATCCGATCGAGATCGCCCCGACCGCGCACTACTCGATGGGTGGGGTGTGGGTTCGACCCGAAGATCACGGCACCGATGTCGCTGGTCTGTATGCGATAGGCGAAGCCAGTTCCGGCACCCACGGCGCGAACCGGCTCGGTGGCAACTCCCTCACTGAGCTGCTGGTCTTCGGGCGCATCGTCGGACAGGCCGCCGCCGAGTATTCCCGCGCGCTCTCCGCCCAAGTGCGAAACCACGACGCTCTGGCGCAGGCACGTGAGGAGATCGACACGCTTCTGGCCGGCCGCGGCTATGACAATGTGCGCAGCATGCAGCGCGCCATCCGCAACCTGATGAGCGCACACGCCGGTGTCATCCGGAACGAAGTCGGCCTGAGGCAAGGGCTCGTTGAATTGGACGCGGTTGAAGCCCGCATGCCCGATCTTGCCGTACATCCGGATATTGCCGGCTTCGACGATCTCGCGCATGCGTTCGACTTGAAAGGCTCCATGATCGCCGCCCGCGCCACCCTCGAATCAGCCCTGGCACGTACCGAGACGCGGGGTGCGCACAACCGTTCCGACTACCCCGCGCTTGACCCTGCGCTGAGGGTCAACATGGTGTGGTCCCTTACTGATGGTCTCCGCCAAGAACTCGTCGCTAACGCCCCCATCGAGATCGCCCGGCTGATCCCGAAGGTCGACGACTCCATCGTCGGCAAACTCGTCGAATAGCCAGGATACGGGGCACAGTGAACGCGAACCCCGCCTTTCGTCGGGAGATACCGTAGACGTCCGCGTGCTGACGCGGTAGCAACGAAAGGAATCGCATGACTTACGTGATTGCAGCACCCTGCGTTGACATCGTGGATCGCGCGTGCGTCGACGAATGCCCGGTCGACTGCATCTACGAGGGCCGCCGTGCACTGTACATCCACCCGGATGAGTGCATCGACTGTGGCGCCTGCGAACCGGTGTGTCCCGTCGAAGCCATCTCCTACGAGGATGATCTTCCCAAGGCTTGGGCAGATTTCAAAGCAGACAACGCGCGCTTCTTCACTGTCGCGCTGGCCGGCAGGCGAATACCGCTCGGTTCCCCAGGCGGTGCGACGAAGAGCGGACCCACCGGTGTCGACACAGCGCTAGTCACCGGCTGTCGTGCGAAAAACCGAGCGGATGACTACGGATGACTTCCTCGCGGTGCCAGTCGCGAGTGCCGTAGCACGCATCAGAATTGAGGGAGCAGATTGTGCAAAAGACGTCGATCACAGCGCTCGTGCGACAGCAGTTCGAGATTGCTCACGGCGCGTCCAGCGGCCGGAGCGCGACAACCGTGTACGGAGGTCACGAACACGTTCTCCGACAGACCGTGATCGCTCTACAGTCAGGGAGACAACTCAGCGAGCACTCCGGCCCGGGCGAGGCAACCATCTATGTCCTCTCCGGGCGGGTCCTGCTAGAAAGTGGGAACATGTCCTGGTCGGGCTGGATTGGTGACCTTCTCATCATCCCCGCGGCCAACCACACCCTGAAGGCGGTAGAAGACTCGGCCGTGTTGTTCACCGTCGCCAAGCTGATCTGAGCACTACCCCGTAAGTGAACGCCCCGACCGGGCCGGGTCCGCAAGTGCTGGACATTTCCTTTGGCCGGCCGGCCGCCTCTCGCGAACTCGAGGGGCCCGACGATCTCATCTAGCCCGCATGTCGCCCCACTGGACCGCCATCGGGAACGTCGTCGTCGTCATCGTGTTGAACCGAGCCGGATGTACCGATCGCCGCAACTGCGGGCCGCCTATCGTGGCGGCCGTCGGGGTTGGGTTCCTCATCGATCCCCTGTGGTGGGCCCGCCGGGTCAAAGGAGCCACCCTCACTCACCCAATCGGTTATCCTGGCCACGTCCGATCGGGTCAACGGGCGAGGGCGACGGAGGAACGACGCGAACTTGTGCGTGAGCTTCATTGGACTACATCCGTTTTCTATGCCTGAACGGCGAGTACGCCGCGGCCGCCAAGCGGTTCGAGGTTTCATCCCTCCACTGCCTGTCGCCTCACCTGCACCACGGGCACGTACCCAGCATCCCACCGCTTACCTGACTGTGGGCAGTTCTTACGGGCCTCATCCGCACCCGCGCCGGATAGACGTGAGTTCGCCGTCCCGGCGTATCGCTGCCTTGGTGGTGCATTCCGTACTGAGCGTGAGCGCGCCGACCTCATCTCGCGGCCGTTCGGGTAGAGCGACTTCAGCGCAGACCCGTATGCGCACCCTGGCAGGTCGGCACTTGCGGGTACGTCGTGGACTATTCGGTTACGTCGATGATCATGGTCAGACCGCCTGCACCGTCGGTTTCCACGTTGTTGTTGGTGGTGTGGTGATTGATGTGGCAGTGGAGGATCCACTTGCCTGGCCGAAGCGCTGTCCAGATGACGTCGTAACGCTGGCCGGGTGCGATGTTGATGGTGTCCGCGGTGAACTGTTGATTTTCGGCCAGCTGTGCCCCGTCGCGCGCGACGACGGTGAACGGACCCCCGTGGATGTGCATGGGGTGAATGTCGACGGAGTTCGAGCCGATGAACCGGATTCTGACTGTTTCACCGACCTTCATCTTGATCGTTTCGGTTTCGGGGTAGGCCTTGCCGTTGATGGTGAAGTAGTTCGCAAGCCCGCCTTCCATGGGCATCGATGGGAAGGTAAGGCCCTCGCGGTTCAGCCATTCGCCGAGCTGGATGGCGTAATCGTAATCGGCGGGTACCTGCTCGGCAGAATCTGCCGGATCGATGATCAGTGCCCCGTACAGACCCAGGCTCTGTTGCCTGTCTGCGTGGTCGTGGGAGTGGTAGAAGAACGTGCCCCATTGGTTGACGGTGTATTCATAGCTGTACGTGTCGCCCGGCTGAATCGGATCTTGGGTGATCTCTGCCGGCCCGTCCATCTCGTTTGGCACGTCCAGGCCGTGCCAGTGCACGGTGGTGGTCTCGGGGAGTTCGTTGGTGACGTCGATGCGTACCCGGTCGCCTTGGGTGAACGCCAGGCGAGGTCCGGGGATCTGCCCGTTGTAGGCGTACGCATCGATGGCCACGTCCGGCAGGATCTGCCAGCGGATCAGGGATACCGTCAGTTCGAACACTTTGACGCCGTCCTCGATGCGGACCGGCTCGAGGAGCTGATCTCCGCGCGCGTCTGTGTCGTACGCGCTGGTGACCGAACGCGGGTCGACCGCGGCCATATCGCGCATCGCCTCGCCAGGGGTGTCGCGGGTCATAATCATTCCCGGCGGCATGATGAGACCCCCGACGTCCTGGGCGCTGAGTGTCATATTGACCGCGTTCGCGGGTGCGACCATGCCGACGATCAGCGCGATAGTCGCGACCGCGGAGACCACGACCAGCTGTGGGACCGTGGCAGCTCCGGGGCGATCCATCTTGGGAACGGCGGGCTCGCGCCGGTCGTCATTGTGCTGTTGGGGATGTCGGGGCTGGTCGCTGTGGCCTTTCTGAACCTGGGCGGTGTCCTGCTCGGCTCCCGGTTTGCGGACGGTCATCAGCCCATGCTTGAGACCCTTCTTGACCATCCAAACGTTGGCCGGGTAGGCCAACGCGAATCCCGCTGCGACACCGACAGACATGACAGCCCAGAACAGCAGCTCGGTAGGCGACATCGCCCGCATGTCCCGGCCCATCATCAAGAAAATCATCACCGGCGCCATCCCGGCCATCATGAAGTTCATGCTGATGAATTCCGGGAGCAGTGTTCGCCGCACGTTCTGCAAGTAGCTGCCTCCCATTACGTTCTTCATGAACACGGCTTGGAAGATGAACAGACCGAAAGCGAATCCGGCAATGTACTCGATGATCACGTCGAGCCACATCGGCAATCCCAGCGTGGCAGTTATCGCGGCAGCCGCGATGATGCCGGTCGCATCTCCCGCGACACAGTGGATGGTTGAACCGATGCCCTGCTTCCACAGCGGTTTGGTGAATTCCTCGTGCTCGCCAGGCCTCGGCTCCTTATCGGCCAGGACGTAGAGCAGCGCCCCTATGGGGCCGAGGTACAGGGTGACGAGAATGAAACCCCACTTCATCACCACCGGCTCCGGATTGTTTCGGAACTGGTCGACGCCCACCCAAATGGTGCTTATCGCGACCAGGACAAACCACACAACCAAGAAGTAGTCGATAGGTTGGATCAGCATGGGAAGTCCTTCCACAAGACGTAGCCTGGGGCGATTCGGGGGGAGATGAACGCTACTCTCACCCCGACGGTGAGGCGCGAAGAGTGTCGAGTGACGTGTTCGTCGTCATCGGCTTTGAGGACCCTCCCGGAGGTCAGTGATTGGCGTGTGGGTGACCGTAGTGGTGGGGGTCCGCGTCGAATATGTTGGCGCAGCTTGTCGAGCAGAACGAAAACGTCGTTCCTTCGTGCTCACGGGTGGTGGCGGCCGTGGCGGGGTCGATCTTCATGCCGCAAACAGGGTCAGTGACGAGCGCGGCGGCATGATCATTGTGGTGCGTCATGGGAGTCTCCTGGTGAACTTGCGAACTACCGATCTCGACTACCGGGTTGGAGGCCGAGGCTGCGGCCGGAATGGCCACAGGCTTTGGGGTGAACCGGCGTAGCCGGCTCGAGTTGGTGACGACGGACAGCGACGACAGCGCCATCGCCAGCGCCGCGATCATGGGGCTCAGCAGCAGGCCGAACGCTGGATACAGCACGCCGGCCGCGAGGGGAATGCCGACGATGTTGTAGCCGAACGCGAATCCGAGGTTCTGCCGTATGTTGCGCATCGTGGCGCGGGACAAGTCAATTGCGGTGACCAGCCCGGCCAGGTTCCCTGATATCAGGGTGATGTCGGAGGCTTCGATGGCGACGTCTGTTCCGGTGCCGATCGCCGAACCGACATCGGCCTGGGCTAGTGCGGGGGCGTCGTTGATGCCGTCGCCGACCATCCCGACGACGCGGCCCTCGGCCTGCAGGCGCTTGACCTCGTGTGCCTTGTGCTCGGGCATGACCTCCGCAACGACACGGCCGATGCCGACTTGGCGGGCGATCGCGGCAGCGGTGGCGCGGTTGTCGCCCGTCATCATTACGACATCGATCCCGCGGGCGGCGAGATCCGCGATTGCTGCGATCGAACCATCCTTGATCGTGTCGGCGACACCCACGACGCCCGCAGGACGCCCGTCGACGGCGAGGAGCATGGGGGTCTTGCCGTCGGCTGCGAGTGCTTCCATGTCGGCAGTCAGGCTCGAGATCTCAACACGCGCCTCGGTCAGCAGTCGGCTGTTGCCGACGAGGACCGTTCTGCCGTTCACCTGGGCGCGCACTCCTTGTCCGGTGATTGATTCGAACCTGTCAGCCCGCGGGATGTCGAGTCCGCGGTGCTCGGCGTCGGCAACGATCGCGGCTGCGAGGGGGTGTTCGGAGTCGCGTTCTGCTGCGGCGATCAGCGCGAGCAGCTCGTTCGCGTTGAACCCGTCGGAGGGAAGGACGTCGGTTAGGGAGGGTGTGCCGTTGGTGATCGTGCCGGTCTTGTCCAGGACGACCGTGTTGACCCGGTGGGCGGTTTCTAGCGAATCGGCCGAGCGGATCAGGATGCCGTTGCTCGCGGCCTTGCCGGTGGCGACAGTGATCGACAGTGGTGTGGCCAGTCCGAGGGCGCACGGGCAGGCGATAATCAGCACGGCGACCGCCGCGCTGAGGGCGAACACTCCGGCCGGGGGTGGACCGAACACCCACCACGCGGTAAAGGTCCAGATGGCGATCGCGATGACGACCGGCACGAAGTAGCCCGAAACTTGGTCGGCCAGACGCTGGATCGGGGCCTTGGAACCCTGGGCTTCCCGGACCAGTTTGATGATCTGGGCGAGCATCGTGTCCGCGCCGACCTTGGTTGCGGAGTACCGGAAAGACCCGGTCTGGTTTATGGTCGCGCCGATCACCGTGTCGCCGACGGATTTGACGACCGGGATTGGTTCCCCGGTGATCATGGACTCGTCCACGGCGGAGGAGCCTTCGATGAGTTGCCCGTCCACCGGGAGCTTCTCGCCCGGCCGGATCACCACCGTGTCGCCGGCCAGGACGTCGCCGACGGGGATCTCGGACTCGGTGTCGCCGCGCACCACGCGTGCGGTGCGTGGCTGCAGGCCGATCAGGGTGCGGATCGCCTCGCCGGTCCCGGCTTTCGCCCTGGCCTCCAGGAGGCGACCGAGGAGGATCAAGGTGAGGATGACGCCCACTGCCTCGTAATAGACTCCGCGGGCCTCAGCGGGCAGCACCCAGGGGATGAAGGTCGCCACCAGGCTGAACCCGTATGCGGCGATCGTGCCGAGGGTGATGAGCGAGTTCATTTCGGCCGCGCGATGAGTCAGCGCCAGCCAGCCGGTCCGGTGGATCGGCCATCCGGTGTAGAACATCACCGGGGTGATCAGAACGAACTGGAACCAGGGCAGGAGTAGCAAAGCGGGAATCCATGTGGCCCCGAACAGGTCGTGGGCCATCACCGCGAGAAAGACCGGAAGGGTCAATACCGCACCGAAGATCACCCTGCGGCGCAGATCCGTGATCTCCGCGGCATGTTCGTCCGCCTCCTGGTCCCCCCGATCCCCCAGGGGCGAAGAGGGGATGTCGCCGGGGACTCCGGAACTGTCCGGGGTGGTCGGAGTGGGGGGCTCGAGCAGGGCGGTCGTAGTTCGCGGACCCGCGTCTGCTCCAGCGACAACCTTCACGGTGCCGTGGAGCATGTTCATTCCGCACGCGAATTCGAAGTCGCCAAGCTGCTCCGGGGTGAACTCGACAGCGGTCGTCGTGTGCGCGGGTAGGCCTTGATTCACCTTGAATTCGGGAAAGACGACGCGGGACGAGCAGTCGCCCGTCTCCTGCCGATCGAACAGCAGCCGAGCCGGAACCCCCTGCACCACCTCCACAACGTTAGGGGAATAGCCACCCCTAACGATGATGGTCTGGACCTGCACACTCCCCTCGACAACAGCGCGCGAGGAAGCGCGAGGAGCGAAAAAATACCAGGCCAACAGGCCGGTCAGAACGACAGCACCCACCACCACGATCACATTCACTTCGATTCCCCTTCACTTCACCGTCAGTCGATACAACGATCGACGCCGGGGAGCTTGTTGAGTTTCCGTTCGATCCGCGTCGCGCAGGACGCGCAGGTCATCCCGGAGATCTCGAGCTCCACATCGAGCGCGCTCATGAAGGGCTGCCGGCGAGGGCGTACCCCGCCTCCTGCACCGCGGCACGTACGCGTGCGGCATCGATCGGGGCTGCACTGTGAATGGTCACACGCGAGGAGCCGCCGGCGTTCAGATCGACCGACACGTTCTCGACCCCGTCGATCGCGGTGATCTCCTCAGTGACGCTCATCACGCAGTGTGAGCAGGTCATCCCGTCCACCAGAACATCCTGTGTGGTCAGCGACGTAACGGTCGCAGTGTCGGTGGCGGCCGCGGTGGAGCAGCAGCTGCAGCCGGCGGCGGAATCGGTCAGGCCGAGGTCGGTGCGCTCGTTCGTGGTCATGATGGTGTCCTCTCGGTCGGGGGGTGTGGTTAGGAACGGACCAGGCGGGCGATCGCCTCGTTCGCTTCACGGATCTTCTCCGCAGCGACGGCGCCGCCCTCAGCGGTCGCTTCTGCGACGCAGTGCGACAGGTGATCGGCCAGCAGGGACAGCGCCACCGTCTCCAGCGCGCTGGTCGCGGCGGAAATCTGCGTGAGGATGTCGATGCAGTACTTGTCGTTCTCGACCATCCGCGCGATCCCGCGCACCTGACCCTCCGCGCGGCTCAGCCGCTTCAGAAGGTCGTCCTTGTTCCCGGCGTACCCGTTCATACCTCCATACTATACCCCCCTATGGTAAAACGCAACTTTGCCGCGAAGACCACGGTCAGTATTCGCGAACACACAGGTAGCTGGATCCTTTGCCCTGTCGCTGGAGTCTCGAATCTTTGAGTGCCGGCGTGAGGTGCAGTCCAGAACCACCGAAATCGCGATTGAGGGCCAGCCGATATTGTCGGGGAGCGCCCGCCGCAGCGACCGTGCTCGCCGACAACTCGTCAACTGGCCACGGCGGCATGTTCGCGCATTTTGGTGCTGTCGGACTCGATCCAGACGGAGTTGTCGACGATGCGGCCCATGACTGCGTCGGCGCGGACGTCATCGGTTCCGCCGACACGGCGCGATGATCGCTGCACACACGAGTATGTACTCCAACCCCCACTTGCGTGCAAGACCCTTTCGGCGAGCGCCATGCGTCCGTAGCGTCGCTACCCCTGGTCACGGACACCGTGACGCTTTCTGCAGCCTCGGGATCAACGCAAGGAGAAGAACCGCATGTCCGCACACCCGACAGAAAACTCCAGCGACGAGAGGACCACCCGTCGCAAGACAATGCAGATGTACGTCAGGTTCGGTGCAATGATCCTGACCGCCATGGTGGTCATGTACTGGGTGATGTTCGCCGGATCGTGGGAGTGGAGTCACATCCGCTTCAGCGAGAGCCGGGTCTTCATGGCCATCACGATGGGCGGCACGATGGGGCTGGTGATGCTCGCCTGGATGCTCAACATGTACAAGAACACCAAAGCGAATATCGCCGTGATCAGCGTCAGCGTCCTGCTCATCGCCGGCGGCATCTTCCTGGATCGCAGCCAGATCCTCGTGGATGACACCGCGTTCATGAGCGGAATGATTCCGCACCACTCGTTGGCGATCACCCGGTCCGAACGTGCCCAGATCGCCGACGTGCGGGTCTGCGAGCTCGCGGTCGGAATCAGTGCGGCACAGCGGCGCGAGATCTTCGAAATGGACTGGCTAATCCAGGACATCACGCAGAACGGGATCGCCGCGACCCCGGCGGAGGCATCCGCCCGTCCCGTGCCCGCCTACGACGAACCCGCCGACCGCACCTGCCCCACCGAATAGAACGTCTCGGGTAGCGACCGTCTACGCAGTCCGGCGGAGCGCCCTCCCCAGGTCGTATCGCCCCGTCTGCGGTAGGGAGTCGACTGAGTGGCAATACAGTGACGCGGCAAGAGGGGGAAATGACCGGGTGGCCCGCGGCTCGGCACACCCGGGAGACCAGGCAAGAGCAGACCGACAGCCGGGGGGCCCAGGTACGTCGGGCTATTGGGGGCTTTGTCCATTAGCGGGACGGTGCCCGTGGTCGGCTGCGTAGGCGCCGAGCAGGTCGGAGACGGTGGGACCGGAGTGTGCAAAGCGGTCCCGAAGAACCCCGGCGAAGTCTTCCAGCGCACAGGTCAGCAAGCTCGCTGCCAGGCGCATGTCGGGCCGCGATGAAGAAGCCCCGACTCGGGCAAGCTCCGCCGCGTATGGCAACATCGCAGCGAGCGAGGTGTTCGCGTCGCTATCGCGGAAGTAATAGGTTTCCGAATATTCGCTCAAGTCGACTCGAGCCTGGATTATGTCGGTCGATAGCCGCTCCAGAATTCCCGCGAGCAGAACTGAGTCAGTATCCCGTAGCCCGGCGAGAACGTCCGCGCGTCGAAACGACGACAGTTGGATCGCCAGCACTCTGCGTCTGGCCAAGGCGGGATAGATCTGCAACACCCAGGAGACTGCCACGGTCAGGAGCGCGAACCCGAACAGTGCCTCTAGCGGCGTGGCAATCTGCAACCAGCCCGGAGCGGGCACGATGTCGCCGAAGCCGAGGGTAGATATCGTGGACATGGAAATGTAGAGGGCGTCAAGCGCGGAGCTGCTGCCGCCAGGAGAGGGCCTTGAAGCATAGACGAAACCTGTGGGGATGGAAGGCAAGTAGATGAGTCCCCAACCGACGATCGCCAACGTGCCCCACACGACGATGACGGTCAACAACGCTACCGGTCCCGTCAGCCGGGCCAGCCGACCCCGCCCGCCTCGGAACCGTGAGAGCCGCCAGATTGTGCTCAGCACGAATCGACTCAGGCTGCCCTGCCCTTCGGGATGACCCAACGTGTGGAAGATGTCGCGCAGAACAAGCAGAACGACGGCGGCCCCTACCACACGCGCTAACCAGTCCATCAGTCCTCCGATCAGACTACGAGAGCACTGCGCATACGAAAGCCTCATCTGCACGGTCCTCACAGCGCGCGCGGCTCCGACAACTATCGCCGGGCTCGGCCTTAAAGGGCCTGCGCGAGAAACCGCTCCGAGACGTCGTTGCTCAGTTCGATGCCCCTGTGCCGGAACTAGCGAACCAGTCGATCCGCGTCATCCAACATATCGGTCGTGTCAGCCACGGCCACCTCTTTCCGGATCCAGCCTGACCCAGATCCGCTATTCAGACCGCCCTTCCTGCGCGCTCGTCCTATACGAGGTGCGTTATCCGCGTTTGAGAAGTTTGCTGAGAAGTGGAAACGAAGTGGTCTCGGATGCCGGTGGGAGTGCTCTCCGCCGGGCGCGTTCGAGTGCAATCGTCACACGCCCGGCAAGAACGAGAGCGATCACAAAAACGAGCGAGCTGAGCCCGAACCCGAGACCGGCAAGTGGGCTCGGTACTGCAGTGACCGTAGCGCTGATCGCTCCGGCTGTCACGATCATGATTACGACCAGAAGCACCAGCCAGCGGTGCGCTCGTTTGCGCTGAGACTGACCGCTCCCGGGGGCAGCCATCACATGCCCAAATGGTTCTCGGCCGGCGTGAG
>Ga0075012_10003913_pt1 | contig 13994 bp, 9 predicted proteins | sample All_14_2_FD_71474 | JGI IMG/M metagenome (GOLD analysis project Ga0075012, IMG submission 71474) | Freshwater microbial communities in response to fracking from Pennsylvania, USA - Allegheny Zone_MetaG_DW_15 | ecosystem: Environmental > Aquatic > Deep subsurface > Groundwater > Drilled... | reverse complement strand
AATACCACCATCTCAAAGTCGGTTGAGTGCGTCTCTGAGATGGGGTGGATGGAACAAAAGTAAGGGACGTGCGAGGGGGTCTTAGCATCGCGGAACTTGAGCATTCCGGTCAGGATGGGCGCCAGCACCACCTTGGGAGGTCCGCTGACCTCAACGGCCGGGGCCTGACTCTCTCCGTCCCTTCCGATCGGTCGCCACTGCACCGAGACTTGCTTTTGTAGGGACGGCCTCGTCTTCTCGTCCACCGTCGGCGCGACTGCAGTGATCTTCGTCTCCTCCTTCAACGTGGCCTTGACCGACTGGATCGACTTCTCGGGCTCGGCCGTCTTCTTCGTCCCGGGCTTCTTCAATCCAGGCCACATCTTCACATATGGCATCTTCTCAAAAAAGTCAAACTTGTCGTCCGGGAGAGTGCTCTGCGTGGGGTTCGGAACCTTATCCTCCAGCTCCGTAACGACCAGGGCCTTGATTTCTTTGATCATCTTGTCGTTCCCTCCCGAGCTGTTGCACGAAAGGTCCACGCACATCCGCGCCGTGTTCATTACAAACGGCTTGAGATGAGGACCAAACAGAGCATCGCGCTGGCAGATCTTGACCGCCGTCTGCGGGATCAGAGCCGGGGCCGCGCTGAGCATGTCGATGACGTCGTCCCACGCGGCCAACTCGACGCTAAAGATCCGGGCAATGTCCAGATTCGGGAAACGGCCCTGGAGGCAGCTGAGGAAGCGCTTTCGGTCGAGTCGGACGAGATCGATTTCGCGTTTGCTCAGCGTGACGCGACGGTCGACGCTGTACGCATAGGCCATCCGCGATAGGTACACTCCGACCATGTCTCTAACAAGCATTCGCGATATGCGGAGAACAAACTGAAGCTCCAACAGGACCTGAAAGTCCTCCAGATAGTCATCGACCGTGGCGCAGACGACGGCCATGCAGTCGTCCGTGTCCACGAGACTCTCGAGGTGCGCGCTGGTAAAGAGCAGGTCGAGGGTCTGCCGCAAATCCGACAAAACCATCCCGTTGAGAGCCTCCAGACACTTGTCCGCTCCGACGGCGCACTTTTCTCTAATCGGCTCAAAGTCAATCCGGTAAGAATCGTTCCTGTGCTCCGTTTCCAACTTGGAAACGTGCTCGAGGACGGACCAGCAGTCATTGGCGATGGCGCAAGCGTAGGGAAGGGAATCCGACTTCTTTCTAACCAGATCCTGCGTCACCTGGACTGCGTACAATCCCAGAGCCACGGCGCTCATCGAGACGATTTCCGACTGCAACCGCTTGACACCGCTCACCTTACCCAGCTGTAGGGCCTGGTCCAGGAGATTGAAGATGTCCGTCGGACCTGGCGTCTGGTATCGTCCATCCAGGCGAATGAATACCCGGTTCTCCCCCTGCATGCACGTCTCGAAAATGACGTTATCCACCCAAGCCGTGATCTGACGTTCGCAGATCTTTGAGTACCTCAGTGCCATGTTCTCTGCGTTATCTAGCAGGCCAAAGGGGGGCAGCTGCGCCAAAATCGCCTCGCCGACCTCCCCCTGCAGAATCTCCTTTATCTTGGTGTCGTAAGCGGTAATAAGGTCCATAAAACGCAACAGCTCCCTGACCGAGAGGTTCTCGTACGACTGGTCCGTGACGAACTGGGAGAGCTCGTCCACGATGCGAATGTGAAAGAAGCGAATGATTCTCTCAAATATATCAGGTCTCGACTCGCGCCTCGCTAGTGTAAGGCCTTTTGGAACTCCGTTCACCGGCATGCACTCACGCGCCTTATCATCCAGCTCCTCCAGAAGGACTGTGACGGCATTTAGGGCCTTCTTTCGGTACTCCGGGTCGCTTCTGGGAGGAAACAGACTGTCGAGATGTCTCTGAATCCGGATGAGGTGATCGGCCTCCGATTCGTTATCCCAGTCTACAATCCACTGCGGAGTCTGGTTGGGCATCGGTAAATCCTCTTTCTCTTCCGATCCCGACCGATTCATCTGCTTTCCAACCGCAGCCGCCACTCGCTCTTGCAGTACGCTGACCCAATCCTTCGCCGCGTCGGCTGTCGGGGCCTTGAACTTGTACTCCCGCCCGCCGGTCCGCACAACAAAACCCCTGCCGTTTGAAGTATCGGTCAAGTCAACAATCGTCTTCGCCGGGCTCTCGGGATCCACAAGCACGATTTCACCCTCGTAGTCGTTCTCAGCCTTGGAATTATTCTGGTAATACAACATCGACGAGTTCTTCAATCTAAAGTACCGGTCCTGCCACGGTTTGAAGCGGATACCGGAGGGCATCTCCAAGTAGCCCTCCATCTCGCGAAGGACCTTGGGGACGGGGATCTTGGGTTTCAATGTCTCTCGCTTCGCTGCCTCAGCTGCTTTCTCCGCGGCCGCTTCGGCCCTCTCAATCTGAGTGACCCAGAGCTGGGCATCTTTGACGCTGTCGGCCTTCAAATCCAAGTCACGCGAGTTCCCCTCCTTGACCGTCTCACACTCTACTTCGAATCCGCCGAAGCGGTCGGTGAGATCGGCCGCGAGAACCTTCAGCGTCGGCCTTGCCTTCTTCAGCTGGCGATCTGAGTAATATGTTAGATCGGTTCCGTTCAGCACAAAGAACCTTTTTTGATAGAAGCCCCATCGATTCCGCTTCTTTAGGTATCCGTCCGCGCTAATCTTTTCCGGCGGCGAGTCATCCTCTGGCCGGGGGTTCTCGTCTTCGGCCGACAAGAGCGGCTCGCGAGCCACGTCCGCCATTCTTCCGATCGTCGCAAGTATCGTTAATCCCAGTGTACAAGAGTTGTGCTCGATACCTTTTATGCACTTCAGGGCTTTCCGGTCACCTTGGCAACTACTCTGCGAGCGAAATGAGCCCCAGACTGCGGGTGTCGGAGACTGGACAGGGCAATCAGTAATCGCTGCACTCCAACAGCAGCCGTCCAAGTCTCTCTCTCACGACCGCGTCGTCGACTAAAAATTGAAAAAGAATTTCTTCCTCTATTCCTGACAGGCAGAAACCGAAAGGTTTGGGAGCAAGTTGTGGGTGGTATGAGGACCTTGCCTAGCCACGCCAAAGGAGCCTTGATGCTCCTGCGTCCGTCGTTTTGTTGTTGTTGGAATTGTTCTTTGAGCGAGCGAGCGATGCACATGCAAAGCCGAAGGCGCGATAAGGTTAAGACAACGTTCAAAAATCGTCGTCTAGTACCAGTGTGGTAGGTAGAGCCAGATTCTACTACGTCCGCTTGGCTTGCTTCGCTCATCACTAGACTCAAGTATATCATACATACACAACTTAATAGTGCGGTCTTCCTTACTTTGGCGCTGGCCGATTGTTCTATTCTTGTTAGGCATCGTCGCTGAGAAGTAGCTCTAGAGTTTGGAAAATGCATTCCAACGCATTAGTGGGGAGTACCAATTCACCAAAGTTCTCAGCTACTACTATCAACGTCCACCAGGACAGATATCCATACTGCCTGGTGTGGACCCCGATTCCGGTATTGACCTGGGTGTTTCCGTTCGTGGGACACATGGGAATCTGTACCAGCAAAGGCCTCATTCACGACTTTGCCGGCCCTTACCACATTGGTGAAGGTGACTTGGCGTTTGGGAAAACGGCTCGGTACATCCAACTGAAGCCTCAGGTTACGGCGGAGGAATGGGACGCGGCAGTCGGGCGAGCTAATGCGTGCTATGAAAGAAAGATGCATAACATCTGCTTCCAGAACTGCCATTCGCACTGCGCCACGGTCCTCGACGACGTTGAGTTACACGGCTTTCGGCACTGGAACATGGTCATCCTAGCGATATGGATGTTCTTCGGAGGAAAGTTTGTTTCAATCCGAACGATGTTGTACTCTGTTTTGCCAAGTGCGATCATCTATGGGTTCGTGCTAATGGCAGCTGTAACGCAACGTCAAATAGGTTAGCTCAAACCAAGCTGTGGTATTCATGTTCAGCTGGTTGACTCTGACTCTCGCACCACCAACATTAGCATCGGCACGGCTATCGTTGAACAACCTGGACAAAGAACGGGGACGCGCTGGTATATTGCGACGACTAGCACGCCAGCTAGCCGCCCATTCAACGACAACTACAGTTGGGGTTGCGTGATCTGGCTCTGAAGTGACATGATCCTCAGCACGATAGTGTGGGAATTCATTGGGTGTTTTACAGTAAATGTTGAGCTCTGTTCTGCTTGCCGCACTCGGTAATTTTGGAAAACCCTACGAACCACCTGGAAAGCCACTAACCCCTCGTCGTAGCGACGCGGCAATTTCCGATCATGAACCACATCTGCCACAGAGGTTGTTACAGATAAAATACTGTTCGATCATAGTGATTGCCTGGCTTTTTCAACCCCTGCCCATGTGCTCTTCCTGGTCGCGAGGTCGTGAACTTCGGCATACTCTAGCACTGAACATGCGCGAGGACTGCGCGCAGACAGAGGTGCCTTAGGCGACATTGCTTCGCTCTCACTTCTTTCAGCTCGCTAGGTGTGTGACTATACAGCTCACATGCACTTGTTTATATCCTCTCCAGCGCCTGCTAACGAGCGTGCCCTAGAGGGCGTTACCAGGTATGCTGTGGTCATTTCTAGTGATTCCCATTTCTATACTCGTACTGTAGGTCAGTTGAAGTGGTGCCTGATGTGCACAGGGTGAGCGACACCGCTGCGTATCTGTAGGGAGTCGCGGGCGCACACTTCAAGACATAGTCCTTCAGAGCGGCGGGTGTGCGGGGTGCGGTGCGTGTCGCGCACACGCGGTAAGAGCTATCCGTGTCAATTATAATATCCTGAAGGAAACGAGAATACTACAAAAAGAACAACAACTACGAAAACAGAGACGGGATCATGCAAGCATCGACAAAGGTTTTCTCTCCTATGGCCCCTTCCTTGGAAGGCAAGAAAATTCAACCTCATGTCGCGGCTTATCTTACCCACGTCGCATCTTACCTTACTGCAGCCATACTGCTCCTTCTTGCCTCGACGAAAATGTGCACACGAAGAAAAAAAGGCGGTTCGTGACATGTTACTAGTACTTGCCGTGTCACACAACAGGCCAGAAAAGCAGTTCGTGTACGTATCCGATTTTCTTTCCTTTCTTCCTTCGCTGTCTGGATACGTACGTAGTGGTATACAGATGTACACTCGTGAGAAGTCTCCAGGTTTCATAGAATTGACTAGTCGTGCAGCCGCTATTGCTCTCGATCGATTCGACTCCCTCCTTTCTTCTACAACGCAAGGGAACCGTTTCGCAAACCTAAGCATCATCACCTCATCATCGGCATTACGCCCATTTTGGTGACGATTCTTTCTTGCCGTGAAGGAAGGAAACGTTGACCGACCAACGGCGCAGCGGATCTTGGCTCATAGGCATTGAAGGCCGATCTCGCCATCCTCGCGCTCCACTTTGACACGCTCAACCGCTGTCCGGTAAACCCGTATAGTCGCCCTCGTCAACGCATTTTCTTTCCTTGGAGTGGGACTCTGCGCAGCAGTCCCTTTGTGGTTAGTGTCCCTATAAGTCTCGATAACAGTGCTCCTGGCACACAGGGCGAGGACACGTCGTACGTAAAGCCTTTATTGTTTACCCGTCTCACGAACAGGCAGCAACCGGTTTCGCTGAAGATTTCTTGCGGAACCGTCATATCGATTTGCCCCTTAATTCGGTTCCGGATCTCGCTGTGACAGTTATCACTAGCGGTAAACCCCAAACACAACCTCTACGTTGATAGAGAGTTTGGATACAAGGCAAAGGTCTTTAGCAGTCGATGCGACGACCCTCAACCAAGTTTGCTTCTTGCTAGTCTTGATAGAACATCTTGCCGCTAAAATGTACTCGAGTCAACAATCGTTGTTTGACTTTGGGTACTCGGCGAGCATACCCTCGCCCGAGGACAGCCGGCTATCGACATCGTTCGACCTTGGCATCCCCAGACCTCTCCTGAGAGACCCCGAGTTCAGCCCGGAAGTTGCCGATGACGAGCTCTACCGCGAAATGGAGCAGGCCTTACAGGAACAGCGCGTGTTTCCTCGTGACAGGTACGTAGCGAACAACTACCTCCCGGTGTCCCAGCCTGTGAGCTATGGATACTCTGATACCGACTCATCTTCTTCAGCCGAGGGCCTCCATGAACCTCAGTTCGAGTGGCTGTCGTTCCTGGACGATGAGCCTAGCGGAGCAGCGCGGCGGATGAAGCGCGGATACGATGGCGCGTTCAACAGCGACATGGGCCAAGTACCTATCCACTTCAAGCCAGTCGTCCAGAAGCCTACGGATCTGGGCGATGGCACTAAGAAGCGCAGACCGAGATCCACTGTCAAGCGGACCAAGCCTCAGGTCGTGGCAACTCCCAGCGCAACCAGCACTGTCATCCACCCAGCCACCGAGTCCTCCAACAGTGTCGCTCACCAGCTCCGTGCTGAGGGCGGGGCGCCGATGACTGGAGCCACTACTCGCGCCGAGTTCGAACGACTGGTGGCGCCGCTGACCACCGCCCTGCTCATGTGTGTCGCAACCGAGCTTGGTGGCCTGCGCGAAGGCAAAGAGCGCGTCTATTCGTCAAGTGCGGGTCGCGCCCCGGATCATGCGCTTCGCGATCCCGTGGACGGACGGGCGTTCACCTATCGCAAGGTCGTTCCCCACCAGCACAAGCCGGAGAAGATCGGCGATCCATCGCCCAGATGTTTCGCCTGCGCAGTACGGATGATGCACGATCGAGCTCAGGTGCTGGTCAGACAGCGGCCAGACGCCATCTCCCAGCAGGAGGATCGGACCCCGGAGAACGTCGAGATGGCCAGGAAGGTCATCATATCAGCTCTCGGGTTGCCGACCAACACTCGGGTCTTTGAGTACGAGATCATCCCTGGAGACTCGTCGTAATCTTACCATAGCCTCACCCTCAAAAAACCGCGTCGTCGTCGTCAACATCCTCATTCGTGCTGCCTTCTGTTCTGTGTGGAGTAGATAAACAAACCTGCTGTAGCTTCTGTTGGAATCGTCGTCGTCTCTACCCATTAGCGAGTTTATAGACCGTAGATAATAACGCTTTGTCTTGTTCAAAAGTAATAATAAATTTTACATAATACAACCACCCTATTTTGATCTCCGTCCTCGCACGTTGCAGTCTACAGATACTTGTACGCGGGGAGAACCTTTGAAGGATCCTCGTCCTGAGTCAGCTGGAACGGCTGCGAGTTTCGCCTCTCCAGGGACTCTAATAGGTCGTCGCATTGGCTGTCCCGTGCCAGCGTAAACGCCCTTGAAGTTGAGCTTGAACCTACGACAGAGGGGGGCGAGGAAGCATCCAAATAATCAAACTCTTTGGGTTTTATAGATGCGGGTTCTTTGAACTGAAAATCGTCTCCGGCTAACCTGAACGCCTCTTTGCTAGCGGCTCTTGATGTGGCAGAGTGAACGTCCTGCGGGAGATCGCGAGCCAGTCGGAAGGACGCCTTTCTCATCGGGACGGCCGCGATACGAATGAGTACATCATCATCGGCGTAATCAGCTTCCGTGGTGGTCGTCATTGTTGGCGTTGGAGAACGCTGCAGAACCTCGGAAAAGAGCCTGGCAAAGTCGAGAGGAGTCCTCAGAGCGATCCCCGACACAGTCTCCTCGAACACCAAGTCGTTGTCCCCGCTTATAGGACCACCAGCAGCAGCTTCTGAACACCATTTCCAAGCCGCGTAAGAGTCTGTCAGGCGAGTCCGCCGTATCGTCCCGTTTGGGAGTTGCAACTTTAGTTTGATCATCGTCCCTTCCACAGTGATGGATAGTTCTGTCTGGTCTAGAGGGCGAGATACCGTACGGGAAGGGCAAAGGAACCTAGAGAGGTTTCAATTGAAGGATGGGGAAAAAGTCAGACCAAAACGAGTCACAGTCTTCTCCAACTGCTGTGCGAGAGTATAGAGACAGAGAACGGTAGACTACCGTGGGTGTGCGTTGCAATTGTTCCTCGTACAATAAAGTAGTCGAGGTATATTAGTGATTCCGACTCCTTCCTGCCTGGTTCTTCGTTGATGTCCGTTGTACCTACGTGGAAAGAACATCGAGTATCCATTCAAACAGAAGACCCCCGAATCGCAAGCCTAGCGTTTGTTTGTATGTAGGGGTCTTAGTGCAAGCAGATCGATGGCATTGAGACGTTCGTTGCCCTACAGTACTGCAGTGATCTAATCTGCTGTGGCATCGCTTCCCTTGCATTCGGTCGGCATTATGTCAAGCCAACTGACTGCCTTGAGAGTATTCGAAGCCGAACTTGTATTGATGACCAACATCTCTACGACAAGATCTGTACATACAGCGTGCGATTCGTACTCTTGTCCGGTATTTACATATGATACAGACAACATGACGCTGCTTGCCGCAACCTACTTAGTGAGGGTATAACCTTTGCCGTCATCGCAACCCTTTGGCCGGCAGACGCACCTCATGGCCCTCAAGGAACCGGGGTGCATTTCGATTTTTGAAGTCCGGGAGGAGGAGGGTCGTTGTACATGAGCATCCAACCATTGAGAACGATACACAGGCAGCAGTCTCTTTCGTAAACTGCAAAACAGTCACGAGAGCACGTCCTCGCGGTGCATCGTTTGAGCCGGGCGGAACAGATCAGGCTGGAACAGTCTGCGTCGTCCCAACAAGCATCGCCGTCCCCTCGTCTAGGGGCAAGATTGGGCTGAGGAGACGCCGTCCGCCAATGAACCATCGGCGACAAGGTCGGCGACCCAGAGGGTTTCGAGGAAGACGAGAGACACACCTCAAAGAATTCAATATTCACCTTGATTGCCGGATGTGTTGCGACGAGATGAACGGAAATCTTGGGCACTGAAACGAACGATGCGAGGATGTCAGTCTCCAGTTCGCATTGAGCGGCGATCTCCAAAAGGATGGATGTAGATGGGAAACAGACTGAGCCGGGAAGAGAGCGAGGCCTCGCCATCCAGTTCGCCGTCGTTGATCGTCGTTTGAATCTCTGCGCGAACCACGCACTCATTGGTTGCGGGGACGATGACCCACTGCTTCCCAAAAACCAAGAGATCCCCGCCGACTTGATTGGGAAACCGGGGAGGTCTTTGGAGGTCTTGAATCTTCGTGTGGCCTTGACAACGACTGGGTATTCAGCGATATCCGCATCGCGGCTGCAAATCTGGGAATACTTTGCAGTCCATCCCGATCCTCAAGTGTGTTGTTGCCCTCTGAATAAAGGACGAGGAGGAGAGAGAACTGCATCCTGCTCGTATTCGTACTCGTCTCCAGCAACGATGGACTTGAACTTGATCCTGATTGGGGATCCTGCAGAGGAGGATACGTAAGGCTCTTGAATAGACGCGCAAATGGTCTCATTCATCATCGTCGTCTTGAACCCAGCTGTGCAGCTGCGTGCTGCATACATGTGATGCGGGTTCTCAGACACCATCAGGCGATTTTGATGAGAAACGGTCCTCCGTGCACAGTCCTCCGCTAACGTGTATCCGCAGCCGATGTCAATCTTGATAAACTCTAGTCGAATTGACAGGTAGTCTTCGACGTGATACTTTCGAGGGATGTGCGGCGCGTATGCGGTATCGACAAATTCTCGATGATTATAAACCTCCAATCACTACCTAGTTCCGTCCATTTTTCTTTGGAGATCCTTGTACTCGCTACAAAGCGATGATATATATACATCGATTTTAGGTGGAAACTCGGCACGGAGAACCAGTTCGAGTGAGCTGCTATGGAATCCCCTCTATAGCATAGCATGATCCTCGCCTCCTCGTCCTCGTATTCCTTTTGTGCACTTTGATGCACCCAAATCGCAAGCCGAAAGTCCTGGTTCCGACTCATCATATACCGAGATGAAGTCGGTAGGCCAGATTCTTCGGTCTTCTCGACTCTACGGCCTCCAGCCTTTGTGTAGAGCAATAAGGATATATGTGTAGGTTAAGGGCGCAAAAAACCCTCTTCTAGTTCTTCCTCCTCTCGCTTTCCTTGCCCCGTGCCTGGTTCGTTGTGTCGGTTACGGTACCAAGGTAGCCGTTGAGACCGTTCCGGACCAACCCTAAAGTACCATGGTATTTCCGAAAACTCGTTTCGGTTTTTCGTTGCATTAATTGCATGAAGCAGAGGAGGGGCTGGAGCGAGAAGAAGAAGAAGAAGAGGCTCGTGACCTTCCTTCCACCGCGCATCACAACAAAACAACAACTGACGGGGTATTGAATCACCATTCACCTCTCGGTAATGACTCGAGTTTGCGACCTCAAAGCCCTTCCTTTGGTGGTTTGAAATTATTTGAAATACTACTAAGAAAAAACATTCCAACCCGAATTTCCTCTGCTTGCCTCGGTTCGTCGTCCGTCCGGGAGGTTGTTGAAAGATTTCACGTACCTATAAGGGACCGTACTAGTGAACAGAGGGAGCTCCTGGTCCTTAGTATACGCCACCGCCTCTCAGAGGAGTGAGTGGGTCATAGGCCTTGTAGGTACTAGAAGTATTTGTCTTCACCTTAATCCTTCTGGACCTGGTGGTGTTGTCGATACTTGGTTTTAAAAAAGGAGAGAGTTCTGCGCTAGGTGCTGCCGGGGCTAGGTGAGAGCTAGGTGAGAATCGCGCTTGCTTGACTATTAATAGAGCTTATTATTTTCCCTAGCTAGAGCTACTACACTAGGGAGTTTTTCTAAAGTCGTTGACGGATTGACCAAGAACATAATCTTTTCCTCATAGAAAGGAGTCGTTCGCCTGGAGTGTCTAGCTCCCGACCGGTGGGCCCTTCTCATCACTCTTGCATGTTACAGGAAACGCTTTGTGCTTGATTTAAAGAAAGTCGAAAGGATTTCTGATAATTTCATTGTACTAGGGAGGACCGTAAAGCATGACGATTCGCAAGTCCCGGTTATCCTTAAAGGGCTCGGAAGCAACAACCGGAGAGGAATCCGCGTCAGTTTCTTTCGCGGTAACTCACCGCAGCCAGGAATCAAGCGCTGAAGCCCAGGTCCAGCGAGCCTCTAGCATCATGGAGGCTCTGAACGCTTCCGGCACCGGCAACGGTGGAAAGACTGATGCTGAACGGATATCCTCGGTCGATGACGACAAGGTACTAGCGATGGATTCGAGTGTCAACACTCTGAATCCCGAGAGCTCTACATGTGGAGCCAACAACGATGTCAAGGCGGAAGAAATTGTGATCCCGTCGCCTTCGATACGAGCATCAGCGATGGAACCCATCTCCGAGGATGCTTCGGTGGAGATTAGCGCACAGCCGCCCAAACCAGCCATGATTCATCGACCACTTCCAGTAGAGACGGATCTTATGTCGCCAGTGATCCGTTTCAAGTCCCCAGCCGGGACCGTGGAACTTCGAAGGAGCTACCTGGATGACGGCCTAGACGATGAAGCTCTACCGCCCATCCCTGGAGCTCGGCGGCTAGGTAACCGACGGGCAAGTAGAATGGCCCAGCAGTCCGCGGCGGCTGAGCTCCCAATCCATCCCTCAAAGAAGAACTCTATTGTCGCTGCGAATTTTGCCCAGATGTCCCCCGGACTGCGGTACCGAGTGCTTGCCCCCCAGTCCCCAGCCGGCAGCAAGTTGAGGAACCAAAGGTTTGCATTGGACAGTCCTTCCGGAAGCACGCCTGCGCAGCCGCACGAGTGGAACGCCGAGGCCTTTCGGTTGAAGAGCCGTGAGGCTCACATGGCCCTACAGCTCATTCCCAAGTACACGGCTGCTCTTCGAGAGGCTAATCGGAGCGACATCGAGGGACTGGACAAGAAGTTCGACGCCATCATGGGCGAGTCGATCTCGGCGCATCTGGACGTGGAGTACGAAGAGGCCGCGATGGAAATCATCCGCGATCGGCTAAAAGCACGGGCGTTTCTGGGGTGGAAGATTGCCGCTACTAGTCTAAAAAAGAACAGAGACAAGCAAGCCGCGCAGCAGCTCCGTCGCCCGCCTTCATTTTCTACCAAACTTGAGCTCCTCTCTAGCCAGGGACAGCGCGTTCCCTCTCGTGTTATCTCTCGCGGCGGATCCTTCCTCAACGCAAGCAACAACGAGAAGGGCCTCGCTCGGTCACGGGTCGACTCTTCAGTCACCGTAACGGACGTGGGTGGATCCATGGATGATGTTTCACGACCTCCCAGCGAGAGCCTGGTATCAACTGCCGATGAGGCCGCCATGGTCATCAAGAAGCTCTATGAGGATGCGGCTAAACTAGAAGAGTCCAGTCGAGTCAAGAGTCAACGCAAGAGCAATAGGTTAGTGAAGATGGTGAATGTGCTCACCCGAATCGCATCGTCCAAGTCCATACGAACAGGGAATATCACTTGATTCCGCTTATTCTGTAAACAAAGCATGCAATACAAACAACTTCTCACTTTTGTGGATCAGCAACAACACCACTGACAAGTTTTCCGAGCTTTAAAAAATATGATGTAATAGGAAAGTATCGTGTGATCTTGTCCACAATCACGGATAGATATCATCATCACGACGAGCTAATAAAGGACATGTTGTTTGTTTCAGAAAGGCCTCGTCTAAGGACAGCGGACATGAAACCAGAAAACGGTTGGCTTATATATCCAGATCCTCCTTGAGAGCCTTGCTTCCCAGACCAGCGCCTGCGCTGCCTCCGCGGCTTACAGAGTTAAGATCGGCGTTGTACTTGCTCATCAACTTGGCGTTGAGTGCATCAATACCGTTGATGGAACCCCACGTCGCTACGTCTTGAACGTCCGAAAGGTTCTTCTCCTTGTCGTATTTTGCATAGAAGTCGCGGAGCTGCTCAAAGATGATGGCCTTTTGTGAGTCTGTAGAGTGATGCGACGTCTGCGACTGGAGCTGGACCGAGTTGACCACAGAGTTGTGGGCGGATCCGGCATACGGGACCATCATCGGGGGTACGTGCAAGGGGTTGCCGGTCTGCGCGTAGCCGGCAGGAATGTCCTTGAGGTTATCCCACTTATCCACCTTGCCGCTCATGTACTCCTTCTCCTCAGCGTTCTGCATCGCTGTAATGGTGATGGCAGCGATGATGAAGAAGATGTTGATCAGTCCGAACGCCAGTGCACCGACCGCAGGCATAGACACATTCTGCTGGAACCATAAATCGGTCATCCACGCGATACCCTTCTGGTACCCCAGGCCGCACCCGAATGACTCTGGGAACTCGGCGACCTCGGACTGATCTGGGTTCTCTCCAGACGTTCTGGGAAAGCCCACCAATGGCACTTTAGCGAGCCTCAAGGTCTCACCGGGATGTCTTTGCTCAACCAGCGTCGCCAACTTCAGGTTGCCAGGGACCTTGTTAGGAAACCGAATGTCAACGGCGTTGATGAACGCCTTGCGAGCCTTGTTGCAAAAGTTGGTGTTCCGAATAGCAGCTCGAAAGTTGTCGATGGAGGTATTGGAGCTCGCGCAAGAGCAGAGAAGGATACGCGCGTTAGGGATGTTATCCGTGACGAGCGGATTAATGATTGCCGGACAATCGACGTTGTTATCTCCCGTACAAGGCAACGCGGCACGTTGCTCCGTCCAGTTGCGCGGGACACAGCACTCGTTGAACACAGACAACTGGAAGTCATTCATGTCCTTCTCCAGCCCTTGCAGCGGGGGGTCAATGGAATTGGTATCGTCGATGTAAATGCGCTCGCCTACCATGGAAGGTACCGACATGAACAGTCCTCCGCCGACGACTGCGACAAGAGATCCAATTAGGGTCAGAATCAAGTAAGAAATGAGTAAAAAGTTGCTCCGAGCAAAGTGTCTTCACGGATTCATCATAAAGCGATAGTTAGTCCAGACACAACCATCCACGAAGGACCCTTTTCTAGTCCGAAGCTTCAATACTTACCCCGCCAAGCCAAACAATCCACTGATCAGGAGGATGCCTCCACCAGCCGCAGCCGCCAAAATGGCCGTGGCGGACGCTGTGAACTGAGCGTTTCCACCGCCCTCAGTGAATGCCAGGGCGAACCCATAGAAGAACTCCACGTTGGTGATGACAATAGGCGAGCATAACCCCACAATGGCCCC
>Ga0075012_10003912_pt1 | contig 13994 bp, 11 predicted proteins | sample All_14_2_FD_71474 | JGI IMG/M metagenome (GOLD analysis project Ga0075012, IMG submission 71474) | Freshwater microbial communities in response to fracking from Pennsylvania, USA - Allegheny Zone_MetaG_DW_15 | ecosystem: Environmental > Aquatic > Deep subsurface > Groundwater > Drilled... | reverse complement strand
ACCCCGCAGCCTGGGTATATCCCGTATCGAACGGTGCAGACCTGTACCTTTCGAAGAACAGCAGCTCGGACGGTGTTTTCTTTCACACCTATGGGTATGACTCGTCGTTCGGTGCACGTGCATCCGGGGATGGCTCGTTCTACGCAAGTACGTCGGTGAACTACAACGCCATTTACACCAACACGAGCAGCGTGGCACAGAACTTCACGTTTACCTTTGGCGTGCAGGAAGGTGAGCTTGGCATCAACGGGCTGGGGGCGGCATATGTCGAGTTGCTTCTGCGCATCCGTATCAATGGCGCTGATGTAGCCCGCGACCACACGACACTCACCCAGGATGAGAACGGGACCCGCAGCTGCACCAGCAACGACCTGGGCATTCTGGCGAACTACATGGATTGCAGTTCAGCCTACGGCAACAGCCTCATTGCGGTTGGCCGTGACTACACGCTGGATCTCGGCCTGATTGGGGCCGGCCAGAGCTTCACCCTCGATTACGACATCATCTCGACGGCTTACGGTGACCTCAGCGAAGGTGAGACGACCCAGAGCTATTTTGTCTGCGACGAATGGGAAGACGGTTACGGCTACGGGGATGGCTACGGAGACGGGTATGGCAATCCCATGCCAACCGCCATGGCGACGGAAACCTCTGGTGGCTGCCTTGCGGGTCATTACGAAACCTACACCTACACCGCACCGGGCAACGCCATTGCCCGTTCCGGCGATCCGCTGAACTACTACTGGCAACCAGCCAGCCTGGATGCGGCATTTACCAGCACCAGCATTCCCGAGCCATCCAGCATCGCCCTACTCGGTCTGGCCTTGGCCGGACTCGGCATGACGGGCCGCCGCAAGCTTGGTCGCCCAGCCTGATTGTCAGTAACGGAGCCAATCCTTCCCAGGAAACGGCTATCGACCCCAACGCCCCGCTTTGCCGGGGCGTTTTTTATCTGGCCTTCTCACTGGGACAGGATCTCCTCGCACATCGTCAGCAAGGCTTCCACATTGCGTTCGTTGTCCTGGTCGCGGTGATGCCCCGCAAAAACCTCTGCGGCGCGGGTATAAGCTGGATCCTCCAGCAACCGGTTGAGCAGACGGCCCAGTTCACCTGGATTTCCCTCGAACGGTAGATGCAGGCCAGCACCCAGGGCCGCGGTGCGCTGACTGGTCATCATCTGCTCCATCTGCATGGGCAACTGCAACACCGGTTTGCCGCTGCGTAAGGCAATGTCGGTCGTCCCTCCCGCATGGCAGATCAACAGATCACTCTCTGGAGCGACCTCACGCATGCACAAAGGCTGTGGACTGAACGCAATGTTTGGCGCGCTATATTTACGCACGCTAGCCTGTGCAATACCCGGCGCGTAAATCAGAAAACGGGCCTCTGCTCGCCGCATGACCCCCAATAGCGCTTCGAAATGCTTGTAGTGCGGTTTGAGATAGGCAAACACTTTCGGCTGCTTGCCTTCCGGCCAGGATGGCGCAACCCCGGTATCGACGTTATTGATCGGACCGATGTAGACACCATCGTCACGCGGTCCATACACATCGAGCTCGGGAAAGGCGCAGTAGGCACGACGCTCGGCAGCAAACAGATCGCCAACACAAGTCAGCAGAGGGATATCCAGCCGCACCGCACAGGCATTGATATTACTCAACACTCGCCGCTCCGTTTCGGCCAGGCGCATGGATTCTCCCGGCGTCTTATGCCACCAGCGAAAGGCAGGCAGCGGAGACCTGGCCGGCGGAACACTGTAGCTGTTGCCCACCAGCATGCGCGGAAGCCCGAACCCGCGGGCCGCCAGACAGGCAGTCGGCGCGAGATCCATGATCAGAAGCCTGGCATCGAGCATACGCCACAGATGCCGCCAGCCACGGACCATGGCCATCAGACCTTCGGGCTGCAGAAATCCGAAACGCATCAGCGTTTCTGTAAAGTTGAGATCCGGCGGCAAACCCTGCGACCGGGGTAACCAGACTGGCGCTTGAAGATACTCGATACCCTCGCGCCCAAGTAGGGATTCCGCTCGCGAAATATCCTTCAGGATGCAGACTGGCCGGTGGCCTCGAGAACGCAGGGCTTTGGCCACGGCAAGAAATCGGCTGACATGCCCCAGGTCTGCGCCAAGTTCCCAGTTGAGCGCGATGGCCGCCATGATGATTCCACTCAGTTATTCGAGACGGGCATCCTAGACGAAAACTCGCACTGCATGGGCTGCGTGGAATCAGGACAAGCCTGACTGCCACCTGAACGGGAATCACAGTTGCACATCCATACCCATTCTTGGTCACAGCCAAGAACACGGCACCGACACCGAAGGGCTGCTGTCGCGGTCATCCGGTGTCGACCGCTTGCGACTCGAATCTTAGAAATGCCACTCCATCTGGAAGGTCGGCGCATCGGTGTCGATACCCGGCTTCTTCACCCCGGCAGCATTCTTGTAGTTGCCGAACTTGTTGCGCCACAACTCATACCCCACCCCCATCAGGAAGGTGTTCTTCTTGCCAGTCACCATCTGACCGACATCCACCATCAACGAGGTACGCATCAGGGTTTCGGCCTTGGTGCTGACGCCAGCGTAATCCTTGCCCTTCTCGCTGTTGTAGTTCAGGAAACCCTGGAACTTGAGCGGAACGGACGCGGCCTGGAAGGGAATGCCCCACGAAACGTTGAAGATCCACTGCGGGTCGAAGGCAATGTCGCTCTTCGGGCAGGCGGGCGAACCCAGGCCACAGTGGTTCCATTCCTTACCGTAGAACAGGCTGACGTCAAGGAAGCCCGGTACGTCGAACTTGAGCGTGGGGCCGACAACGAACAGGCGCTTGCGCGGTGCAAAACGGGTGTTCTTGGTGCTCAGGTCGAAACCGGCGGTCAGGCCGACCTCCTTTACCGGACCGAAGGCCAGCGAGGTATCGAAGATCTTGCCCAGGTGCAGTTGATGACGGTAGGTCAGGTAGAACTCGGTCGCCCCATTGTCGCTACCGCTGGCGGGATCCTTCTTGTCCGATTGCAGCAAGTCGAGGTTGAAGAAGTTCTGCCCGACCGAATAGCCGCTGGCATGCGTCAGTTGAAGAACGTGCTTCTCGACATTGTTGCGGTTATTGGGTTCGGTGAACTCGGTGCCATAACGATAGCCGATGAAGGTATCGCTCCAGGTGGCAGCCTGAGCAGCCAGGGGGGAAAGCGACAAGGCGCCCACCAGGGCGAGGGTTTTGCAGCGCGTCATCGACAGCTTCATTTGGAACTCCTGAAAGGGCGTAGGGAAAAGTCGGAAGCGCGCACAGATGACACGCTTTTTTAGACCCTAACAGGAGGCGAACCCGCGTTGTCGAATAGTGATTATTACCTTTACCGTATAATCGAACAAACTCCATCTCATTGTTTATAAAAGAGATACAGATCGCCATATATCCGAACGGCATTCACCTTGATGGGACATTTTCCAGCTTGACGCACCTCGTTGGTGCGTACTCAAGTTCAATGGAATCATGCGCTTGCAGCCAGAGACTCTTGCACCGCACCATAATCTTGCACGGAGGGGGCGCAGAACACCCGAAACCAGCGATTTCGGTGCATTCTGGCGTGGCACGCCACTTGCCAGTTGGAACCATCGCATTTTCGCTACACAACTGGAGTTCAACATGCCCCGCAAGACCTCGCTTTCCCGTCGTTTGTTCCTGTGCGCCGCCACCGCAATGGCGTTTGCCAGCCCGGCACTGCACGCCGCCGACCCGGTAAAGCTCAAGTTCACGCTCGATTGGCGATTCGAAGGCCCCTCGGCACCTTTCCTGCTCGCCAAGAGCAAGGGCTATTTCGCCGCCGAGGGCCTGGACGTCGAAATCGACGCGGGCAATGGCTCAGCGGGCGCACTGACCCGCGTCGCCACCGGCGCCTACGACATGGGCTTTGCCGACTTCAATGCGCTGATCGAACACGAAGCCAAGACACCAGGGTCGAAGATCCAGGGCGTCTACATGGTGTACAACAGCACGCCGGCCGCGGTACTGGCGCTGAAGAAGTCCGGTATCAGCAAACCCGCCGACCTTGCCGGCAAGACGCTGGCTGCACCGATCTTCGACGGCGGACGCAAGGCCTGGCCTGCCTTTGCCAAGGCCAACGGCATGGCGGTGGATGCGGTCAAGTGGCAGACCGTCGAGCCGGCCATTCGCGAAACCCTGCTCGCCCGCGGCGATGTGGATGGCATTACCGGTTTCTACTTCACCAGCGTGCTCAACCTCGAAGCACGTGGCGTCAAACCCGAGGACATCGTCGCCCTGCGCTACCCCGAGAACGGTGTCGAGTTCTATGGCAACACCGTGATCGCCAGCCCCAGGATGCTGAGCGAGAAGCCCAAGGCAGTGGAAGGCTTCGTTCGTGCGCTGAACAAGGCCATGCTCGAGACCATCGCCAATCCCGACGCTGCGGTCGCCTACGTCAAGGAACGTGATCCGCTGATCAATGTGGAACTGGAAACCCGTCGCCTGAAGCTCGCCTTCGACTCTGTGGTGGTCACGCCCGAGACGCGCAAGCTGGGCCTGGGTGCCGTGGATGCAGACCGCCTCGCACGCTCGGTCACCGATGTCGTCTCCGCCTTCGGCCTGCCGGCCACCCCGGTTGCGACCGAGTTGTTCACCTCTGCCTACCTGCCGCCGGTCGCCGAGCGCGCCATCAAGTAAGCCCGTCCCACCCGCAAGCCGTCCCCGCGCCGCCCTGATCCAAGGCTGCGGGATGCCCGGGGCCGGTCGAACACCCTCGACCGCCCCCCACGCAGAAGGAGCGCGCGGGCGCTGCATCGGCGCGCCCGCCACATGCATCATGGAATTTGTCCGTTTCGAGAATGTCAGCCTGGCCTATCAGCCAGGCAGCCCCTTTGCCATCGAAGATGTCAGCCTCACCATCCGCGAGAACGAGTTCATCTCGCTGGTCGGCCCGTCGGGCTGCGGCAAGTCAACGGTGATGAAGCTGGTCACCGGGCTCAAGCCACCCACCAAGGGTTATGTGTATGTTGACGGCCGCCAGGTCGCCGGCCCGCAGAAATGCGTCGGCATGGCCTTTCAGGCCTCCAATCTGCTGCCCTGGCGAACCACGCTGCAGAACGTCATGCTGCCGATGGAAATCGTCGAGCCCTACCGCTCCACCTTACGTGCCCAGCGCGCAGAGTATGAAGAGCAGGCACGCGCGCTGCTCAAGCGTGTCGGTCTGGCCGGCTTCGAGGACAAGTTTCCGTGGGAGTTGTCTGGCGGCATGCAGCAACGTGCCTCGATCTGCCGCGCACTGATCCACAAACCCCGCCTGCTGATGCTGGACGAACCCTTTGGCGCGCTTGATGCGTTCACCCGTGAAGAGCTGTGGTGCATGGTGCGTGATCTGTGGCAGGAGGAGCCCTTCACCGTGGTGCTGGTGACCCACGACCTGCGCGAAGCGGTGTTCCTGGCCGACACCGTATATGTAATGAGCAAGCGCCCGGGCCGCATCCTGGTCAAGCGCGACATTGAACTGCCGCGACCGCGCGACCTGGAAGTCACCTATACCGAACCTTTCGCCGCCTATGTGCACGAGCTGCGCGAGCACATCGGCCACATCCGCGAATCCTGAGCCGGGAGCCCCTCATGCTGTCACAAAAAACCCTGATCCGGCTCGCCCCCTGGCTGGTCATCCTGTTCTGCGCAATCCTGTGGGAGGCCATCGTTGTCGGCCTGAACGTGCCCGAATTCCTCTTCCCCTCGCTGTCGGCGGTCTGGAAGGCCACGCTGACGCACTGGGATCCGATCATGATGCACGCCACCCAGACCTTCCTGACCACGATGGCCGGCTTTGGCATCGCGGTCGTGTTCGGGCTGGCACTGGGTGCGGCGGTGGGCTCTTCTCCAGTCATCTACAAGGCGCTGTACCCACTGCTGGTCGGCTTCAACTCCATTCCCAAGGTCGCCTTCGTGCCGGTACTGGTGGTGTGGTTCGGCATTGGCACCGTTCCCGCCATCCTGACCGCCTTCCTGATCAGTTTTTTCCCGGTGGTGGTCAACGTCGCCACGGGCCTGGCCACGCTTGAGCCCGAGCTGGAGGATGTGCTGCGCTCACTGGGCGCCAGCCGCCTGGACATCCTGAGGAAGGTCGGTCTGCCGCGTGCCATGCCCTACTTCTTTGCCTCGCTCAAGGTCGCCATCACCCTGGCGTTTGTCGGTTCGGTGATCTCGGAGACGGTGGCGTCCAACCTGGGGATCGGCTACCTGATGATGGCGGCCAGTTCGTCGATGGACATGGCCCTGGTGTTTGCCGGCCTGATCGTGATCGGCATCATGGGCGTGGTGATGTACGAGCTGTTCGCACTGGTCGAGCGCAAGCTGACCGGCTGGGCACACCGCAACCCCAACGGCGCGATGTAAGCGAGATGCGTCGCGGGGGCAGGCAGTCGCACCGATGCCCCCGCAACCTCGACGACCGGCCAACACAGGCCAGCCGCCTTCATTCAGTCAGCGAATTGCCGACCGTTGAACGTTGAGCGAACACGCTGCGGCAGGCGCGCTCAGGCCACTCGCCGCAACGCCGTACCCGCTGGCGCGCACGCGCGCGCAGCACGGACCACCCGCTCGCGGAACCAGCGGCATTCGGCCGAATGCTGGCTGCGGTCATGCCACAACAGGTAATAGGACATCGGCGGCAGCTCGGCCGGCGCCGCCACCAGGCTTAACGGCAGCATCGAGGTGTAGTGTTCGGCGAAGCGCGCTGGTGCGGTGAAGATCAGATCGGTATTGAGCAGCATGAACGGCGCCATGTGAAAATAGGGCACATGGGCAACCACATTGCGCCGCAGTCTTTCGCGCGCAAGAAATACATCGACCACGCCACGCTGCCCAACCGAATACGGTGTCGGGATGACATGCTCGGCCGCCAGCCAGTCGCCGATGCTGAGCGGCCCACCCGCCAGCGGATGCCCATTGCGCATCAGCACCACCATGCGGTCTTCGAACAGCGGCGCGGTACGCAGGTGATCGGGTGGATTGGGCCAGTTGCCGATGACCAGATCCAGCTCACCCGACTCCAGCGCACGCGGGTAGTCCGAATTCTGCGTCATCGAGTGAAAAGCAATCTGCACGCTCGGGGCCTGCTTGTGGACGTCCGCGACCACTTCGCCGAGCAACATGGCATTGAGGTAGTCCGGCGTGGCCACATTGAAGCTGCGCCGGGAACTGGCAGGATCGAAGCCACGGGGACCTTCGGCGATGCGCTCGATCTGTTCAAGCACGATGCGCACCGGATCAAGCAGTTCGGCGCCACGCTCGGTTGGCGTCATGCCGCCCCGCGAGCGCACCAGCAAGGGGTCGCCGGTGATGTCGCGCAGCCGTTTGAGCGCGGTGCTGACCGCCGGCTGGGACAGGTTGAGCCGCCGCGCCGCGCGCGAGACGCTGCCCTCGGTCAGCAGCACATGCAGCACGCGCAGCAGGTGGGCATCGAGTGAATCCCAGGCACATCCGTTGGCCATACTTTCCTCCAGTACGGGCCAGACGGCCCGGGTTCAGACAGCGAGCGCCTCGCGCACGCCGTCGGCGTCCATATTGCGCCCCTCGCCCCGCATGACGATCTCTCCCCGCTCCATGACGAGATATTGATCGGACAGGGCACGGGCGAAATCGTAATACTGCTCGACCAGCAGGATGGCCATCTCGCCGGTTTCGGCCAGACTGCGGATGGCGCGCTCGATGTCCTTGATGATGGACGGCTGGATGCCTTCGGTCGGCTCATCGAGGATCAGCAGCTTGGGACCAAAGGCCAGTGCGCGACCAATCGCAAGCTGCTGTTGCTGCCCCCCTGACAGATCGCCACCACGGCGCCCCATCATCTGCTTGAGCACCGGGAACATCTCGAAGATGCGCGCCGGGATCGACTCCCCCCGCGGCCGTGTCGCCAGCCCCATCATCAGGTTCTCTTCGACGGTCAGGCGCGGAAAGATCTCCCGCCCCTGCGGCACGAAGCCGATGCCTGCACGCACACGGTTGTACGATGGTGCGCGGGTGATGTCCTGCGCACCAAAATGGATCGTGCCGCTGGCTGCCGGCACCAGGCCCATCAGCGTCTTCAGCAAGGTCGTCTTGCCCACGCCGTTGCGCCCGAGCAGGGTGGTGACCTTGCCCACCGGCACCTCGAACGACAGGCCACGCAGGATGTGGCTACCACCGTAGAACTGGTTCAGGTTGTCGACTTTCAGCATGAGTTCATCCTTTCGGCGTGTCCTGGCTTGTGGCCTCGGAGCCTTGGGTCAGGGAGATGATTAGCAAGAATTGGGCGCAGTTTCTTGAAGGACTGGAGATTGATGCGGCTGACGCCCACCAAGCAGAAGCTCAGCGCCCGAGGTAGACCTCGATCACGCGCGGGTCGGCCTGGACCGTGGCCAGATCGCCTTCGGCCAGGACCGAGCCTTCGCATAACACGGTGACCTTGCCCCCCAGCGCCTCGACAAAGGTCATGTCGTGCTCGACCACCATCAGCGAATGTTTGCCGGCCAGGCTGACGAACAGCTCGGCAGTGCGCTCGGTTTCGTCATCGGTCATGCCCGCCACCGGCTCGTCCAGCAACAACAGCTTGGGATCCTGCATCAGCAGCATGCCGATCTCCAGCCACTGTTTCTGGCCATGCGACAACAAGCCCGCCACCCGGTCCGCAGCCTTGTCCAGGCGGATCTGCTTCATGACCTCGCTGATCTTGTCGCGCTGGTCATCGAACAGGCTGGCAAACAGGGTATTGCGCACCCGCTTGTCGGTCTTCATCGCCAGTTCGAGGTTCTCGAACACCGTGTGCCTTTCGAACACGGTCGGCTTCTGGAACTTGCGCCCGATGCCAGCGTGGGCCACTTCCGGTTCGGTCATCCGGGTCAGATCGATGGTCTGGCCAAAGAAGGCCTTGCCCGAATCCGGCCGGGTCTTGCCGGTGATCACATCCATCATCGTCGTCTTGCCCGCCCCGTTGGGGCCGATGATGCAACGCAGCTCACCCGCGTCGATGGTCAGTGACAGCTTGTTGAGCGCCCGAAAGCCATCGAAACTGACGGTGATGTCATCCAGGTAGAGGATGACGTTGTGCGACAGGTCGAGCTCGCCCGTGACGACGTGACCTGTCGTGGCCTCGCCCTCCCAGTGCTCGCGGCGGTTCTCGGCTTCCGCCAGTTTGTTGGCGGCAACACGTTCAGGTGCGGTGATCTGGCTCATGCCGAAGCTCCCTTGGTAGCCGTATCCGAAATTTCCCCAGTCTTGCCCTCCGCCGCTGCACGGGCGGGCTGCGGTGCAGCTTCGGCGCTGTCGCCAGCCTTGCGCGTCATCAGCTTGCGCCACAGGCCAACCACGCCATCAGGCAGATAGAGCGTGACCGCGATGAACAGGAAACCGAGGAAGAAAGGCCAGTACTCGGGCACGGTGACGGTGAAGTAACTCTTGGCCAGATTGACGATGCCCGCGCCCAGCACCGCTCCGATCAAAGTGCCGCGTCCGCCGACCGCGGCCCACACCGCGATCTCGATCGAGTTGGCCGGGCTCATCTCGGAAGGATTGATGATGCCCACCTGCGGCACATACAAGGCACCAGCCAAACCGCACAATACTGCCGACAAAGTCCAGATGAACAGTTTGTAATGGAGCGGGTTGTAGCCGATGAACATGACCCGCGACTCGGCATCACGAATCGCCGTCAGGATGCGGCCAAAACGCGACCCCACCAGATAGCGCCCGAGAATGAGGCACCCCATCAGCAAGGCTGCCGACAACGCAAACAAGGTGGCGCGCATTTCGGGTGAGGTGATGTCATGGCCCAGGATGCGCTTGAAGTCGGTAAACCCGTTATTGCCACCAAAGCCGGTTTCGTTGCGGAAGAACAGCAACATGGCCGCGTAGGTGAGCGCCTGGGTGATGATCGAAAAGTACACGCCCTTGATCCGCGAGCGGAAGGCAAACCAACCAAAGATGAACGCGACCGCACCAGGCAACGCCATGGCAAGGAAGACCGCCCAAACGAAGTTATCCGAACCCGCCCAGTACCAGGGCAGCTCCTTCCAGTCGAGAAACACCATGAAATCGGGCAGATCGGCGCCGTAGCTGCCATCACGACCAATCTGACGCATCAAGTACATGCCGAAGGCGTAGCCCCCTAGCGCAAAGAACAATCCATGACCCAGCGACAGGATGCCGGCATAGCCCCAGATCAGATCCATCGCCACCGCCACCACCATGTAGCACAGAATCTTGCCCAACAAGCTGACGATATAGGCCGACATGTGCAGCGGGTGTGTATCCGGCAGCATCACGTGAGCCACCGGTACGCCCACCCAGGTGATCAGGGCGAAGATCGCCAGCGCCACCCAGCCGGTCTTCGGCATGCTCTGGAAGAGTCTTACGGTAAATGGGGTGCGCATTGGGGCGCCTCCTGTGTAGATTCCAAATCGTTGTTCGATACGTCCGAAGGGCAGCCGCCTTCTTCGCCTGCCAAGTGGCGTCTTCAGCGTCATTGCGCCAACTGGCTTCACCACTTCAGACCTGCGAGGGCACGACTTCCGGTAGATGCCATCGGGAAGGCGAGTGCTTTCGCACCCCCCGACCAGGTTCAGCTATCGGCAAACCGTCCCTTGACCGCGAAGATGCCCTGCGGCCGCTTCTGAATGAAGATGATGATGAACACCAGCACCAGGATCTTGGCGATCACCGCGCCAGCCCAGCCCTCCAGGAATTTGGCGACAACGCCAAGCCCCAGCGCTGCCCACACCGCACCGGCCAGCTGCCCCACCCCGCCGAGCACCACGACCATGAAGGCATCGACAATGTAGCCCTGGCCCATGGCAGGCCCGACGTTCGCAATCTGCGACAGTGCCAGCCCCCCCAGGCCGGCGACCCCGGAGCCAATGGCAAAGGCCATCGTATCGACCCGTGCAGTCGGCACCCCGACGCAACCAGCCATCGGCCGGTTCTGGGTCACCGCACGCACGAACATGCCCAGCCGGGTTTTCTGCATGGTCAGCCAGATCAGCACCAGTACGAAGGCTGCAAAGCCGATGATGACGATCCGGTTCCATGGCAGCACAACACCGGCCGCGAGTTCGATACCGCCTGACATCCAGCTCGGATTGGCAAGCTCAAGGTTTTGCGGACCAAAGATGACGCGCGCGGCCTGAATGAGGATCAGCGACAGCCCCCAGGTCGCCAGCAGGCTTTCCAGCGGGCGGCCGTAGAGATGCCGCAATACCAGGCGCTCCATCACCACCCCCACCAGGGCCGCGCTGAAGAAAGCCACCGGGATCGCCGCCAGCACATACCAATCGGTGTATGCGGGAAAGTGCGTACGGAACACGCCCTGAACCAGAAAAGTGGCGTAGGCGCCGATCATCAGCAACTCGCCATGAGCCATGTTGATGACGCCCATCACCCCATAGGTAATCGCCAACCCCAGCGCTGCCAGCAACAGAATGGAGCCCAGCGATAAACCCGAGAAAACCGTACCGACCGTCTGCGCCGTAGAGACCCGACGTTCGATGGAACGAATCGATGCTTCTGCAGCTGCGCGAACTTCCGCACTGGGCTCAATCCACATTGCATTCTTTCCCTCGCCGCTCTTCTCCAGCAGGGCAGCAAGCATGTTCTTGACTGCAGGGTCAGATGACGCACCCAGCGCCTCGGCTGCCTTCAAACGCTTGGCCGCATCCTGCGAGCCAAGATTGATCTTGGCCACCGCATAATCGAGCACCGCGCGGATTGCGTCATCCTGCTCGACAGCCAGCGCGCGTTCCAATGCAGGAGTCATGGTTTCAGTGGCGTTCTCGCGCATCGTGCTCGCTGCTGCAAGACGTTCGGCTCGCTGCCCGGAAAACAAGGCAAAGGCCGCGTTTGCAGTTGCAATCGAGCGCCGGATGCGATTATTGACGGTGATCGTGTCGACCTCGCCAGCGGCTATCTCCAGCAGTTCGCCAGTAGCAGCATCGATCACGGTGCTGCCATCAACAATCACGACACGCCCGACAGCCAGACCCAGCACACCCGCCTCGAGCGCGCGCAACACACGCTGCGCGTCGGGGCTGCCGTCCACCCCCAAGGCTTCGATGGCCGCCACACGACTACCAAAATCACCGGCAAAGCCTGCCAGCGTTGCGGGGTCGAGTGCCGCACGGGCGGGCAGGGTCAGACAAGCGAGCGACGCGAAGAGCAGCACAAGCCGCATCAGCAATCGGTTCATTGCAGGCTCCATCGGATCATCCGCCCGGCGTGGGCGAAATCAGCAGCCCCGCAGCAGCGCCATGCGTCACCGCGGGAAGGGGAAGACAGATCAAGACAGCAAGCGCAGCATTGCTGATGGATGACGATCACGGCCGCATCCAGTCAGCAATGCTCAAAGCAGATCAGAGGCCCTGCTTGCCCTCGTTACCCGGAATGAACGGGCTCCAGGGCTGGGCGCGGATCGGCTCCTTGGTCTTCCACACCACGTCGAACTGCCCATCGGCACGGACTTCACCGATGTACACCGGCTTGTGCAGGTGATGATTGGTCTTGTCCATGGTCAGCGTGAAGCCCGACGGCGCCTTGAAGGTCTGACCACCGAGAGCGGCGATGACCTTGTCCGTGTCGGTGGATTTTGCTTTTTCAACCGCCTGTTTCCACATGTGGATGCCAACGTAGGTTGCCTCCATCGGATCGTTGGTCACCACGGTGTCGGCATTGGGAACCCCGTTCTTCTTGGCCCAGGCACGGTACTTGGAAATGAAGGCGTCGTTCTCAGGATTCTTGACCGTCATGAAGTAATTCCACGCCGCAAGGTGGCCAACCAGCGGCTTGGTATCGACGCCGCGCAATTCCTCCTCACCCACCGAGAATGCCACTACGGGCACATCGGTTGCCTTCAGCCCAGCGTTGCCAAGCTCCTTGTAGAACGGCACATTGGAATCCCCATTGATGGTGGAGATCACTGCGGTCTTCTTGCCTTCGGACGCAAACTTCTTGATGTTCGCGATGATGGTCTGGTAGTCCGAGTGGCCGAAGGGGGTGTAGTCCTCCATGATGTCCGCATCGGACACGCCCTTGCTCTTCAGGAAAGCGCGCAGGATCTTGTTGGTGGTACGCGGGTATACGTAGTCGGTGCCAAGCAGCACGAAGCGCTTGGCCGAACCGCCCTCCTCGCTCATCAGGTATTCCACTGCCGGAATCGCCTGCTGGTTGGGTGCCGCACCGGTGTAGAACACATTCTTCTCAAGCTCCTCACCCTCGTACTGCACCGGGTAGAACAGCAGGCCGTTCAGCTCCTTGAACACTGGATTCACCGACTTGCGGCTGACCGAGGTCCAGCAGCCGAACACTGCGGCAACCTTATCCTGGCTCAGCAGTTGACGTGCGCGCTCAGCAAACAGCGGCCAGTCGGAAGCCGGATCGACCACCACCGGTTCAAGCTTCTTGCCCATCACGCCACCCTTGGCGTTGATCTCCTCGATCGTCATCAGCGCGACGTTCTTCAGCGCGGTCTCGGAGATCGCCATCGTGCCCGACAGCGAGTGCAGGATGCCGACCTTGATGGTATCGGCGGCGTGCGCGCCGATCGGGGCGCCGATCGCGGCGATGGAGGCGGAAAGGGCCAGAGCCTTGATGAAGCTGCGACGAGTCTGCATGTGGGTCTCCCAGGTAAGAAGTGGTAGCGCGGTGCTGCGCTGCAACGTCAGATTAGGGAAGCGGCCCGCATGCCGGAATACGCAAGATTGCGTAGGGGTGCGTATCACCCGTGACAGCCACCGGCGCTGAGGCCCGCGCCAGACGCAGGATTGGGAGCCGCAGAGCGGCTAGATCAAGGCCTCATCGAAAAGGGTCATGAACACGCAGGCTATCCAGTTGCTGGCCATGCTGCATGTCCTCGCTGTACAGGACACGACAGCCCGCCAGTTGCGCCGCAGCCAGGATCAGGCAGTCCCAATGGGAGTAGCCATAGCGTTCGCCCAGGCGCATGGCCTCGCTCAAGGTCGTGGCGGAAACCGGCACGAC
>Ga0075012_10003910_pt1 | contig 13996 bp, 13 predicted proteins | sample All_14_2_FD_71474 | JGI IMG/M metagenome (GOLD analysis project Ga0075012, IMG submission 71474) | Freshwater microbial communities in response to fracking from Pennsylvania, USA - Allegheny Zone_MetaG_DW_15 | ecosystem: Environmental > Aquatic > Deep subsurface > Groundwater > Drilled... | reverse complement strand
TTCACTACCCGAATTCGGTCAACGGCATCGAAGACATTTCGCTCAAAATCAAACGCGGCTCACTGACGGTTATCACCGGTCGCATTGGTTCCGGCAAAACGACATTACTGCGCACCCTGCTCGGTCTGCTCCCCGCAGACTCTGGCGAAATCCGCTGGAATGGGCAAGTCATCACCGATGCTGGCAATTTCTTCGTCCCGCCGCGTTGCGCTTACACCGCACAAGTTCCGCGCTTATTCAGCAACACCTTGCGAAATAATATTTTGCTCGGCTTGAACAAAAGCGACGACGAGATATACAAATCCACCAAGCTCGCCGTCATGGACAGAGACTTGGAAATCCTCGACGACGACCTTGAAACGATGGTCGGCTCCCGCGGTGTCAAACTCTCCGGCGGGCAAGCTCAACGCACCGCCGCCGCCCGCATGTTCATCCGCGATACGGAACTGGTCGTCTTCGACGACCTCTCCAGCGCGCTAGACGTGGAAACCGAACGTCAACTTTGGGAGCGCATCTTTGAGACCGGCAACGAACTCACCTGCCTCGTCGTCTCCCACCGCCGTCCGCTTTTGAGGCGCGCCGACCATATCATCGTCCTCAAAGACGGCAAAGTCGAATCCGAAGGTACGCTAGATGAATTGCTTACATCCAGTGTGGAGATGCAAGAACTATGGAAACTGGAGAAAAGCGAAAACTAAGCCATCTCCTTCTCGGGCTCGGCGATCCGATATCCAAGCTGTCTGAGTTGCATAACACCATCGTCCATGCCCCATGACTCAATGATCTTGCCATCGGAAAGACGGAAAATGTTGCACTCACCCCAGATCGCCGTGCGATGATACTTGGAGTTGGTTCCACTGTTGGTGGCATAACAAGCCACAAGGTCATCCTGACCAAAGATCAAATTGATCTCGCTTTTCAGGTCTTGCCAGTTCTTTCGCAGATCATCAAACCAAATATCCACCGTGGTGGAAAGGTGAATATCCCATGCGCCAACCCGCCCGCGCACAACCAGAACATCGATCAACTCATCGTTTCGGCGTACCGTAAATGTAACGAGGTCACCAGCTAAACCCAAACTCCAAAGGTTATGCTTCAACTGTTCTGGTCCTTCCCAAGACTTGTGTTCACCTTGTACCCGGATCAGTTCATCACCTGGAAGGATCTTCCCATACGCCGGACCATTGGGAGCAACATCAAAGATAATGAGGTGATCGTCATCTCGGTCATCAAAGTTCAAGCCAAACCCAATGAAGGGTGGCGTATGAAACACACACTGCGGGCTGTAGTAATCATAGATGTGATCAAACTGCCTGCGATTAATAATCTGTTCGTAGAATTCCTGCACGATCTGAATATTTGTTTTTGTCATGGCAAACCTCCGAATGCCCGAAACCGGTAGAAGAAAAAATTCTTCACCCGCAAACAAAAAGCCGCTGGGCACTGCCAGCGGCACCTATGGAACTGTAATGTATCCACCGCCGAAACATGAAACTTCGGACAACATCATTGTACAGAGGACGAGTACCAAATTCAAGCAGTCAGCATGTATTGCAGGACGAAAAGGAAACAACCATGAAAACACTCACTTCTTCCGACCTGATCCGCGCCGCACGCGAAGCCTTCAACCGCGCCATCGCCGAAAAGGACGCCAAGCGCATCCGCCCGTTGCTGGCTGAGAGTTATCATCTGATTACCGGTCGCAGTGACAAGTTCCACGGAGCCGACGAGGAAGAAATACGTTGGGCTGACCTTTTCCAAAGCGACCCAACTGCCGTCTATCGTCGAACGCCGCGGGAGATCACCACCAATGATTCTTGGGGCATCGCCGAAGAACTTGGCAACTGGCAAGGCGAGTACACGCTCAACGGCGAACTCGTCCGCGCCTCGGGTGTCTATGCCGCAAAATGGCAACGCACCACACAAGGCAACTGGGTTTTGCAGGCAGAAATTTTCACTACAATTAAGTATGATGAAGCCTGCATCCCGCCTGATCCAATTTAGACGATGGACTATTGACCATCGTCCATGGTCAATAGTCTATCGTCCAACGTCAAGGAATTCAAAATGGACATCATCACAGGAAAGATCCTGAAACTCAACAACTGGGAAGATGGAAAAACCATCGGACTCGCAAAAGAAGCCGGAAACAAAATGATCGCCTCCGGCATGGACCGCGACACGGCTCTTTCCGCGCTCGAAGCGGTTCGCAACAACCCCGGCAATTACCTCGCCGACGCCTTGCTCGCCGACCTCGCCCGCGAGATTCTGCGCAAGAACAAAAATAACGAGCCATCTGAAGAAACGCTTCGTGAGTCCCCTCTGCCCTTCCCCATCTGGGGCACGGACAACATCGACACCGAAGCCATCAAACAGATGGAAAACGCCATGCGCCTGCCTGTGACCGTCACCGGCGCGCTCATGCCCGACGCGCACGTTGGCTACGGTCTACCCATCGGCGGTGTGCTTGCGACTGAGAATGTTGTCATCCCCTACGCCGTCGGCGTGGATATTGCTTGCCGTATGCGCTTGTCGCTATACGAAGTCTCACCAATCCTCATCGGGCAGAAAAAGGGCATGTTCGAAAATGCCCTTTGGGACGAAACCGCTTTCGGCATGGGTGCCGCTTGGAAAGGCAGCAAACGCGCGCAACACCCTGTCCTCGACGATGACGCTTGGCTTGCCACCAAACAACTGCGGACGTTGAAAGACACTGCTATGAATCAACTCGGCACAAGCGGCACCGGTAATCACTTTGTTGAATTCGGAACTTTTAGACTACATGAGCCCATGTTCGGACTTCAACCCGGTGAATACCTCGCCCTGCTCTCGCATAGTGGCTCACGCGGGGTCGGCGCGAAGATCGCAGACCGCTTCAGCAAACTCGCGATGGAGAAAAACCCCGACCTCGATAAGAGCGTCCGTCACCTCGCTTGGCTCTCGCTGGATTCAGAAGATGGTCAGGAATACTGGCTTTCGATGGAACTGGCAGGGCGGTTTGCTTCGGCAAATCATTACATAATCCACAAACGTGTGGCGGCAGCCGTTGGTCTGAAAGAAGTAGCAGTAGTTGAAAATCACCATAACTTTGCATGGCGCGAGAAACTGCCAGATGGGCGCGAAGTCATCGTCCACCGCAAGGGAGCAACGCCCGCGGGTGCTGGTGTTCTCGGCGTGATCCCCGGCTCGATGGGAGACGCAGGCTACGTCGTCCGCGGAAGAGGCGTGAGCGAGTCGCTTGAATCCGCTTCGCATGGAGCAGGTCGGCGCATGAGTCGCAAAGCTGCCATCAACTCCATCAGTAAGCGTGAACGCGACGACTATCTCAAAGAGCGCGGTGTCACTTTGCTTGGCGGCGGCATCGACGAGTCGCCACAGGCATATAAAGCAATTGATGAGGTCATCACTGCCCAGCACGATCTAGTGGATGTGATCGGCAAATTCACCCCGCGCATTGTCCGCATGGCGGATGAGCCGGGTGATATTTAGTAAGAAAGGGTCATGGAGGTGTAAGCATTTCCACGACCCTTTTCGATATAATCAAAGCATGCATATCCAACCCAAAGACCCAGCCCTTCAAGATACTTTATTGAACTACTCGCAAGAGTCAGACTTAGCTAAACGCAAAAAAATGGAAGATGAAATTTGGCAAAAGTATGGGAGTGAAAACACTGCCTTTGTTTTGGACATGTCTGGCTTTTCGCTGTTGACCCGCAAATATGGCATTGTGCATTACCTCTCCATGATCCGTCGCATGCAATTGACGGTAGACCCCATCATCACCAGTCATGGCGGGCGGGTGATCAAGTTCGAAGCGGATAACTGCTTTGCGGTTTTTCCAGACCCTGCCTCAGCCGCTCGCACTGCCATCACCATTCAACATGCTATTGCGGCTGCCAACTTACTCACCAGCGAAGATATGGACATCCATGTTGCCATTGGTATTGATTATGGCAAGATCCTCATTCTCAACGAAGACGATATGTACGGCGACGCCGTCAACCGCGCTTGCAAAATGGGAGAGGACCTTGGCAAGGCAGATGAGATCCTCATCACCAAAGAAGCGATGGATATGATTCCTGAAGAAGCCCAAATTCACGGCAAGCTTATTGAGGTGAGCATCGGCGGCTTGACCATGCCTGCGTATCAACTTATCTACCGAACGGACGCAGAGGAAGAACAGCAATAAAAAAGACGGAGCAGTTGCTCCGTCTTTTTTATTTATATCTTTTCCAAAATCGAAATTGCATTTTGAATTCGTTTTAGACAGGTATCACGCCCAATGATCTCCATGCTCTCAAATAACGGCGGGCTGACCTTTTGCCCGGTCACTGCGACGCGCAGCACACCGAAGACCTGCCCGGCATTGAATCCGCTGGCTTCGACATAATCGCGGAAGGGCGGCTCGCTTCGTTCGTGACTGATATCTGGTTGCGCTGAAAGGATCTCATACGCCTTTTTAGCGATCTCTGCCGACTGCTTCGCATCCAGTCCTTTAGCGATGAGGTCTTCAGGGTTGGGGGTAACTTCGTCCTTGAAGAAGAATGCGCCGAAGGAAATGCAATCATCCAAAGTGGTGAGGCGCTCGCGGATGAGCGGAATGATCTTCAGCAGAACGTCGTCATGGACGTTGAGTCCCTCACGGGTGAAGTAAGGCTTGAGACGGGTTGCCAAGTCTTCGGTCGTCAGGAGGCGGATGTGAGTCGCGTTGAAGTGATCCAACTTTTGGAAGTTGATCGCGGCGGGAGACGGGGTCAACGAGTCAATGGTGAAGCGATCCACCATTTGAGCCGTGGTCATCACATCATCTTCAGCCACACCCCAGCCCATCAACCCGCACCAATTCAAAACGCCTTCGGGGGTGAAACCAAGATCTTGCATATCTTTGACAAAAATTGAATATCCATCTTTCATGGCATCTGCCGCTTCGCGCTTGGACATTTTGCCTTTGCCACTTGGCTTAAGGAAGACAGAAAGATGCACCCAAGTTGGTTCTTCCCAACCAAAGGCGCGGACGATATTGACATGCAACGGGAAGGTTCCCAGCCACTCCGAGCCGCGCATGACATGCGTGATCTTCATATCATGATCATCAACCATAGCAGCAAGATGATAGGTTGGCAAACCATCGGTTTTGAGAATGACTTGATCATTGAGTTGTTTGTTTTCGATGGTAATGTCACCACGCAAGTGATCGTGCGCAACTGTCACTCCTTCATGCGGCATCTTGAAGCGGATGGTGTATGCCTCGCCGTTGGCGATACGTTTCGCGGCTTCGTCAGGCGCAAGATTGCGGCACGTACCATCGTAGTGAGGATTTTCCTTGCGCTTCATCTGCTCCTGGCGGACTTTTTCAAGGCGGTCAGGTGTACAGAAGCAAGGGTAAGCATGTCCCTTATCTACAAGTGTTTTCGCATGAGCTTGATAGATCTCACGGCGTTCGGTCTGGCGATAAGGTCCGTGTGGTCCGCCAATATCTGGACCTTCATCGTAATTCAAACCCAACCAGCGCAAGCCGTCTATGATCTCCTGCTCTGCGCCGGGGACGGTGCGTTTTAAGTCTGTGTCTTCGATACGCAAAATGAACTGCCCGCCAGTCTTTTTGGCTAGCAGATAAGCATATAACGCGGTGCGTGCGCCACCAAGGTGTAAGTGCCCGGTCGGCGATGGTGCAAAGCGAGTGCGTGCTGGTTGAATGGACAAAGGTTACTCCTAGTTTGACGATGGTCTATCGTTCATCGTTAATGGTCTTTATTTAGAATTCCAGTTCTTTCTGGCGCATGACGACGGATTCTACCAAACCGATCGCAATCATAAGCGCTGTCAGACCGCTACCGCCATAACTAACGAATGGCAACGGCAAGCCTGATACTGGTAAGAGGTTTAGGTTCATACCGATATTGACTGCACCCTGGAAAAAGATGAGAGTCGCCACCCCAATGGCGAGCATAGACCCGGCAACATCACGGGCTTTCTGCGCAGCCCGAATACAACGCCAAACGACAACGCCCAACAAAAGGATGATCGATACTGAACCTACAAAACCAAATTCTTCCGAGCTGGCGGCAAAGATAAAGTCGGTGTGACGCACTTTGAGGAAACGTAATTGCGTCTGTGTGCCATAACCGTAGCCTTCACCCGAAAAACCGCCTGCCCCAACAGCGATCAGAGCTTGCTGCACATTGTAACGGTTACCGTATGTATCGTTTGGGTCGGGAACTACGAAGTTTACGATGCGCTCTTGTTGGTATGCCTGTAAAAACGGAATACGAACACCTAATACAGAAAGCGCGATCACACTCACTACAGCAAAAACTCCTAACACAGCGGCAGTGATCACGTGTTTAACTTGAATACCATTCACCCACAGCATTACTGCGAGGATCACAGAAAGTACCATCACATTACTTAAGTTTGGCTGCGCCAAGATCAAGCCAATGATCCACATGGCGCGGAAGATGGCACCAAACACCCAACGCAAATCACGGGGCTGATCTCGAACCGACTCGAAATAACGCGCCAGCACGATCAATGCTACGATCTTAGCGAACTCTGTCGGCTGTAAGAAGAGCACACCCACCTGAAACCATCGTTGGGCACCGAAAGCTGTCTGACCAAAACCGGTCAATGTAACAAGAAAGCCAAGGATGACAAGATGGATAGGGCGATAAAGCGCAAGCCAATAACGGTAGTCGATAGATGCGAGGATGAAGATCAGCACCACCCCCAGCAACGCAAAGTAGATCTGACGAGATGCGGAGATCGCCAATACTTCATTTCCAGCGATGGCGGATCGGATCATTACCACGCCAAAAGAGGACGCCAGGATCACTGCGCCTAATAATAGAAAATCAAAATTTCTCCAGGAAAGTCCTCGTTGTTCCATAATAAAAAAACATGGATGAACCTGTATCTCTACAGGTTGACCCATGTCCTATTCATAAAACATATCAACCTGCACGGTGACGCGATGAACTCTTTAACGGAATATCCGCTACCAAACGTTGTTCGCGCCCTTCTTTTTCGAGGTCGATCCGCACTGCTTCAGGGTCGATCTCGATGTATTTAGAAATAGCTTTGATCAGGTCGTCCTTCAAAGATTCCAGTTGTCCCGGGGTTAGATCGGTCCGATCATGGACAAGTACTAATTGTAGACGTTCCTTCGCGCTTGTGGCACTGCGTTTGCGTGAGAAAAAACCCATGTCACTTTCTCCCTGCCAGCTTTTGAATGGCATTCCACAAACCGCTTTGCGGAGTAAGGTCCATGAACGGAACATCCACACCCTGCAAGCGTTTCGCGATATTACGAAATGCCTGCCCAGCACGGCTCTTTCCATCGGTGACAATGGGAGTTCCGCGATTCGAACCAATGATGACATTTTCATCTTCCGGTACAATACCGATCAACCGGATGCCAAGCAGATCCAACACATCTTCTGCAGAGAGCATATCGTTATTTTTCACAAGAGTGGGATTCAAGCGATTGATGATGAGTGACGGGTTGCCTTTTTCTTCCGCTTCAAGGATACCAACCACCCGATCTGCATCGCGCACCGCACTGACCTCGGGGTTGGTCACCACGAGGACATGGTCAGCTGCCGCGATGGCGTTTCGAAAACCGCGCTCAATGCCTGCAGGTGAGTCAATGACAATGAAATCAGAGTCAGGTCTGAGGTCATTGCAGATGCGAACCATATCCGATGGGGAGACTGCATTCTTGTCGCGAGTCTGCGCTGCTGGGATGAGGTACATCTCAGGGTAATGCTTGTCACGGATCATTGCCTGCTTGAGTTTGCATCGTCCTTCAATAACATCCACAATGTCGTAGACAATGCGATTCTCAAGCCCCATAACCACATCCAGATTACGCAAGCCAATGTCGCCGTCGATACAAACGACCCGTTTGCCGTCCATGGCAAGGGCTGTCGCTAAATTGGCAACCGCTGTAGTCTTTCCAACGCCGCCTTTACCAGAAGTTACAGTGATCACTTGAGCTGTCATATCATTTCCTAATTATGGTTTCGCCAGTTTGCCATAGCTCAGCCTGCAATTTACCTTCACCATTAATGCTGGCGATCTCGGGCTTTGGGTCTTTTTGTGGTTTCAACATTGCGGATGATTCATTAGCAATGCGTAATTGATTTGCGGATAGGTCAAGCGCACAGATAAAAGCCGCGCGGTCCCCTTTCGAGCCAGCATGGATCACACCGCGAACCCGCCCCCAAACGATGACGTTCCCTTCTGCAATGATCTCTGCTCCCGGGTTGACATCTCCAAATATCACGATAGTACCCGGATATTCGATACGTGTACCCGATCGAACTGTTTTTGAAACGAAAAGAGCTGTATCACTTGAAACCGCTTCATGGACAGGGCGGATTTCTTCAGGTCTGGGTTTTGAAATGCGGGTTGCCAGACCAAGCAATTGAGCTGTAGTTTCGGTCGTTGGAGACTCGCTGACCACCGCCCACAGGGTGATATTTCTCTCAGATAGCCAATCGCGGAGATCAACCAGGTCATTCACTTTTAAGACCTGCGAACCAACATCCATGGCAAGACGTGCGCCCTGGAAGAAGGCAGCACGCTCATTGATCTGTATCATGAGTGCATTGCGCTGTTCTTCCCAGGGAGCATCGGCAAAGGTCGCGAGAAGCCCGTCGCGGATCCCCTTAATTTGAACAATGGATGTCGTTGATTCCATAGAAATGTTCATTCAGGTAATGGTTGACAATTATACCTGATGAGGTTGGCGAATTTATGGCGATGGCGCCCCTGTTCCCTGAGCTATATCCACGGCTTTGATTTCAAAATATGCCTTGATCATGCGAGCTACCATCGGTCCTGCCACGCTCGCACCTTCACCACCGTTGTATGCAAATGCCACAACCGCGATCTCCGGGTCATCAAAGGGAGCATAGGCAACGGTCCATGAATGTGTGGGCCAGGCACCAAAGTTACAACGATCTGCTGCGCGGGCTACATCGTCACAATACTCTGCTGTTCCGGTCTTACCTGCCACAGCAATTGGGAAATCAACAAAAAGATCATTCAAGGTACCAAAGGTATTATCGGTGACCGTCCGTCTCGTCCCTGCACGAACCGACTGAACGGTTTCAGGGTCTACAGCTTTGTAGTCGTCTGTAAATGTACAGTAGGGACCTTCACATGAATATTCTCGAATTAATGGGTCAACTGTAATATCCCATTTCATATTGGGTGTATAAGGAGATATCTGATAACTACCTTCGGTTTGGAAGGGAGATGCTTTGAAATCCGCGGGGTCAGAGTCGAACCACATTTCGACAGTGTTTCCATCTCCATCAGTTACATGGTGAACAATTGTGGGCTGCATCAACTTCCCGTTATTCGCAAGCGTTGCCCCAGACATCAGAACCTGCAGAGGTGTAGCCAGAACATATCCCTGCCCCACGCTGGCGATGTAGGTATCGCCGGTAGACCAGTTTTCACCTGTGTTGATACGTTTCCAATCTGGGTCGGGTATCAAACCATCTTGCTCACCGGGCAACTGAATTCCAGAGGGAGCATCATACCCAAGAGCGCGCGCATATTCTCCAAGACGCTCGATACCCAAACCTTGCGGAATTTCATCTTCATAACCACCGCCAAGTTTATAGAAACAAACATTACTGGAATAAGCGATACACTGAAGAAAGGTCAACGCTCCAAAGCCGTCTGGATTTTGATCAAAAATATAATCAACGAAAGGACGGGTATTTCGATCGGTACATATATCGTTTGGATTAAAGCGTTCGCACAGGAGCAATTGACCGGGGGTTTTTATAACTGTGTCTAACTCAATCACATTTTCGTTGTATGCACCCGTCGCGGTGGAAAGCTTGAAGGTCGAGCCAGGCGGGTACTCTGCGGAAATAGCATTGTTCAACAAAGGCTTTCGCGGGTCTTGGCTCAGCTGGTCATAATAATATGCTGGAATAAGACGGCTAAAGCGATTGTTCTCGTAATTGGGATACGAAACCATGGCAAGAATCTCACCTGTTTTGGGATTCATGGCAATGATCACGCCGCTGGAAATACGTACTTGTCCGAAATAAGTATTCCAAAAACGGATTTCCTCTTCCAGTGTTGCTTGCGCCGCAGCTTGCAAACGGGTATCAATGGTTAGATACACATTATGTCCGGGCACAGGCGCAATAGGCGGCTCGAGATTGCGTATTTCCTGTCCTGCCACGTCTACTTGAACCACGCGCAAACCATTTCTGCCTGCCAAGATCTCCTGCAAGGAAGTTTCCACACCCGCATAACCGACCTTATCGCGGTTTGGCACAAAGCCCAATGCGCTTAGTTCTTCCTCTTGAGATGCAGGGATGGGACCCAGAAAGCCGATCAGATGTGCAGTTAGTGAACCGGTAGGATAATCACGAATCGGATCAATCTCAACGCTCACGCCGGGCCAGTCCACCTTTTTTTCTTCCACCACCCGAGCTATTTCTTCCGACACATTACACTTGATCTTTACCGAACTATAAGGAGCAAGTGTATCTTGCAATGCCACCAACTGACCAATACTTGGACCTGGTACACAAGCACCAAATAATTTAGCTTCTTCCAGTTCTTCTTCAGTGAGAAGACCACCGGGGACAGCAAGAAAAATCGCATCGCTGTTCGGGTCATTCGCGACAAAGTTTCCAACAGGAACATCCACTAACTGCGAGAGTTCTCGATAAATACGTTGAATGTCCGAATCTTCTGCGGGGAGATTGGCAGGTGTAATGACCACGTTATAAGCAGCAATATTTCGAGCGAGGATGTATCCATTCCGGTCATAGATAATCCCGCGCGGAGCAGGAACACTAATATCGATAGTGTAATTATCTACCGCGCGTGACTTATACTGGTCAACATTCAGGATTTGAAGATTGACCAAACGGATCACAAACCCGGTCAGAGTAAACGCAACAACGAGATAGATCAACCCAAGCCGCCATGTTTCAAAACGGACTTGGCGAGATTCTGTACCTGAACTCATTCTTACTCCTCTACTGGGTACACCCAATACGACACGTCACGCATAAAGGCATAAATGGGAATGGCAAGCAACATATTCAACAATAAACTTGGCAGTGTAACCAATCCCATCACATCACCGAATGTAAAAGGGGTTCCCAGAAAACTCAGTACAACAAATGATGAAATGTGAAAAAATAATGTGCCGAAAAATACCACACTGAACATTGCCAGCAAAGGTGCCTGCCATACCCGTCTCTGCAAGGCACGGGCGAGGAGTACAGCTCCCAAATATCCCGCTATAACAACGGGAGCGGGCATACTGGAAATGAAGCCAGAGAATAAACAAGTCAACGCCCCCCAATGCCAGGAAGAATCCACGCGATCTTGCAACGCCCAAGCAGCGATCAACACAAAAGGCAGGTCGGCATACCCTGAGAGCAGTTTTACCTGACTCACAACCGAAGATTGCAGAATCACTGCCAATCCTATAAGCGGAAAAGCAATCAAATTACGCATGGAAATTTATGGGGATGGTGTCAGCACCGGCTCAAGTGGAGCAATATCCACCGGGCGGAAGTTGGTGATGACAAGGACGATCTCGAGGCGGGAAAAGTCAACGGCGGGTTGAACTGTCGCTTGTTGAAACAGCTCAAATTCCAGAGAGCGAACCGTGACGACTTGTCCAATGATGAGGTCGGCTGGGTATCCTCCACCCAAGCCTGAGGTGAGGATCAAGTCACCTGACTCCACTGTCGCATTTTGAGAGATCAGATCAAGTGAAACGTCACCTGTCACAGAACCATAAAGCACAGCATTGGTATCAGCGTTTTGCAAATAGATGTTGACAGAAGATGCCGGGTCGGTGATAAGTTGCACACGAGCGGCATCTGCAATAACCGCATCCACGCGACCTACAAGACCTTGATTGGTCACAACCGGCATACCACGCCGAATATCGTCATTGGAGCCGCGGTTGATAATGATGTAATGCAAGAACGGACTTGGATCGCGACCAATGACAGAGGCGGCTTTGTATGTGCTTTCTGGATTTGAACGGGAGAAATCAACAAGAGCCGCAAGGATCTCAGTTTCGTTGACGCGCTGTTGTAACTCAATCAATTGTGCTTGTAGCTGAGAAACTTGAGCTTCTAATTCTGCGTTACGGGTACGCAGAGTCACAATGTCACGTGGCGCAGTGACAAAATCTTGGAAGCCAAGAAAACGGCTGGATATCCATGTTTGAATATCAACCAGAACCGATGTAAATCCCCGAGAGGCTGAACCAAGCGCACCACTAAAGGCAAGCACAAGAATCCCCCCAACCACCAGGAAAATAATTGTCGTTTGTAAGGAACGAGAGTTCATTTTTTATTCAGCCTCCAGCACGAAGGCTGTATGATTCATCCTAAACGTGCCGAGTACTACCACGTTCAAGACCGATAAGATAACGTGAAAGGCTTTCAAGGTCTTCGAACACAGTAGCCGCGCCACGCGCTACACAAGTCAGCGGGTCTTCAGCAACCCATACACGAAGTTTCAATTCATCGGTGAGGCGCTCAGCCAATCCTTGCAAAAGCGCGCCGCCACCAGCCAAACAAATACCAATATCCATCAAGTCTGAAACGATCTCAGGCGGAATTTCATCCAACGCATCGCGGACAGTATCAATGATCACCTGCACAGAACCAGAGAGAGCTTCGCGAATTTCAACCGAAGAAACTTCAATGGTTTCCGGTAAACCAGTTACCAAATTTCGACCGCGTACTTCCATGGTTTTTTCAGGCTGCAAGGGATACGCAGACCCGATCTGCCATTTGACTTGTTCAGCAATGCCAGTGCCCACCAATAAGTTGTATTTGTTGCGCAAATACTGCACAACATCCTGATCCATTTCGTCGCCAGCCACACGTAATGAACGTGAGACCACCACCCCACCCGTGGACATGACCGCGACTTCAGTTGTACCACCGCCGATATCAACGACCATCGAACCGCGGACTTCACCAATCGGAAGACCGGCTCCTATCGCCGCCGCAATTGGTTCTTCGATCAACATAGCTTGGCGCGCCCCCGACGCCATGACCGCATCATACACCGCACGTTTTTCCACTTCCGTTACACCGGTTGGCAAGCCCACGATCACACGCGGGCGCGGAAGCGGCACCACGCTTTGCTCATGCACTTTGCCAATGAAATATTCAAGCATCACACGGGTGACGTCAAATTCGGCGATGACCCCATCACGAATAGGACGAACCACCACAACATTTGCGGGGGTACGTCCTACCATTTCCTTGGCTTCAAGACCGATCGCAAGCGGCTGTCGCTGTTTCTTATCGACAGTCACCCAGGACGGTTCATTGATCACGATTCCCTTGCCACGAACATGAACAAGAGTATTCGCAGTGCCAAGGTCAATGGCAATATCCAAAGAAAAAAGGCCTAACAGCCAGTTAATTGGGTTGAAGGCCAAAATCGGCTCCTATGATACGGGAATGGGCTCATGCAAAACTGCCGAGCCATTATACCATGAGGATGAGTCCGAATATTTTTTAATTCCACAGGTCAAACGGTGTAAAATCAGGGAAATTTTTCCCCTTGGAGTGAAGAGAAATGTCAAAATTTGCAATTGTTACAGACAGCACATCATACATCCCGTCTGAAGTGACAAAAAAATATGGGATCATGGTTGCCCCTCAAGTTCTCATTTGGGATAACCAAACGTATCGTGATGGCATCGATATTCAGCCCACTGAATTCTACAGCCGATTGAAAACTGCCAAGTCCATGCCTTCCACCTCGCAGGTCTCCCCTGCAACAATGCAGGAGATCTTTCAGGGTCTCGTCGAAAAAGGCACATCAGTTCTTGGTATTTTCATCTCGTCAAAATTATCGGGGACTCTCCAATCTGCCATTCAGGCAAAAGACATGATGGGAAGTGCAGGCGAAAAAGTGACCCTTGTAGACAGCCAATCCACCGCTATGGGACTTGGCTTTCAAGCACTCG
>Ga0075012_10003909_pt1 | contig 13998 bp, 14 predicted proteins | sample All_14_2_FD_71474 | JGI IMG/M metagenome (GOLD analysis project Ga0075012, IMG submission 71474) | Freshwater microbial communities in response to fracking from Pennsylvania, USA - Allegheny Zone_MetaG_DW_15 | ecosystem: Environmental > Aquatic > Deep subsurface > Groundwater > Drilled... | reverse complement strand
CTTCGAGGAGCTGAGCGACGTCGAATACCAGCAGCGCAACGTCACCAACGAAATCTTCATCCCCGTGGCCGAGCGCCTGGGCAATGAGGTGATCGAGTTCAACGGCGTCTCCAAGAGCTTTGGCGACCGTCTACTGATCGACAACCTGAGCTTCAAGGTGCCCCCGGGCGCCATCGTGGGCATCATCGGCCCGAACGGTGCGGGTAAATCAACGCTGTTCCGCATGATCCAGGGTGTGGAACAGCCTGACAGCGGCACGGTGACGATTGGCAAGACGGCCAAGCTGGCCTTTGTGGACCAGAGCCGCGAAGGCCTGGCCGGCGACAAGACGGTGTGGGAAGACGTCTCTGGCGGGCTGGACAACATCGTGGTGGGCAAGTTCGTGATGCCCTCGCGCGCCTACATCGGCCGCTTCAACTTCAAGGGCAACGACCAGCAAAAGCTGGTGGGCAACCTCTCCGGCGGTGAACGTGGCCGCCTGCACTTGGCCAAGACCCTGGCCCAGGGCGGCAACGTGCTGATGCTCGACGAACCGTCGAACGATTTGGACGTCGAAACCCTGCGTGCGCTGGAAGACGCGCTGCTGGAATTCGCCGGCTCGGCCATGGTGATCTCGCACGATCGCTGGTTCCTTGACCGCATCTGCACCCACATCCTGGCCTGCGAAGGCGATTCGCAGTGGTACTTCTACGACGGCAACTACCAGGAATATGAGGCTGACAAGAAGCGGCGTCTGGGCGAAGAAGGTGCGCGACCCAAGCGCGTGCGTTTTAAAGCGCTGAAATAAGCCCACCCCCTACGCGCTGCGCGCGCCCCTCAAGGGGGCTGAGCCGTGGACTCAGGAGGTCCTGTGGACCTCTTGAGCCCGGCGAAGAGTCAGGCCACTGGCCTGACGCGGCCTGCAGGGCACACCAGCGGACCGGCGGAGCCGGATCCACGGCGTTTGCTGGGGGGGGCGCCGTCCTTGACGGGCGGCGCGGCATCGGGAAATCGGTTAAATTGACTTGAGTCGCTATCGGAGCATTGCCATGAAACAGATCACCGCCGTCATCAAGCCCTTCAAGCTGGAAGAAGTGCGTGAAGCCCTGGCCGAGGTCGGCGTGACCGGCCTCACCGTCACCGAGGTCAAGGGCTTCGGCCGCCAGAAGGGCCACACCGAGCTGTACCGCGGTGCCGAGTACGTGGTCGACTTCCTGCCCAAGGTGAAGATCGAAGTGGTGGTGAAAACCGCCGATGTCGATCGCTGCGTGGAGGCCATCGTCAAGGCCGCCAAGACCGGCAAGATCGGTGACGGCAAGATCTTCGTCACCTCGGTGGAGCAGGTCATCCGCATTCGCACCGGCGAGACGGACGAGCAGGCGGTTTAAGGGCTTGTAGCTGTGGGAGCGGCTTCAGCCGCGATTTGTGCTGCATCACGAGCCCTCGCGGCTGAAGCCGCTCCCACAGAAGATTTCAGATCTTGCTGTAGTCGCCGCCAGCGATGGTGGTACGGCAGTGGGCTTCGAGCGTGTCGAGCAGGGATTCGATATCGGTGCCAACGTGCAGGGCTTGCTGCTGGCGTGCATCGATGAACCCCTCGGCCTCTGCATGGGCCATGAAGCCCAGCATCGCGTTGTAGTAGCCGGCGGTGTTGAGCAGGCCCATGGGCTTGGCGTGGTAGCCCAGGTGCTGCCAGGTCCACACCTCGTACAACTCTTCCAGCGTGCCCAGGCCGCCCGGCAGAGCGATGAAGGCATCGGCGCGTTCGGCCATGGCCTGTTTACGCAGATGCATGTTGGGCACTACGTGCAGCTCGGTGAGTCCGGCATGGCCCACTTCGCGGCGCATCAATGAATCGGGAATGATGCCGATGGCGGTGGCGCCCGCGGCCAGCGCCGCGTCGGCCACGATGCCCATGAGGCCGACCTGTCCACCGCCGTACACAAGCTGCCAGCCGCGCTGGCCGATGCTGCGCCCCAGCGCCGTGGCCGCTTCAGCGTAGGCGGGGCGGTGGCCGGCGCGTGAGCCGCAGTAGACGCACAGGCGCAGGGTTGGCGTGGGAGAGCGTGTCGTCATATCAACCTTGCAGGCGGTGCCACAGGGCGGCGGCCCAGATGCCGGCGGCGCTGAGCAGGGCCAGCAGCACGGCGGCGCTGCCGAAATCCTTGGCGCGTTTGGCGAGGTCATGCATCTCGAATGAGATGCGGTCGACAGTGGCCTCGACGGCCGAGTTCAGCAACTCGACGATCAGCACCAGCATCACGCTGCCGGCCAGCAGGGCGGTCTCCACCCAGCCCTGGCCCAGCCAGAAGGCCAGCGGCAGCATCACCACGGCCAGCCAGAACTCCTGCCGGAAGGCGCTCTCGTAGCGGTAGGCGCTGAGGAGGCCCTCGCAGGAATAGCCGAAGGCGTGGATGACGCGGGAGAGCCCGGTGCGGCCCTTGTGCGGATTGCTCATGGTGGTGCTCATGGGCCACGATTGTGGCGAGCGCCGGGCGACGGCGCTACCGTTCGAACGTGCAAGCGGAGCCGGTGGGCTGTCAGCGCGGTAGTTGTACCAGCCGCGTACCACACAGCACGTCATGTAGGAACTGCCGCTGCGGCTGACGCCAGACCCAGGCGCCGTACAGGCTGGCCCAAGCCGCCGTGGCGCCCAGGGCCCACCAGCGATGCCAGCCGGCAAGGTAGGCCAGCAGCATCGGTGGCGCCACCCACAGCCAGGCCAGCAGGTAGCGTCGGCAGGCCTGGGCGGTGCTCAATGGCTGCCCTTCTGCAGTGACGAGGCGGATGCGCCAAGTCTGCATCGGCAGGGTCTGACCACCGTGGCGCCACATCCAGACGAAGTAGGCGCCAAAGCTCAGGAATCCGACCAACTGGATGACCAGTTGCTGTGCAAGCCCGGAGCCCAGTAGGTGGGTGATGCCGGTGGACAGCACGGCGGGAATCAGGCCCACGCCGAAGAGGACGACCAGTTCGTACAGCAGGCAGGCTGCACGGCGCCGCAGACTGGGTGCTGCCAGCGTCGACAGGTCGACATCGGCGCGCGCCAATGCGGCGGGGACGATCGGGCTCAGGGGGCAGTCCGTTCGAAGTCGGTCCGCACCGTCGCGGCGCCTTGCGGGCCGCGCTGTGGCAGCAGGGTGTGGCTGTCCACAAAGCCGGGCGTGGCGGCAATTTTGGGCAGACCCACTTGCTGGTGCGTCGGTGGCGTCGGGCGCTCGTTGATCGGCCGGGTGCTGGCGCCCACGTTGGCGCGCACGGTGCCGGGAGCGACGGCGTGGTTGGGGGCAAACGTGCTGCTGGGCGGCACGATGTTGGATTTGGGCTGTACGTCACCCACGGCTGCCGGCTTGGCGCCAGTGGGACGGCCACCGGCGCCAACAGAAGGTGCGGCCTGCTGGCGGTTCTGGGCTCGGTCGGCCAGTTCCTTGCGCTTGTCTTCGGGCAGCGACTGATAGCTTTCCCAGCGGGCGCGGCGCTCGGCCTCGGGCAGCCGCTTGGCTTCCTGATAGCGCACGCGCGCTGCAGCTCGTTCGGCCGGGCTCATGCCAGCCCAGGCGCTCATGCGTGAACGCAACAGGGTCTGCCGCTCGGGCGAGAGCTTCGGGAACTGGGTTGCCAGCTCGCGCCACTTGAGCTTGCGGGGGGGGTCGATCGACGCCCACTCGCGCTGAAGGGGTTGCAGCACTTGTCTCTCCGCAGCGGTGAGGTGCTCCCAGCGAGGCTCTTCGTCACGCGGCGCGCCCCAGGCTACCGGCGCCACCAGCACGGCGGCCAGCAGCCAGCAGCCAGCTTGACGGCGGACGGTGGAACGGGGGCGTGGCAGGGTCGGCACGGTCACTGGGCAGCTTGGGCGGCGGATGAGAACTCCGGTGTGCGCAGGAATTCGTCGAAGCCTGGGTCGGTGTAGGCGTCCGGCGGCAGCGAATCGCTCAGCAGGGCCGCGTCAATCGTCGCGGCAGCCGACAGCTGCTCTTGGTCAGTCCATTCATGGATGAAGATGATGCCAGCCAGCAGCACCAGCACGGGCAGCAGGCTGCCCAGGCGCACCCACCAGGGCGAGCGGTCATCGCCCAGCATGAACCCGCCAGCCGTGGCGGAGGCGCCACTCATGCTGACGACGGACATGCCGGAGGCTTGCGCCGCTTGGCGAGCTGCCACCTTGGCGGGAATGCGGGCGAGCGCTTGCTGCCGTGCCACGCGCAGGCGTTCGCTGATGTCGTGCGGCAACTCCTGATTGGCCTCGCTCAGGCGGGCGGCCACACGCAGGCCGAAACGGGCCTCCAGGGCGGCTTCGGTGGGGGCGGCCTGGCGAAAGGCGGATGCAGCGGTGTTCACAGTGAAATTCCCCGGATCTTCAAGGCTTTGGCCAGTGCGTGGACGGCGCGAGAGCAGTGGGTCTTGACGCTGCCTTCTGAGCAGCCCATGGCGGAAGCTGTCTCGGCGACATCCATCTCCTCCCAGTAACGCATCAGGAAGGCTTCGCGTTGACGTCCCGGCAGTTGGGCTACCTCTTGTTCAATGGCGAGCAAGATTTGTGCTCTCTCATGGGTGTCGGCCGTGCTTTCCGAGCCCAGCATGCCTGATTGGGAGGCCAAGGATTCGAGCAGGTCGAAGTCTTCCCCCATGTCAGGGCCTTCGAAGTCGGAAAAGTTCCGCAGGACGCCATTGCGCACCTTCTGGTGGCGAAACCAGTCCATCGTCGCGTTCGACAGGATGCGTTGGAACAGCATCGGCCATTCCGCTGCTGGACGGTCGGCATAGCGTTCGGCCAAGCGAATCATGGCGTCCTGCACGATGTCCAGGGCTGCCTCGTCGTCGCGCACGGCATACACGGTGCGTTTGAAAGCCTTTTTCTCGACGCTTTGCAGGAATTGGGACAGTTCTTGATCGCGTGCCAAAGGCGGGGCGCCCTGGGGTGGGGCTTGATTTGAAGCGGGCGCGATTATGGCACCGTGAAAGTTGGCGCAGAAAATGCCCTCAAGGATGCGATAATCGCTGGCTCGCCGACCGTGCGAGAAAACTGGTCTTTACCGATGTGCCCGATCTGGGCGTCTCAGTTTCAGACCGCGCAGGCTCCACATCCGCCCCAAGAGGGCGAGTCGTTCACCAAAGCAATGCGGTGGATGGCGCGAGAAGGAGCACCGATCGATTTTCGTCAGAGAAAACCCGAAAGGTTCAACATGGACATGTCTGCCGCGGAACAAAAGCGTGCCGCTTCGGCCCAAGCCTCCCGCGATTCTTCTTCCCCCTCTGAGCCCGTCAACGGCTCCGAGATCCTTGTGCGCTGCCTGCAGGCAGAGAACGTCGAGTTCATCTGGGGCTACCCCGGCGGCTCGGTGCTCTACATCTACGACGCACTCTACAAACAAGAAACCATTCAGCACGTGCTCGTGCGCCATGAGCAGGCCGCGGTGCACGCGGCCGACGGCTATGCGCGCGCCACCGGCAACGTCGGTGTGGCCCTGGTCACCTCGGGCCCCGGTGTCACCAACGCGGTGACTGGCATCGCCACGGCCTACATGGATTCGATCCCGATGGTGATCGTCACCGGGCAGGTGCCCACGGCCGCCATCGGCCTGGACGCCTTCCAGGAGTGCGACACCGTGGGCATCACGCGCCCCATCGTCAAGCACAACTTCTTGGTGAAGGATGTGCGCGACCTCGCTGTGACGATGAAGAAGGCCTTCCACATTGCTCGCACCGGCCGTCCCGGTCCGGTGGTGGTGGACATCCCGAAGGACGTCTCGCTCAACACCGCCCCTTTCCACTATCCCGAGACGGTGGAGATGCGCTCGTACAACCCGGCGCGCAAGGGCCATGGTGGGCAGATCCGCAAGGCTGTGCAGTTGCTGATGTCGGCGCAGCGCCCTTACATCTATAGCGGCGGCGGCGTGATCCTGGGCAATGCTTCGGCCGAGCTGCGCGAGCTGGTGGATCTGCTGGGTTTCCCGGTCACCAACACGCTGATGGGCCTGGGTGCGATGCCCGCCACCGACCCGCGCTTCCTGGGCATGCCCGGCATGCATGGCACCTACGAAGCCAACATGACGATGCAGAACAGCGACGTCCTGCTGGCGGTGGGTGCGCGCTTCGATGACCGCGTGATCGGCAACCCGAAGCACTTCGCCTCGGTGCAGCGCAAGATCATCCACGTCGATGTGGATCCGTCGTCCATCTCCAAGCGTGTGAAGGTCGACATCCCCATCGTTGGCGATGTGAAGGACGTGCTGCAGGAGCTGATTGCCCAGATCCGCGAGGCGCAGCAACGCCCCAACAGCGAATCGCTCAACGCCTGGTGGTCGCAGATCAATGAATGGCGCAAGCGCGAGTGCCTGAAGTACAAGCACTCTGACGACGTGATCAAGCCGCAGTTCGTGGTCGAGAAGTTGTGGGAGCTGACCCGCGGCGGCGACACCTACATCACCTCCGACGTGGGCCAGCACCAGATGTGGGCGGCGCAGTTCTACCGCTTCGACGAGCCGCGCCGCTGGATCAACTCCGGTGGCCTGGGCACGATGGGCGTGGGCCTGCCGTATGCCATGGGCATCAAGCTGGCCAAGCCCGATGCAGACGTGTTCTGCATCACCGGCGAAGGCTCGATCCAGATGTGCATCCAGGAGCTCTCCACCTGCCAGCAGTACAACACGCCGGTGAAGGTGATCTCGCTGAACAACCGCTACCTGGGCATGGTGCGGCAGTGGCAGGAGCTGGACTACGGCCGTCGCTACTCGCACAGCTACATGGATGCGCTGCCCGATTTTGTGAAGCTCGCCGAGGCCTATGGCCACGTGGGCATCAAGATCGAGAAGCCTTCCGAGGTGGAGCCGGCACTGAAGGAAATGCTGCGCCTGAAGGACCGCACCGTGTTCCTCGACGTGCGCACTGATCCGACTGAAAACGTCTGGCCGATGGTGCAGGCCGGCAAGGGCATCACGGAGATGCTGCTGGGATCGGAAGACCTGTGATTCAACCGGCCATCTTCTGCGGCCAGGCTTCCGGGGTTACCGCCCCGAAAGCAAGGCGCCGCAGGCGGGTGGCGGGTCCACAGCACCGAACGATTCTTCTTTGACTTGAACGCCCGGCCACGCCGCTGCGGTTACCGCCGCAGCCGGTCAGGAGCCGGGCTCGAAAGACGCTCATGAAACACATCATCGCTTTGCTGCTGGAAAACGAGGCCGGTGCGCTGTCGCGCGTGGTCGGCCTGTTCTCGGCGCGCGGCTACAACATCGAGAGCCTGTCGGTGGCCCCCACCGAAGACCCTTCGCTCTCGCGCATGACCATCACCACCCGTGGTTCCGACGAGGTGATCGAGCAGATCACCAAGCACCTGAACCGGCTGATCGAGGTGGTGAAGGTGGTTGACCTCACCGAAGGCCATTTCACCGCCCGCGAGCTCATGCTCATCAAGGTGCGTGCGGTGGGCAAGGAGCGCGAGGAGATGCAGCGCATGGCCGACATCTTCCGCGGCCGCATCATCGACGTCACCGACAAGACTTACACCATCGAGCTCACTGGTGATGCCAGCAAGCTTGACGCATTCATCGAGGCCGTGGATCGCACGGCCATCCTTGAAACCGTGCGCACCGGCACCAGCGGGATCGGGCGCGGCGAACGCATCCTGCGCGTCTAAACCCATCCCGCCTGCAACGACTTTACTGAAGAGAGAACCCCATGAAGGTCTATTACGACAAGGACGCCGATCTCAGCCTCATCAAGGGCAAGAACGTCACCATCATTGGCTATGGCTCTCAAGGCCATGCCCACGCGCTGAACCTCAATGACAGCGGCGTGAAGGTCACCGTCGGCCTGCGCAAGGGCGGTGCTTCCTGGGCCAAGGCCGAAAAGGCTGGCCTGAAGGTCGCCGAGATCGCCGACGCCGTGAAGAGCGCCGACGTGGTCATGATCCTGTTGCCCGACGAGCAGATCGCTGCCGTCTACAACGCCGAAGTGGCCCCCAACCTGAAGCCCGGCGCCTCGCTGGCCTTCGCCCATGGCTTCAACGTGCACTACGGCCAAGTCGTGCCGCGCGAAGACGTGGATGTGTGGATGGTCGCCCCCAAGGCCCCCGGCCACACCGTGCGCGGCACCTACGCCCAAGGCGGCGGTGTGCCCCACCTGATCGCCGTGCATGCCGACAAGACCGGCAAGGCCCGTGACCTGGCCCTGAGCTACGCCGCGGCCAACGGTGGCGGCAAGGCCGGCATCATCGAAACCAACTTCCGCGAAGAAACCGAAACCGACCTGTTCGGCGAGCAGGCCGTGCTGTGCGGCGGCACCGTCGAGCTGATCAAGGCCGGTTTCGAAACGCTGGTGGAAGCCGGTTACGCGCCGGAGATGGCGTACTTCGAATGCCTGCACGAGCTCAAGCTCATCGTGGATCTGATCTACGAAGGCGGCATCGCCAACATGAACTACTCGATCTCCAACAACGCCGAATACGGCGAGTACGTCACTGGCCCGAAGGTCGTGACCGCGGAGACCAAGAAGGCGATGCAGCAGTGCCTGAAGGACATCCAGACCGGCGAATACGCCAAGAGCTTCATTTTGGAGAACAAGGCCGGTGCCCCGACCCTGATCTCGCGTCGTCGCCTGACCGAAGAGCATCAGATCGAAGTGGTGGGCGAGAAGCTGCGCGCCATGATGCCTTGGATCAAGGCCAACAAGCTGGTCGACAAGAGCCGCAACTGATGTCCCAGGGCGACGGCGGTCGCCCGGGCTTCGTGAAGGCCGCCTGCGGGCGGCCTTTTCATTTGTGCCGCGCATCGAGGCGGTACTGAGTGCTGAGGTATTCTCCCGCCCCATGAGCGATCTGCAGTCCGATGATCTCGGCGACGAATACGATGTGCCGGCCGAGAGGCCGCGCCGCAAGGGCATCTACATCCTGCCCAACCTGTTCACCCTGGCGGCGCTGTTCGGTGGCTTCTATGCCATCGTGATGGCGATGAATGGCCGGTTCGAGCAGGCGGCCATCGGCATCTTCCTGGCCATGGTGCTCGACAGCCTGGATGGCCGCGTGGCCCGCCTGACCAACACCACCAGTGCGTTTGGCGAGCAGATGGACAGCCTGTCCGACATGGTGAGCTTCGGGGCTGCCCCGGCGCTGATCATTTACGAATGGGCCCTCAAAGGCCTGGGCAAGCTGGGCTGGATCGCGGCCTTTGTCTACTGCTCGGGCGCCGCTTTGCGGCTGGCGCGGTTCAACACCAACATCGGCGTGGTCGACAAGCGCTTCTTTCAGGGCCTGCCCAGCCCGGCCGCTGCGGCCTTGGTGACCGGCTTGATCTGGGTGATGGATGACGCTGGCTTCAAGGACATCCCGCGTGATTGGCCCTGGCTGGCATGGACGGCGTTTGGTCTCACCCTGTATGCCGGCCTCACCATGGTCACGAACGTGCCCTTCTACAGCTTCAAGGACGTGAGCTTCAAGCGCACCGTGCCCTTCATCGTGATCGTGGCCATTGCACTGGCGTTTGCGGTGATCACGCTGCATCCGCCGTTGGTGCTGTTCGGGCTGTTTGTCGTTTACGGCGTATCAGGCTACGTGGTCTATGGCGTGCGCAAATCCAAGGGCCGACCGGTGAGCGTGATCGCCACATCGACCGACGAGCCCGATGAACAGGGCCTTCATCGCTGAGTTAAAAAGGCGATTGAGGCCTGTCAAGCCCGTGCTATATTCAAATCCATGACTTTCGCTGTCGCCCTCCAACTGCTATCCCTACCGGGAGCACTGCGGGCGCGCTGACAAGACACATCTGTACCTACTTACAGATCAACGGCCCGCCTAGCGCAACGCAGCGGGCCGTTTTCATTTGTGCTGTTCATTGAGGAAATTCCCATGGCCGACAAACTCATCATTTTCGACACCACCTTGCGCGATGGCGAACAGTCGCCCGGCGCCTCAATGACGCGCGAGGAAAAGCTGCGCATCGCCCGGCAGCTTGAACGACTGAAGGTGGATGTCATCGAGGCGGGTTTCGCTGCCTCGTCCAATGGTGACTTCGAGGCTGTGAAGGCCATTGCCGATGCCATCAAGGACTCGACGGTGTGCTCGCTCGCCCGGGCCAATGACCGCGACATCGCCCGCGCCGCTGAGGCGTTGAAAGGCGCGAATTCCGCCCGCATCCACACCTTCATCGCCACCAGTGCCTTGCACATGGAGAAGAAGCTGCGCATGTCGCCCGAAGAGGTGCTGGAGCAGGCGCGCCTGTCAGTGCGTTTCGCGCGCAACCTGTGCGACAACGTCGAGTTTTCGGCTGAGGATGGCTATCGCTCCGACCCCGAGTTCCTGGCGCGTGTGGTGGAGGTGGTGATTGCCGAAGGCGCCACCACGGTGAACATCCCAGATACCGTGGGCTATGCCATCCCCGAGCTCTACGGCAACTTCATCAAGACGCTGCGTGAGCGGGTGCCTAACTCTGACAAAGCCGTCTGGTCGGTGCACTGCCACAACGACCTCGGCATGGCCGTGGCCAACTCGCTCGCTGGCGTGAAGATCGGTGGTGCCCGCCAGGTCGAGTGCACCATCAACGGCTTGGGCGAACGTGCCGGCAACTGCGCGCTGGAAGAAGTGGTGATGGCAGTTCGCACCCGGCGCGATTACTTCGGCCTGGATCTGCGCATCGACGCCAGCCAGATCGTGCCGGCATCGCGCATGGTGTCGCAGACCACGGGCTTCGTGGTTCAGCCGAACAAGGCGGTGGTCGGGGCCAATGCCTTTGCTCATGCCTCCGGCATCCATCAGGACGGCGTGCTCAAGGCCCGCGACACCTACGAGATCATGCGCGCCGAAGACGTGGGTTGGGCTGCTAACAAGATCGTGCTCGGCAAGCTCTCCGGGCGCAACGCGTTCAAGCAGCGCTTGCAGGAGCTCGGCATCGACCTCGATTCGGAAAGCGAAGTCAATGCGGCCTTCGCCCGCTTCAAGGACCTGGCCGATCGCAAGAGCGAGATCTTCGACGAGGACATCATCGCGCTGGTCAGCGACGAAAGTGTTACTCCCGAGTCGGAGCACTACCGCCTGTTGGCCCTGGCCCAGCGCTCCGAGATGGGGGAGCGTCCCCATGCTGAAGTGGCGTTCTCCGTGGGGAATGTTGAGCACCGCGCCGCGGCAGACGGCAATGGCCCGGTGGATGCCAGCTTGAAGGCGATCGAGTCCAAGGTGGGCAGCGGCGCCGAGTTGGTGCTCTATTCGGTGAACGCGATCACCTCGGGCAGTACCGAGTCGCAGGGCGAGGTGACCGTGCGCCTGCAGCTGGGCGGCCGGGTGGTCAATGGTGTCGGGGCTGATCCCGATATCGTGGTGGCCTCGGCCAAGGCCTATCTGGCTGCGCTCAACAAGTTGCACAGCAAGGCGGATCGCGTCGCTGCACAGGGCTGATGGCAAAACGAAAAGTATCGTGAAATCAAGACGTTGCGGCGGGTTCTTCAATCTCATACACTGGATGTCAGTTCAGTTTCACGAGTGCGGCTATGCCTGTCCCGCTGTCTTGCCTGGGTTCACGCCTGAAATGTTCGTTGTTGGCCTTTGCGGCCTGTCTGGTCCTGGGGGCGATCGCGCCCGAGGCTGAGGCTGCTGCGCGGGCCCACAAGGCGCGCACGGCCCATGTCGAGGCGGGCGCGGGCAAGGCCAAAGTTAAGCTCAAGGCGAAGACCAAAGTAGCCTTGGCTTCGCGTGGCAGCCCGAAGCTCGGCCGTGCCAGCGCCTCCCGATCTTTGATTCGCACCAAGGCACCGCTTGCGGTGCCGGCGACGCCGTCGGTGGGCGAGGCTTCGGGGCTGCATCAGACGGTGGATCCGCTGTCGCTGCGTTCCAGCGTGGCCCTGGTGGTGGATCAGGACACGTCCGAGGTGCTGTTCAGTAAGAACACCCAGGCGGTGTTGCCGATCGCCTCGCTGACCAAGCTGATGACCGCGCTGGTGGTAGTGGAGGCTGGCCAGTCGCTGAACGACATGCTCGAAATCACCGCCGAAGATGTGGACACCGAAAAGGGCAGCCGCTCGCGGCTGGTCGTGGGCACACAGCTCAGCCGCGGCGAGTTGCTGCACCTGGCGCTGATGTCGTCCGAAAACCGGGCGGCCAATGCCCTGGGCCGGCATTTCCCTGGTGGCTTGCCGGTGTTCGTCAACGCGATGAACCGCAAGGCCCTGGTACTGGGTATGCGTGACACGCACTACGTCGAGCCCACAGGGCTGTCGAGCCGCAACCAGTCCACCGCGTCGGATCTGGCGCGTCTGGTGAAGGCGGCCTACGACTATCCGCTGCTGCGCGAGCTGTCGACGTCGCCGGAGTACGAAGTGGCGGTGGGCAACCGCACCCTGCAGTTCCACACCACCAACCGTCTGGTGCTGAATCCGCAGTGGGACATCGGCCTGCAGAAGACCGGCTACATCGCTGAGGCAGGCCGCTGCCTGGTGTTGCAGGCGCGCCTGGCCGGCCGTAAGCTGATCATGGTGTTCCTTGATTCAGCCGGCAAGTATTCGCGCCTTGGGGATGCCGAGCGGGTGCGCCGCTGGGTGGAAGAAAACCAGGCCAGCAACGCACATCGGGCGCCTGCGGCCGTGATGACGGTGGGCCATCGCCCGATGCTGTGAGGCGCCGGGGCGGTGTGAGCCGCCGCAGGCCGGGTTCAGGCGGCCCGTTGGCCTCTGAACCCCAGGGCGTTCGAGATCTGCGAGGCCGTTTCGCGCAGGCGCTCGCTCCAGCTTTCTTCCAGCCGGTCGGCCGGGGCCGAAATCGACAGCCCCGCCACCAAGCGGCCCTGGTCGTCGTAGATGCCAGCGGCCAAGCACCGCACACCCAGTTCCAGTTCTTCGTTGTCCCGCGCGATGTCGGTTTGCCGCACGCGCGACAGTTCGCGCTCCAGCACCGGCAGATCGGTGATGCTGTTGCGCGTGTGGCCGGCCAGCCCGGTGCGGGTGGCGTAGGCGCGCACCCGCTGCGGCTCGTCATGCGCCAGGAACAGCTTGCCCACCGAGGTGAGGTGCAGCGGTGCCCGCCCGCCGATGGCGCGCACCACCTGCATGCCCGAGCGTTCGCTGTAGGTGCGCTCGATGTAGACGATCTCGTCGCCTTGGCGCACCGACAGGTTCACCGGCTGGTGCGTCACCTTGTGCAGCTCACGCATCGGCGCCAATGCGGCGTCGCGCACGTCCAGGCGCGCCTTCACCAGGTTGCCCAGTTCGAGCAGGCGCATGCCAAGCCGGTAGGTGCCTGCCTCTGGCCGGTCGACGAAGCGGCCGATGGCCAGGTCGTTGAGAATGCGATGCGCCGTCGACGGGTGCAGTCCGGTTTGCTCGCTGATGTGCTTCAGCGAGACCGGATCCTGGTGAGCGGCCAGTACATCCAGCAGACTGAACATGCGCTCCAGCACCTGGATGGTCGGCGTGGTGGCAGCGCCTTTGGGTGATGGTTTTTCGGGAGAGCTCATTGGAGCGTATTTTTACATGGCGAAACGGCCGCGTCGATGGGCGGCGGGCTCGTTCGCTGACTGGGTGGGTGCGTTGGCGTGCGGCGCTGGGGCTGTTGGGGGCGGTCGTGGTCGCGGCAGCAGTGGCGCCCGCCTGGGGGCAAGAGGCAGCCTCGGCGCCCCCTGCGGCGGTGTCTGCTGCCGTGCCTGCAGCATCGGGTGCACCGGTGCTGCGCTGGCGGCCGGTGACGCGAGACCGGGGGCGCCTGCGCGCTGCACAGCTGGGTCTGGTCATCAACACGGCTGATCCGTACTCGGTTGAAGTAGGTGACTACTACGCCCGCCAGCGTGGCATTCCGGCCGTGCACATCCTTCGCATTGAATTGCCGGTGCAGACGCACCTGGGTGCTGACGACCTGGCGCGCCTCAAGCGCGAGATCGACGACCGCTTCGATGACGGCGTGCAGGCCCTGGCGCTGGCCTGGGTGCAACCGTATGCGGTGAGCTGCCAGTCGATCACGGCGGTGCTGGCGTTGGGGGTGGACCCGTCGCTGTGCAGCCGCACCTGCGATCGCGCCAGCACGTCCCCTTACTTCAATTCCCCCAGCCG
>Ga0075012_10003906_pt1 | contig 14006 bp, 17 predicted proteins | sample All_14_2_FD_71474 | JGI IMG/M metagenome (GOLD analysis project Ga0075012, IMG submission 71474) | Freshwater microbial communities in response to fracking from Pennsylvania, USA - Allegheny Zone_MetaG_DW_15 | ecosystem: Environmental > Aquatic > Deep subsurface > Groundwater > Drilled... | reverse complement strand
TCTGTAATCATAAAAAATAAATAGTTTGACTTAAAAAATAATTTCCGAACTTTAGTTCACATAAAAATATTAATGAGATGAACCTTAAGTTGATATTTACACTAATGGTTGTGGCTACGGGATTATCAACCAAAGCACAAACCGTATACCTCTCCGACCATGAAGGACATACAGTATATGAGTACAATGAAGAAAGGTCCAAATCAGACTATGCTCTAAAAGTCACAGCACAGGAAGAGGCCACCATTAAAAAGAAACTGGAAAACTTTGCAAAATATCTTAAATCGTATAGTTCGTCAAATAACCCGAAAGGATTTGAGGTAATTCATCGGGGAGAAATTGGTCAAACACAAGAATTTTTTCATTGGAGCAAAAACATACACTTCGATCTATCTGTAATTATTTTCCCTTGGGCTAATTATGATGGTAAAATAATGTGGCATTGCGCTGAGTGCAGCGCATACTTTAGCATACTTTTCAACAGACCCGATAGAGCCCTAATGGGCTATACAATAGGCGATATGTTCGACAAGGATGGTATGAAAATCAACACCGAACCTATTGAAGTGGGGGAGCAAAATGGATGTAAACTATACAGCAATGGGATAGCGGTAATATCAAACGGAAATCCACTATGGGTTTCAATAACAGTAAAGGAATACATAGAAGCACTTTTGCGCAGAAGTAAAAAACAACTAGAAAAAGGTGAGCTGGACCAAACACTCTATGAAATGTTCGTAGATAAAATTAACGAGGAAAAGGCCACTTACACCGAAGAGGAACTTAATAGTCTAGCATATGAGGGCGACAAAATGTGTGGATGTCCCTATAGGCTTGAAGGGGCAAGAGCCTTTGTTAAAATGAACAAGGACTATTTCGATAAAACCAAACCAAATACTGCAATTCAGCTAATTATAGTTGACGCGGATTGCATTCAGCAAATGGATGATGGAGGACTATACTTTAAAAACGAATACTCATCTCCAGAGGATATTAAAGCTGTTGAAATGCTTAATAAATTTAACTATGCTGATTTTAAGAAATTCTTAGAATAGATAAATAAAAGAAAGGTCAACTGTGAGGTTGACCTTCTCTATTACTATTAGTTCGCTTTTACTTTAAATTTAACCAACTGCAACGGTTGCATTTTATCTGACTTTGGATGAAGCAGTCCGTAAGCAAATCCATTGAAGAAAAATAATTCATCAAATCGGTAGTTTAAACTTAACTTATACCCAGTAACATCCAGAGTGGATTCTGCCAATGACTTTCCGTTGCTATCGAAACTGTAAACTCTGAACTTATGGTCAACATCCTCATCAACAAATCGGAATACTAATAAATTCCCATCGCTATCGACTAATAAATTGTAATAGTAAGGAGTGTTTTTTGGGAAAAAGTTAGGTTTGTAAACCGCGGCAACATCTTCCTTGTTAAGTTTATTAGCTTCAATCCTTTTTTCTATTCCCGACAAAAACTCTTTCTTTAAATCTTCAGGATAAACTGGTGCCTCAAAATCTAATTTGAAAGATTTTACAAGTTTGCCATCAACCGAGTATTCTTCAATGACTTTACTTGTATTGATTGCCACAACTAAGTTTCCGTTAGGTAAAGAACGCAACATCAAGTCGGCGTTAGTGAACATTGGAGAAAAAGAAAGCATATAATTATTCTTGTTGACCATAACCATAGCGCCTTCAGAAAGGTTGTCGTATTTCTTGATTATTTTTTGCTCCTCGGTTTCAGGGTCAATTATGGTAATAGCGTATCTTACTTTCATTCCCATTGGAACGTGTCCAACAAGAGCAATCTTATTGCCACAAGCAATAGTTTTCAGTGGCATATAGTCCACCTTAATGGTTTTTATGTAATTCCCATCTGTTGAAAATATTTTAATATGACCATTGTGTTCGTGAGTGAAAACATATTTATTTCCTATCACGCCTCCAAGGGTTGGTCGTTCACTGAATTCGCCAACACCCTTTCCTTTCTTTCCAAAAGTTAGGACTAATTCTCCCTTAGAGTTGAATTTTTGAATTGTGTACGAACTGTAATTTCCCACAAAAACACTCCCGTCGGAGGCAACTGCTATACTTTTATAATAGCCAATAGAGTTGCCATATGAAACTTCTGAATAATCGGGGAATATCTTCTCCCAATTTGCACCAACCGCAAAGCTGCTTTCAGGCTCAAGGGAAACCTTTCCCGATTTATAAATATCGAGCAAGGATTGACCATTTACAGAATATACGAATGCCATTACCATTAGAAATACCTTTAGTTTTTTCATAGTTCAAAATTTAAAGTTGATATTTACTTTGCGGATTGGCCAATCCTTTATTGTTTGCAAGTTTTTACTAAGTATGTGACACGTACTAAACTATCTCTTGATAATTCTTCGCACTTTACAACACGCATTCTCAACAATCGATTTGGAGACTCCAGTTCAGGCTGAAATTCGCTGCTGCTTAGGGCAACCCATTTGCAATCTTCCTCGGAAACTGAATTATTTGTTTGATGCTTGAAAAATAACACTGCAATTAATACCGATGCAGCAACACTTACACCAATAATATAGTTTTTAAAATTTCGAATTGTTGGTTTCGGCTTTTCGTCTAAACCACCAGCAAAGCTGTAATTTTGTATGATATCCAAAGACCCAATAGCAATCTCAATACTTTTCCTTTTAGCCTCAACCCGCTTTTTACAGTAATCACATTTTTCGATATGAGCACTGAACAACAATAGTGTATCATCGTCTAGTTCTTTATCGATATATGCCTGAATCTGCCAGTCATTTAGACATTTATTTTTTCCAAACATTTTCATACAACCTCCATTTAAACCAACAGTTTTGTCATTTTATCAATCGCCCTCGAAAGAGTTTTTCCGACTGAATTCTCATTAATTTCAATAACAGCCGACATCTCTTTGTAGGAAAAACCTTCTTTGTAAAGTATCACCAGAGCCCGCTCCTTTTTACTTAGTTTATCCATTGCTTTGCGCACTCTCAGAAATTGTTCACGTCTCTCTAAACTATCATCAACATCAACTTGAGTAATCAGAAGGTCACCATACATTAACCGTTGCTTCCTCTTGTGAAGATTGATGCATCTATTGTATGCCACCCTATAAATCCACGCTCGAGGATTAATTAAATCGACCTGCTTTGTTAGCCTTTCAAATAACTCGGTGAATACCTCCTGCGCAATATCCTTGGCATCGTCGGAATTGCCAGTCCACTGCAAGCTGAATCTGTAAATACAAGAATAATTATCGTTATAAAAACTATCAAAATTCATAATCAGAAATCACAACTATAAGACAAACTTAAATGGGTTTTGTGACATGGTAGATAAAATTATTATAATAACTAATACTGAAAGGCTACATAAAACCTATCAGGAAAATATGGAGTGTGACAAAGAGTGTTGAAAGAACAGCGGCAGAATTTAGCTCAGAGCGTATTCCACCGCCATTTCGGCATGTATTTTTGTTGTGTCGAATATTGGAATCGATACATCTTCTTGTTTTATTAGCAAAGGAATTTCAGTACAGCCTAATATCACTCCTTCGGCTCCATTTGACTTAAGCTTTTCAATGATTTTGATGTATTGCTCCTTCGATGGTTGCTTAATTTGCCCTTGGCAAAGTTCGTTGTATATAATTGAATGAACTGTGTTGCGTTCGTCATCATTTGGAATAATTACATCGATACCATGATTTGTTGCCAACCGTCCTTTATAGAAATCTTGTTCCATGGTAAATTTTGTACCGAGCAATCCTACCTTCTTAATTTTACCTTCCTTGATTTTTTTTGCAGTAGCATCGGCTATGTGAATGACAGGAATTTTTACATTATTCTCAATGTCGTTCACCATACGGTGCATGGTGTTGGTGCATATTACTATAAAATCTGCACCGCCTTTCTCTAGTCTAGCTGCTGCATCAACCATAATTTTAGTAAGAGTGTTCCAGTCTCCAATATGTTGTAAATGCTGAATTTCGTCAAAATCAACAGAAAACATAAGGCTTTTGGCCGAATGTAGTTTACCTAGTTTTTCTTTAACAGTTTCGTTTATTATTCTGTAGTATTCTAGGGACGACTCCCAGCTCATTCCTCCAATAAGTCCAATAGTTTTCATAGTTATATATAATATTGATAGTTTGATTTTATTTTTAGAGTGACTATTCTTCTCTTAGTTTATTCTCTTCTTAGTAGATATAACTTGTGAGTAAAATTAAGCTCATTATATACGGTAAATCCAAACCTTTTGTAAAAGGGTAAATTTTCGGGCATCGATGTTTCAAGGTAAATTGGTTTTTGGGTCGATTCACTATCCTTAATTATATCAATTAGTAATTTGCTGCCTAGGCCTCTATTCTGGTCAGTAGGATTTACTCCAATAAACCACAAGTAAATAATTGGATGTTTTGGATAGTTGCTTTTGATTTTTGAGTTTCGGCTAAGCACTTTTGCCATATTTAAAAGGCCTATACACTGGAAAATTAATTTTAGATCAAGCTTAATTGTATGAAAGTTTGTTCTTTGCCTATCTGGGAAAAGTGTCAAAGCACATGCGTTCTTCTCATCGCTTAAGTACACCTTTCCATAACGCAAACATAGCTCAAACGAATATTCCATAAGTGTTTTGATACGTTTTTCCCTTTTCTTGTCCTGTTTCACAACGTAGTTAACGCTATTGTTTTTCTTAAACGATTGACAAAGGATATCTACAACAGTTGACTTGTCATTTGAGTTTGCAATAATCATGGCAGCTTGTGTTTGGTTTAAAAAATACAAAAGCGTAATCAACAGTAATTACGCTTCTGTATTGAGTACTAATTTAGTGTTTTTTTATTTGTCGTTTAAATATTTAATGCCTTCACCTTTAACAAGCCATGCAGTTCCGAAAGCGATAAGCATTATGGACTCTAGGTAAAATGTAAGTCGATTGATGGCTATTGCTGGATTGAAGTGCTTGATTACATTGTAGGCAATTAAGATAAGTATGCACGAGAAAATTATAATCCCACAGTATCTGTAAATTTTATTACGCGAGTACTTTTTCTCGCCTTTCAGAATAACATCCTTATGAGACAATGTGAACTTAAAGTAGCTTAAATATGCCATTGTTGAAAAAAGTAGCCCTGCCGAGATGAAATGAAAGATTCGCCACCAATGATCCCCGTCTGTGTAGAATACTATGCAATTTGGGCACGCATCGCCCAAGTTTAACTGCATTGGAATAAACGCAACGCCAAATGCGCAAACACCTGCAAAATTGCATATTTTACTATCGCTTTCGCCAGGATAACCTTTGTATGCGAAAAGAAACAGACCCACAGCGCATAGTGTACCTGTAAGGTAACTTCCCACTCGGGTATAGTAGTACTGACTAATAGAGTTTTGAATAGGACATGTTGTAATGACAAAAAGTGAAATTGCCAGAATAAAGGGGAGGAGAATTCCTAGCCAACCTACGGCTTGTCTTAATTCCCTAAATGTCATAAGGATTGGGTCTGTTTTTGGTCTCATAGTTTTGGGTTTTTAGTTGTTTGTGTTCAATAAACTGATAATGGATGCAAAAAATGGAATCAATGTTTTATTGGGAATGGGTGTAAAATGTTACCTGCTAATGTTTCATCATTTTTAAATAAAGATACTCCAATCGAAGCGTTTAGGCCATTCTATTACTGAAAAAAGCGTAATCGCTAAATTACGCTTCATGAAATGTATTTTTTACTTTATACTAATCGGCTAGTTCTTTCGAAAGCGACCGAATAATCTCCTCGGAGCTCAATCGCATTCCGTTGGGTGCCGCTAATAGATTATTGAGCGGAATTAAGGCGTATTTGCCAAAAACGCTATTACCAGCAGAGTCGAGTTTTGGTCCATAAGTGCAGAATGCTCCACGACCAGGGTCAACATTGATAATTAGTCCGCCAACACCACTTTTGCACGATAGCGCACGAGCACCAGCCGCTAATAACGATATTTCGCCTGTATGTTCGTAAAGTCCATAGGTGTTCATTGCATTAATTGCTCGTACAATATTGTCTTCCTTTATAATTTGCTGGTCGCCTTTTCTTCCTCCATTTGCCAATACAAGACAAGCATTTGTGATATCGTAAGCGGTTACCCCAATGGCACAGGCTTTTGTGTAGTATTCGAGTGCTTTGTCGCTAGAGTTTTCGTTGGAGAAACGACCTGTCTCTAAAAGCCTTTGCGAAATTGCTCTGTTGTTTCCATTAGTTTGCATTTCCGTTTCAAAAACGTTGACCATAACCTCAAGGTTATCGTTATCAGTTAGCACTCGCATAAAATTGATGAAATCATCAAAATTTACAATTGAACCAGCCGATGATATCGCCCCAGCATTGTTGAGTGGATGACCGGGAAGGTTTTTTCGTTGATCGGGTTGCATTACCGCATCGGTGTTGAATTTAAGTGCTGTAGCTTCAATAAACGATATTTGATTGGCAGGCACACCCTTTTCGAGAGCGTAAATATAAAGGAATGGTTTTATTACTGATTGAATACTAACCTTTACATCAACTCCATTTCCAACACCAAGAATATTCTCTTTTAAATCGCCAATAACTATTGCTGATTTACTCGCATCTACCTTTGTTAGTTCGGGAATATACGAGGCCAACTCGCCGTACGATGCCATGCTATTTGCCCACTCGTAAACCTCGTTAAGCAAATCGGTTGTAATTCCCATTTCTGATAATGTTGGGCTATCAGCCTTACTTTTGCGGCTTTCAAGTATATGTTTGAGTAACTTTTCTTTCATAAGTTTGCTAATAGAATAGTTGTCAAAATTATGTATAATAGTAAACTGAGTGTGGATGTAAGTCATATTCTTCAACATAAATTAGTAACTTACCAACTTATAGCCATTGAACATTGGTATGTAAAAAATGTTAATCAAACTATTATTAAACCCAAAAACTATTTAAAATGAAAAGACAATTTGGTGAAACTGTTGAGGGATATAATATCCCTGTTCTTAACGAACGTGAGATTAGAGCCGCAGCAGGCATTCTATTTCTATTCACATTCCTATCGCTTATGTTTATTATGTTTAAGGGTAACTTCCTGATGATAAAGTATGTGATTACAATCTTTATGCTCGATTTTATAATTCGTGTGTTTGTAAGCCCCAAGTATTCTCCCACTCTAATAATTGGACGGTTAATTGTAAGTAGGCAGAATCCAGAGTACGTTGGCGCTGCTCAAAAGAGTTTGCTTGGATAATTGGCGTTGTTTTGTCTGCAGCAATGTTTGTGTTGATGGTTTTGGTTAACTCATACAGTATAATCACCGGACTTATTTGTTTGGTTTGCTTGATTTTCCTGTTTTTTGAGTCGGTTTTTGGAATTTGCCTAGGATGTCTTTTCTACAACCTATTCTACAAGGAAAAAGCTCAGCATTGTCCTGGCGAGATTTGCGATGTAAAAAACAAGCACGAAATCCAAAAGATATCGTGGCTACAAATTATTGTTGTGCTTGGAATGGTTGGTTTGGCTATTCTGATTGGATTCCTGTTTAACGACTTTTTTAGCATTAAACCCCACGATTTGTTTGGAAATGTGGGACACTGATAGGTATATGGCAAAATAAAAAGCGCAAGAATAGTCTTGCGCTTTTTATTTTTATAAGAGTGAGTTATTTTGTCATTGGTAGATATTTTGCTCTGTTTTCAATTATCACCCAAATGTTAATGGCTAAAAGTACAATTGCTATAGGCAATCCTGATGGTGCATTAAATATGTGCGTAAGCACAATACCCACCATAATTGGGAAAATAACTATTGCTCCAAGTGCTCTAAACTTTGGAATCATAAACAATGCACCACCAACTATCTCAACAACTGCAACAAGTGGCATTAACCAGCCAATTGTCATAAATGCAGTCATCAACTTTACCATTTCTGAGGGTAAATCATCGGGAACAGGCATATAGTTCAGAAACTTATTCAGCCCAGAGTTGATAAACATAAGGCCAAACAGAATTCCAACAACCAGTAAAATTTTCTTTTTCATAGTTAAAGTTTTTCTATATAAAACAACTATTCAAAACTTTAGTTCTATTCATTTGGCTAATAGTTAATTGGTTGCGTTGTGTTCGTTTTCTTTTGCTTTCCTGATACTATAAATCAACCCAATTAGCGGAGCAAGGAATATAACCAAACCTAACCCAAACATAAAAATATGTTCACCTTTTATTCCAGGTTTTAGAATTGCCTCATCAACCTTGTTGGGATTGTAGTAAACCGTAACTTTTGTATTAACAGGATACTTATCGGCCTCCACCTTGGCATCGCTTTCTATTTTGTACTGAGCGTAGTTGGTTAATCCTACCTTATCGGATATGTACTCAACGGTATCAAGAGTGTAAGCGTAAACAATATGAGGAACATATCGTGAACTCCGTGTTACCTCCGATGTAATAATTGTTCCTTCGGTAGTTGGCCAACTTTTGGTTGAATGGGCATCAATGGCATTATTTGTGGCAAAGTAGGTTAAGGCCAACCCTGCTAAGCTAGCTAGGATTATTATTAGCATCCCCGATTTTGTTAGTGGCTTTTCCATATCTTTTTGTTTGAGTTAATGGGTGTCTATTTTAATACTATTCAATTTTGATGATGTACAGTAGCCCTCCAATATCCTTTACATTGCCTTCGGGTGTTTTAACCTTGATATTCTCAAAGAAGATTTTGGTGGTTTTCATATTCTTATTCTTTAGGGCTTCAATGGCATTCATCATTTCTTGGGTTATTTTATCGGAACTACTCCTAAATTCCCTGAGGAATCCTCGGTCCATAATATTTAGTTGAAAGCCCGCAACCGTATAATCTTTATTGCTTACGGATAAATTTTGTATGCTCAAGAAATTTTCGATTGCAATAGTGTCGCCGCCTTTATGGCCATCGAGAAATACCTCTATATTGGTTTGGCCCGAGGTTGTAGATACAATGCAACTGGCAATAGCCAGTAAAATTAGTTTCCTCATAGTTAAGGATTTTGTTTTTTAAAATCCAGTAATATGATAAAGTTACACAGAAATTTCAGAAAAGTATTGTACTACAAGATTAGTTTTGATTTAGGGCGGATTCAAAAGAATAAGGGCGTTGTTGGCGCCCTTTTCTGTTAAAATGGATTGCGTTAATGCCATTTTAAAACATTCGTGAACTCTGCGTAAGCGTTCAATTAATTATACGAAATCGGGGTTGCGGAAGTTTAGTTTTTTAGAATTTTTTTTGAATAACTCACCCCCAGCCCCCTCTCTGCCAAATAACGGCAATGTTGCGTAAGAGAAAGCCTATGTTCAGTGCAATCCCCTCTCTATCGGTCAGATAGAGAGGGGTAGGGGTGAGTCTGTACCTTAAGCCAAACCCTCAACATCATATATGAAAAATCTTTGAAAACTGCACTTGAAAGCCATTGTTTAAAACTACTTTTTCAACATCCACCCCAACCCACTATCTTTGCGCCCAATACGTGTGTATAACTCTGTTTTTCTGCTAAACGCCACATTCTCAACCAGCTTTTTGTCGAAAAGTTATTAACAATTTGTAAAAAAGTGGGAATAAGTGGGTGAAAGTGGAAAATTTCTGTATATTTTTACCAATTGAAAAATTGGTAGAAAAATGTCCTCATTCATTGGCGATTACGATTGCAAAGTTGACGAGAAGGGTCGCGTACTCTTCCCCTCGGCGCTGCGTAAGCAGATTACATCTGCTGCGCCCGATCGGTTCGTGGTGAAAAAGGATATTTATGAGGAGTGCTTAGTGCTCTTCCCTATGGAGGAGTGGGAGCGCCAAAATGCCCTAATTCGCAAGAATACCAATCCGTACAACAAGGAGCACAACCAGTTCCTACGCGAGTTTTACCGTGGAACCGCCGAGGTTTCGCTCGATGCCAGTGGTCGCTTGCTTTTCTCCAAGCGCCTGCTCGAGATGGTTGGCATTGAGAAGGATGTGGTGTTTGCCGGAATGAACGGCAAAATTGAGATTTGGGCAAAGAGTAAGTACGAAGGCGCACAAATGCCATCGGGCGATTTTGCAAGCCTAGCCGATAAGATTTTGGGATCAACAATTATAAAGGATGAGTAATGGCCTACCACGTACCAGTGTTGCTTGCCGAAAGCATAGAGGGTTTAAATATTAAGCCCAGCGGAACTTATGTAGACCTCACCTTTGGTGGGGGTGGCCATTCCCGTCTTATCATGGAAAAACTTAACCGCCAAGGGCGGTTGTTTGCTTTTGACCAAGACGAGGATGCTCTGGCAAACGCAATCGACGATAAGCGCTTTATGCTTATCCGTAGTAATTTCAAGTATTTCCGAAACTTTCTCAGGTATCACGGCGTCGATAAGGTGGATGGCATTCTGGCCGATTTGGGCGTCTCGTCGTTCCACTTGGATAGCCCCGAGCGTGGTTTCTCGTTCCGATTCGAGGGACCGCTTGATATGCGTATGAATCGTCGCGCATCGCTTTCGGCTAAAACCGTGGTGAATAACTACGAGGCGGAAGATTTAATGAAGATTTTTAGGCTTTACGGCGAGTTGAACGAGGCTAAACGCTTTGCCAACGCAATTTGTCGTGAGCGTTCAAATAGGCTGATTGAAACCGTGGAGGATTTGGCAGAATTACTTAAGCCTATGATTCCACAGAAGATTCAGAACAAAACTCTGGCTCAAGTTTTTCAGGCAATTCGCATTGAGGTGAACCACGAGTTGGATGTACTAAAAAGTATGATTCTTAATGCGGAAAAGTGCTTGGTGACTGATGGACGATTGGTGATTATATCGTACCACTCGTTGGAGGACAGGTTGGTGAAGAACTATTTCCGCAACGGAAATTTTGAGGGCGACGATAATCCCGATTTTATGGGAAATCGCACAGTGCCATTTGAACAGATTAACCGTAAGGTAATTATTCCAACCGATGAGGAGTTGGAACGCAATAGTAGAGCGCGTAGCGCAAAACTTAGGATAGGATGTAAACTATGAGTGAGATTAGCGAGCAACCGGTTGAGTTTATCGAGGAGCAGCAGCCACCCAAGCCCAAGGATAAAAAGGGCGTTAAGGTGAAGGATTTCCTCAGCGGAAATATTCTTACACACGAGAATATTTCGGCACAGTTACCCTACGTAATGTTCTTAGTATTTATAGCGGTTATCTACATAGCGAACCATTACCGTTACGATAGGTTGATGCGCGAAGACCAAAAGGTGAAAACTGAACTCAAGAATTTACGTGCCGAGTCAATCACCACCGCAGCGGAGTTGATGTTTATCAGCAAGCAATCGGAGGTGGTTAAGCTGGTTGAGGAGAAGGGGTTGGAGTTGAAGGAATCGACAGTTCCACCTAAAAAAATAAAGTAGGAGAATTCGAATATCGAACAAGGAACTCTGAATTAGTAATGATGAATTAAAAAAATAGCAGAACCCAAAACGAACAAGAACCGAGCGTATTTTGCGAGCTCATTAAAAATAATCAACTAAGCAAAATGTCACTAAAAAAGGAAATATTAACCCGAATTGCAGTAGTGTACGTATTTTTCGTACTGCTGGGGTTAGGCATTATTGCTAAAATCATCTATATACAGTTTGTTGAGGGGCATAAGTGGCGTGCAAAGGCTAAGGTTATTACATATAAAGATATCATTGTAACTCCTAATCGGGGCGATATTTGCGCTACCGACGGACGGGTTCTGGCCACATCAATTCCCTATTTCGATTTAAGGATGGATTTGCTTGCTGGCGGTGTTACCGATTCTGTTTTTAACGCCAATATCGATTCGTTGGCAATTTGTCTATCGAACTTTTTTAAGGATAGGTCGAGGTACGCATATAAATCGGAGTTGACCAATGCCCGCCGATTGGCTAAGAACAAACGTTTCTACCCTGTTGCGCCGCGTAAGGTGAACTACATAGAACTACAGCAAATCAAGAAATTCCCATTGTTCCGCTTAGGCGAGAATAAGGGCGGATTTATCCCAGTGCAAAGTAATAAGCGCATACTACCTCACTCAACAATGGCAGCTCGTACCATTGGTACTGTTAACGAGGGTGGCGTTGCCGTTGGTGTAGAGGGTGCATTTGATTATGCCCTAAAAGGCAAGGCTGGGTTGAGGGTTCATCAGCGTATACCTGGTAACAGTTGGGTTGAAGTGAAAAGTATGGACCAGATTGATGCCGAGGATGGCGCCGATGTTGTTACTACCATTGATGTGGAATTACAGGATGTTGCCGAGGCCGCGTTGCGTAAGCAGCTAGATAAACACAATGCCGAGCACGGTTGCGCAATTCTGATGGAGGTTGCCACTGGCGATATCAAGGCCATAGCTAACCTTAAGCGCGAGGACGATGGCTCATACTCCGAGATGTACAACTATGCCATTGGCGAAAGTACCGAGCCGGGTTCAACAATGAAAATCCCAACCCTGATTGCCCTACTTGAGGATGGCCAGATGGAACTGGAAGATACTGTTAATACAGGAAACGGAAAGTATAAAATTTACGATAGAACAATTGTCGACTCCAAGGAGGAGGGCCACGGAAAGATATCGGTGAAGGAGGTTTTTGAGGTTTCGTCGAATGTTGGTGTGGTTAAACTGGTGAATAGGTATTACAAAGGACGCGAGCGCGATTTTATTGACAGGATTTACGCGATGAAGTTGAATCAACCCCTAAATATTTCCATTCCGGGCGAGGTTGCACCTTACATCAAGTATCCGGGCGATAAGTACTGGTCGGGCATGTCGTTACCGATGATGAGTATTGGTTACGAGCTTAAACTAACACCTCTTCAAATTCTTACGTTCTACAACGCCATTGCAAACAATGGCCGAATGGTTAAGCCCCGTTTGGTGAAATCGCTGGTAAGGCACGGACAGGTGGTTCAATCATTTTCACCCGAGGTTATATCTACATCAATTTGCTCAAGGTCAACACTCCGTAAGGTTAAGGAGGTGCTTGTGGGTGTTGTGGATCACGGAACCGCTATGAACCTGAAAAATCCTCGATATAAAATTGCCGGAAAAACAGGTACAGCCCAGGTTGCAAAGGGAACAAAGGGTTATAAGCACGGCGGAAGGGTTAGCTACTCAGCATCGTTTGCAGGGTATTTCCCAGCCGACGACCCCAAGTACTCTTGCATTGTGGTGGTTAACTCGCCCTCCAATAGCGTGTACTACGGAAACCTAGTGGCAGGCCCAATTTTTAAGGAGATATCCGATAAGGTTTACGCCACCAGCCCTGAGTGGTTCCGCGAGGTTGACGATAGTGGAGATTTGAAGGAGATACCTCAGGCTAAATCGAGTAGCAGGGAGGCCTTGGCTGAGGTGCTTGATGAGTTGGATATTCCTTTCGAGAAGGCCGATAAAAAGGCCGATTGGGTTACCACCGAGCGCGATAGCGTTAAGGTTGAGTTGAAGAAACTGAATGTATCAAAGAAAACCGTTCCAAATGTAGTTGGAATGGGATTAAAGGATGCATTATTTCTGCTCGAAAATACTGGGTTAAGGGTTAAGTTTCAGGGCAGAGGCTCTGTTCGCTCACAATCCATTCAGGCAGGAACCAAGGTTGCTCCGGGAAGTACTGTGTTTTTGGAGATGAGTCTGGGGGAGAGTTGATAGAGTTATTGAGTTAATAGGTTATTAGGTTTTTGATGGATGATGAGTTAGTTCGATAAATTGAGGCAGTTTAAAGTCACCAGTAACGTGTCACTCGTCACCAAATTAAAAAGAAAAAGATATACTGAAAGATATATAGCAATGTTGATTACACTAAAAAACATACTACCAAAATCGCTCAAGTTCGATGCTGTTGGCGCGTTGGATATCGAGGTGGCTGGTTTAACGTTCGATTCTAGAACGGTCGACCGCGGATTTTGCTTTTTTGCAATAAAGGGTACTCAGGTTGATGGTCACCAGTTCATTTCAACTGCCGTTGATAAAGGTGCTTCGGTGATAGTTTGCGAGCAGATGCC
>Ga0075012_10003905_pt1 | contig 14008 bp, 6 predicted proteins | sample All_14_2_FD_71474 | JGI IMG/M metagenome (GOLD analysis project Ga0075012, IMG submission 71474) | Freshwater microbial communities in response to fracking from Pennsylvania, USA - Allegheny Zone_MetaG_DW_15 | ecosystem: Environmental > Aquatic > Deep subsurface > Groundwater > Drilled... | reverse complement strand
GGCTGGCCGGACCCCAACCACTTCAGCCGGCGCTTCCGCGAGAAGTTCGGCCTTTCGCCCTCGCGCTATCGGCAGCGGTTCGAGGCGGTCGGCGGGCCGCGCCACGGTTGACGCGCGGTTTGAAAATGACTATTTTAGCGACCTCACGGGTATCAAACAGACAAGCAGCATAAGTACTACTTCTTCTGACGCACTTCTCTGGCAACCGGTATCGGCCAGAGGACTGTCATCAGTTCAACAGATGGCAGTCTGAAGCTGAGGTCCATCTCGGGTATGGCAGCCTTGATTTTCTCGATTGCGGCATTGACTGTCGCAACGATACAACTGGCATCCTCAGTTCGCAGTGCGGTTTCCGATTGCGATTCTGTTGCTTCCAAGAGCTGGTTGAGCATTTTGATGAGTGCCCAATCCCTCAACAACTCTCCAGAACCTAATTCGTCCGCTTTCAGAACCAACCCTACAACGACAACTCTGGTGAGGGACGGGGCCGTTGTTATGCGGTCCACGACACGGGCGATGACCAATGGGCTTGGCAACAAGTCCGCAGGAAGGCCTGCGATGTTGGAATCATCGCCAATAGCCTGTCGAAGAGCCTGATCTACGACCTTGTGACCAACTCCCAAGATGAGTTGAGCCGCATCGCGGCCTTTGACATTACGGTTGAAGTGAAGCCCCTCGTACGCCGTCCTGACTGCTGGTTCGGTAAGCCAGGCCTCGGGCGTCTTGAATGAAAGCCCATGCTCGTCGCTACGGATCCTTCGCTTGTTCAGCGTTAACATCGTCTCTACGAACGGCTTCAAGTCGGGCAGGTCCAAGGGGGGTATCTTCCCCGAGACCTTCTGGAAATCGAACCGGTCGCAATGCCCGACCATTTCTGAGACAGTCCTCATGACATCTTGACCGCCGAAACTGGCGGTAAGACTATCGAACCAACGCGAAAGGGAACCATCTGACATGGCAGATGCTTCACTGAACAGTTGCCGAAACACGGACGGCGACGTCATCCCCAGAACAAGTTGAAGCAAGTCTTCCGGTTCATCCATCACATGGCCAAGCGCAGCCATGATCCTGTCGATCTTGCCGTTCAGCTTGTCCCATATCCGCGACTCCACAGTGTCTGGGTTGCGGACGGTGATGACCTCTACCTGCCTGGTCTGCCCGTACCTGTTCAATCTCCCGACACGCTGATGAAGCCGCATCGGGTTCCAAGGGAGATCGACGTGGATCAGGGAGTAACAACGCTCCTGTAGGTCGATCCCCTCACCGCCAGCCTCAGTAGACACCAAGAAGCGCACGTTTCCCGCGTTAAACCTCTCTGCCGCGGTATCTCGTGCTTCCGTGATGGTTCTGGGCGCCTGATCCGCCCCGATAACCCCTTCCACCCTATTGTCGCCGTTGATGAAGCTGACACAGCCGTCGCCAAAGCGCCTCATGAGTGCAGACATAACTAGCGACTGGGTTGCTTTGTACTCCGTGAAGAAGAGCACCTGCCGGTCGCAGAACCGTGTCTCCAGCAGCGCGACAATCTTGCCAATCTTGGTCTCTTCCTTCACTTCCTCCGCAGCGGCGATGAGCTGCCGCAGTTGCGGCTCCTCGTCCTCGATCAGTCGGACGCTTGTTTCGAGGGCTGCTATTTGCTCTTCGAGTTGGCTCAACGCGTCCAGGTCGCCCCCCCTCTCGAGATCCGTGTATGCAGGCAAAGCCTCGCCGCGTGTTCGATCTGCCAAGTCTTTGAGTTGGCCCAGCATCTTGCGCTGAGACTCTATTCTCTGCAGGCGCCCGGAGAGCGCGCGGTGGATGGCGGCTACTGAGCTGGACGCCAACTTCTGCATCGATATCAAGACCAGTACGACCAGTCGCGCGTCCGACACACCAAGTGAAGAGGCATAGGCCTTCCCTGTCGAGATGAACTCCGTCAGCATCTGGTAGAAGCGCGCCTCAGCAGGCGAGTACGCGTACGTTTCGGGAGTAACAACGGGAGGTTTGAAGAGCCGGTCGCCCTTTAGGTCTGTGACGTTCTGCTTGTTGTTACGGATCATGGCATCCTTCAAGAATGCCATCTGTGACAACATGGGTTTCCTGGGGTCAAAAAGGTCTGGTCGAAGCAGCTTCATCAAAGACAGAAAGCCGAAGTCCTTCCCCCTGTGCGGTGTCCCTGTGAAGAACACCATCGAAGAGACCTTCTTGTCGTCGACCAGGCGCTGCAACAGGCGGTAGCCAAGAGTCGGTCCGGCTTCCTCGTCGGCGTTCAAATGGTGGGCTTCGTCAACGATCACCAAGTCCCACGGAGGAGCCTCGAACAGACGGTTATGCCGCCCACGATGGTCGTCCCGAAGGGTCTGCAACGAGGCGACCACCTGGTTATGCGTTGACCAGAAGTCTGTCTTGCTCGTGTCTGCCTGCGACACATACTGCGCCAGACGGATATCGAACATCTCGCGCAACCGATACTGCCATTGTTCCACCAGAGAAGCCGGGCATATGACGAGAAGGCGGGAGACGACACCCTTGGACAGCAGCGGCCATAGGATCAGCCCGGCCTCAATGGTCTTGCCCAATCCAACGTCGTCCGCGACAAGCCAACGGGCAGGCAGATTTGAGATCACGCGGTGACAGACCCAGAGCTGATGTGGTAAGAGGGCGATCCTGGATCGTGAGAAGACGCCCCATTGATCGTTAACAGACTGAATGGCGGCAGCTAGAGACCGCGTGATGACTTTCAGCGGGGGATGCCACTCCTGGCTCTTGACGACGTCCAGCGGGCCGGAGGCTGGCGACAGGTCCGTCCTCAGGCACTCTTCGATCCCGTGGTCAAAGCGGACAATCAAGGTGTCATTTTTGTCCAGTTCAACTTTGCCAAGCCCGAAGCGACCACTTCTAACGAGAGAGCCTGGGGATTGAGGGTGTCTTTCAGTTGTCATCGCGTAACTCCACTTCGTCGACGTTTTGCGGCAACTGCGTGCCGGGCCCTTCGCCATCAGCCGCAGCAAGAAGGGGTAAATCGAACGAGCCCCCGAAAATAGCCTTCTCTTCGCCTAGATGCCTCACAAGGAACTTATGGATGGTTTCTGAAACCGCTACCCCACCGCCCGGCGCGACGTCGATTTTATCGCAGCCCGCAATCCAAAGGACCTTGCGAACGCGGAGCGCTGGTACGTAGCAGTGACGCCACACGTGCGGTTCATTGATAACCTGCTTGCGTGCGAGCTCACGCATGACAAAGCACGCCCCAGTTCCAAGCGTCCGTGTGATGGGTGGCGCGTCCGGTCCACCGCCCTGGAAGATGGCGGACGCCCGTGGGGCCAAAATGTGGTCAAGCGAGAAGGGCTTGCGGATGCGATTCGTGGCCAGGAAAGTCTCCACATACTGCGGCAGCCACCGTGACAGGTGGAAGATGCGGACAAAGTGGGAGATCCACTGGTAGTAATCCGCCTGGTCGACTTTCTCGTCCAGATAGCCTTCCAGCACACGCATCCAACTGGCCGCGTCTATCTGAGGGTCGGCAAAGACGTCGAGCCAGCCCTTCTGCTCGCACAGCTTCAAGAACCCCCGATGTTGTTCGGGCGTCTGACGCCCCATCGTGTGGAAGGCGCCAAGCATAAACAGGCTCAGCCAGTTGCGTCGGTCACGGCGGTCACCGGGCTTGAAGTCAGCACTAACCGGGAACGGGCTTCCGCATGGATATACCCGTTGCTCATACCGGCTCGTCCATTCCTGCCCGTTCGCGAGCCACCATTCGAACAGATCGTTCAGCCAGCGCGTTGCCTGTTGCGAAGTGAGTCTCGTCGGCGACGGAGGAGGTTGTGGAGGCGGGGACGCTGTGGGTAGACCAAGCCATGACTTGAATACCTCATCGCACAGGATCTTGTGCGCGATAAAACCAGCAGCAAGAGCGTCCGCCGTAGACAATTTGCCACGTTGGGATGGAAACCATCGTGTCTTGAACACAGCGCTCATCTCCCAGCATTGCCTAAAACGTTGTTCTTCAACCAGATATTTGAGCAGGCCATTGCACTCCGTTTCCGTAAGCTGTCCCTCGGCAATCCACTTACTCATGCTCTTCGGCGTTGGTCGCATCTGAAGCCCGGCATCCTTCAGAAGCTGCACCGCAGCGTCGTCGTATCCGTCGCCCAGGACAGTCAAGAGGCGGCGGGGCAGGTGGGACATGCCGTCAAAATCTGGCGCGAGAAGGTCGCTGGGGCACGCCCTAATCCGCTGATCGTTACCATCTCGACCAGCAACGGGACACTCCCGCAACCACTCCAGAACATCCCTCCAGTTCCGATCAGGAAACGCTGTAGCAATGGCATTGAGGACATCCGGATGATCGGCCAGCCACGCCGATTCACGGCAGGCGCTCCCGATAGCCTTCCAGTCAACGGGCACCAGATTTACCGCGGGGGCAACTCCAGAGTATCGACACGTCTGCAGGTAGGCCGTTACGAAATCATCTGGGACAGTGTTGCTCGGCGCGAGAACTTTCTGCCGTCCGTCCGCGTCTTTGACCGGCATCCCCGTCGCCATCAGTGCCTTTCGAACCCTCTCCGGTACGCCCCGGAAGTAGAAGGCCGGGGTATCGTTCAGAGGCAGGCAGGATTCCCCGTCCAACGTAGGCACAACCGTATCGTCATCAGGCAACTTAGCGAGCGTCTTGGCCAGATCAAAGCGTAACTGTTCGGTCTCATGGTCACCGCTTTGCCATCGCCAGATACACCAGAAACGCCGGAACATGTCGGCATGATTAGATCCAACCTTTGCGCACTTCCTTAGCGCTGTCGGCACTCGCCTGAGCAAGGCGGCAACTTCAGCGAACCGCTGAGCATTGGCATCTTGATCGACCAGGTGGGTTCGCCCTGACTGTACCTCGAATCTGCTCGATATCCCCACTCCGCAATTGAGCCGCGCGCGTAGTGGAAGCACCACGAAGGCGTCGTATTCGAACGCCTCGTCCCATGTTGCTGGGAGCCCGTCGTCGGCAAGGCATATGGCGATCTGCCCTGCGTGATCGGCCTGCCGTAGCCGCAAGAACCGAACGTGATTGCCGCGATGGAGAGATGCCCCCTCTATGGAGACGAGTTCGCCTATGACTCCATCACCACAACTCCATTTCTCATCAACGCGAAGCCATAGTCTCGTTTCCGTCTCAGCATCGCAGAGTTCAATACTGTCCACCTCCCGCAGGAAAGGGAGCAAGTTGATCAGTTTCATGGACGCGTCTTTCCGCAACAGCTCGGCGTCCTCTCGCAGCGGGAGTTCAATGCGGGTTGCGTCGACGGGAATCTCCGCGGGAGGTGGCACCTCTACAGGCAGGCAACCAGCCTCAATCGCGAAGTGCCACCATCCGGAGTGGATAACCGGTCGGTCCGTGATCAGGTAGACACACTTGAACCCAAGTCCGAACCGGCCGACGGTACGCTCCGCTTCGGTTGCGGCTGTGGTGTGCGGTTTGAAGCTTCCCGCGGATCGAAGCACCCCTTCGACGTCCCGCGAGTAGTTCGCATCCTGGCACTTCCCGTGTCGCCAGTAATTGAATTGACGGCCATAATGCTGCACTTGCAGGCTTTGTCCGTGCCCCTCGTGCGCTACATATCTGAACGCAACCGGTCGATGCTCAAGGGCGTCCATGCCAAGGCGGTGTCGTTGTAGATATGCGTCCTCAGCGTTTTGCACAAGCTCGGCGAACACGGAGAATTCGTCGTAGCCGTAGCCGCGTATCTGATCGCGCCGAGCATCAACGTAGTTGCGTTCCATGATCTGCCGCATTTCCACCTCAAGCTCTTGCCCTCTTCGGGAACGTGAGCTTGTCTTGCGGTATTCTTCGAATAGCCGTGCGAACTCAGGGTCCGCCACTTGGTCGTGGTACTGGTGGAAGAAGTGATCCTGATTGTCCTCGCGCATGAGTGCGAGCATGACGGATGGCCTTTCCAGGTGTCGGAGAATCAGGTCCTGTGCTACCGCGGCTGCGTCGTCCCTGGCGGCAGCCGCTTTTGTGCGGAGAAGATCGACCACTTCGCTCGCGATGAGGCTGTCTGTAACAATGGTGTCCGCGGCGGTGTCGCCTCTCGCAGTGGCCGTGAGCGCCTGTTGGACAAAGATCGTCGACTTCCCGTCATGCGCGGCCTGAGGACCGCCCCATGACAAAGACTGATCCAGAACATCCCCGCTTGGGAATTGGTAGCGCACCCTAATGCGGTCGACGGCCGCTACGTTAATGGCCAGATCCGGCAAACTGCCCATGACTTCGCTAATCTGTTCACGAAAGACGGATCCGTCCCGATGCAGCTCCGCGAGGAGATCCCGCCAGGGGCCAAGGACCTGCGACATTGTCGAAGTCTCGTCCGCCAGGGGGGATTCGGTGATCTGGCGGCGGGCACACTTCCGAAGATGGAGGACCGGGCTCCTTGGGCGTAGGCTCATCCACTCGGTCAGCCGTCTGGTAGTCCTGTCCTGAGCGTGGATCAGCCTGCAGCGGGCATCAGGTTCTACACGGTTTGGGAGGCCCAGTTCCTCGTCCCAATAGCAGTCAGCCAGGGGCTCGAACGTCCCGGAGCATGCTGGTACGCGGATGCGCGAGTCGACCTCGACTTCGGAGTCGACGAGGAGCGCTACAAGGGCCTCGTAGGTGGCCCGGTGGTCCTTCACCGGCCCACTGATCGTGCAAAGCGCATGTGCCGCCTGTTCTGCCGTGGGAGACTCCGGGACTCCCAGCCGCTGGAAAGTCTGCCTCAAGCCCTTTGGCAGGTTTTCCTGGCTTCGTTTGAGGCAGAGGATCTGAGATCCGATGTCGTCTTGATGGCGGCTGCTACCCAGGAAGATGCCGAGCCGTGTAACAGGCTGGCCACTACCCCTGAACAGGTGGAAAACGGGCTGAGTTGCGGCAAGGCGATCCCATACAGGGGTGAGACGGTCGTTCTCGCTTAGCATCTCCGCAATAAGGGAATACACGGAGACCAGCCCTTGGGGATCTGCTTCGTTAGCTGCTACGAGGCACTCGACTAGGGCCGCGATGTTTTCTTCGGATGGCTCAGGGGCTTTGAGAAAGCCCGGTGTTGGCGTCATCTTCTCGACGTTTGCCGGCAAACGAGTGGCAACCCAGAACCTAAGTTTGAGCACCTGAGCGCCTGGATGTACAATCACTTCGGTCGGAGGCAGAAAACCCACCTCGGCACCCCTCTCAGCACAGACCCAGGGCAGATCACCGAGCGCCGTTTGCAGATCAGAGGGGGGCAACCCGCTCCAGGAAGCTGCACGGTCAATCCAGCCGTAGAGTTCGGCTGCCGCACTTGACCACCTTTGGCGCCCCATGGTTTGTATGTGGTCGAGTATTGTCTCAAGGATCTGGCCGAAGTCGGCGATGCCGCACCAGGCATCCCATAACGATAGAACATTCGCGGGGACACCGTCTCTAAAGGGCTGCGCACCGGCGGGCAGATTGGTCGGCTTCGTGTCCAGCCACTTCGGACACACAACACTGGCTGGTGAAGCCCAACGCCCATCCGCTATCAAGACTACTGGTTCTGTCGTGACCTCCGCCGCCAACGCCTTTGCCAAATCGGCTCTTCCACCCACATATTCGAGGAGCTTGAGACGATTCGGTTTCTCAAGCGTCCTCCATATGCCCGTGAAGCCTGACCGCAGCCTCGTGTCGCAGACGCCGGCATCAACGGCCGCGATACCGATGTGTTCCAATACCTGCCTCGCCTTGGCAACGGACAAGTCGAATTCATCGGCAAGGGCTTGCCAATCTACCGCCTTGGGGGCTAGGGATCTGAGGATGGGTTGCGGAAGGTGAAGAATACCCTGCGAGAGCATTTCGGCCTCGGAAAAGGGTGTCCGACCGGTGAGACTGGGCACGGTAAGTTCACTGAGCGCTTCGGCTCTCGCTGCGTCTGACGGACGATCTTCCCAGTTGTCGATCAGCACTTTAAATCGTTGGGCCAACGACAAGTCACGCGACTCGCTCGTAACCGCTTGGCAGGCAAGCTGACCAATGTCCAGTGATTCCAACTCGCAGAAGCAACTGAGACTGTCCCTGACAGCGACATCCAGGGCGCCGATGTTCAACTCGTCGAACAGAGCCGTGAGCAGCGGACCAACATCCTTCCTGTGCCAGCCCTGCTTGCTTAGTCGTTCTGCCGCCTGCCACGCTCCAACGGTCTCTTGCGTGCGACGCCACTCTCCGTCCAGACACGGAACAACGCGGGCGTCCGCGAGCAAGTTCTTCATTTCTGCCGCGTCGCTCCTATGTCCCGGCTCGGTTGACTCGCTGAGTTGCTGGACCGTCTCGGAGTAGTGCCGAGCCAGATAGGCCAACAGTGATCGGTTGTCCCTAGCTGGATCGCCGATCTGCCTGAGTACGTCCTTCAAAACGGCGGCCCGGCCATGCTCTTCTAAACCGAGCCGTTGCCTGTAGAAATGAACAACCGTTCTGTCTGCGCTGTGGAGGAGGCGGCACTCGGGGACGGTGATGGGGGCGTCCTTAATATCATCCTGAGACTGAAGCCGAAACCGGGCCTTCACGGAAAATAGGTCGGTCCCAGTGGGCGTACAGAGAGACACCAGGCTACCATCGGCTGTCCTGTGAAGGGGAAGCGCCTGAAGCGTTAGCCGATGCTCTTCGTCCAGGCGGTCCCAATGGCGACAAGCTACCGCAAGTAGCACTCCGGCTGTCTTCTCTGCATGCGCTTTCACCTTAGGACGGTTGACATCTTCCTCGACAGCGTGAAACCGTTCGGGAGCAGACCTGCACGCCTTTACGAAGATGGAGAGCGCGTTGTTGGCATCGGGAATGGCGACTTCACAGTCTGCGGTGGACAAGGCGGCAACAAGACCGGGCTGCCGCTTGAGCAGCCGGTGGATCTCCCACGAGAAGGAGGGGTCGACTTGTGGGAAATTTCGGCGGAACAGCCCTTCCCAGAGGTCGGATTCTTCGTCCGACTGGGTTTCTGGCCGCAAGAGCACGGTACCCATTGACCTTCGGTCCACAGTCCCGTGGGCAGTGCGGACAAGGAATCCCAAGTGCAGGTCTAGTGGCAGTCGGACGGCGTCTACTCCAACAAGGAAATCGACAACGGGTACGATGTCTGCGGCAGTTGCTAGGCAGTCGTGCCCATATTTCGTAGCGACGCGCCTCAGGAGCTGGAGGGCCGCAGCCTCGTCCGCCTCACCGATGTTCTGGAGCTGACGCTTTTGCTCGGCGGGCACCATCGGCAAACCCGCCTTCGCTGATACCCATTCCACGCCGTCGAAACTGAGCTGCGATGATCGGAAGGCGCGGTGTATGGGAAGGTCTTTGTCATCAGACTGAACGATGTAGAGAACTTCCGAGTCATATCTCAAGGGAGTTCCATCGCCAGATCGGGAGAAAGCCCACAATCCGGAAATGCCACCGGGAGTGATTCCCGCGCCTGATTCCGCCGACCGAGGGATCAGTTTCTCCAGATCCCGAGGGTTCGGCGCTTCCTCGTGACCGAGGACACGCTTGGCCACATCCGCAGAGACTTCACGTTGAACGGTGATGCATGCCTGACTGCCCAGTCTCGCGCGCAGGGCGTCACCCAGGCTCCACCGTATGAAGCGCCGTTGCTCGCATGATAAAGAGTGAAACCGGTCCCTGTAGGCCGCAAGCCAGTCAGGGATCATATCCAGGGAGATGGTGCCGTTCTCGCCGCCGATCAGGAGCTCGATGGTCTCTCCCCACAGGTCGTGCAATCGGAGACACCATGGTTCATCGGAAAAGCACGCTTGCAGGTGTTGCGCCAGCGACTGCGGATCCTTGTTCTCCCCGGCCAGAGGGAAAAGGGCCAGATACTCCTTCGGATCGTCCTCGATCAGTTTGGGCACCAGATCGAGCATATCCAGACTGGCTTCCCTGAGGAGCGGGACTACGCCCTTCTCAACAAGCAACCGATTCCAGTCCGTCTTGCGCTTGGCGTCGTCCGAGCCATCGGTACGAAACTCGACCCGCTGACGGGAAGGCCCAACGAAAAGTGCGGCACTGAAGATGCATCCGGATGGACCTGGTTCAAGAAGCGGAAGAAAGACCCGCCATTGAGGGGCATCGGTTCCATCAATGTGAATAGCTTCTGCGGCTAGAGGAATCCCTATAGAAGCCCAAGGCACAGCGCGTTCCTCGTTCTTTTGCAGCCGTTGCCTGAAGGTGAGCAGGTTTGGGTCGTCAAACCGCGCGCTATGTCTGACGTGGAATGGCCACACCGACTCTTCTGTTTTCCCTTCTCCCTCCCATCTGCGGAACGTGACAGTACGAGGATATGCGCACTTGAGCTCTTTACCGAGCGCTATTTGGTTGACAGCCTCGCGAACCGCGAACTCGAACTCGCGGAACTCGCGCGGATGAGCGGTCGCCTCAATCAGTGCGGTTGACGCGAAACCACCTTCATTCAGAATGCCGAACTGAATACGGTCCACGTTCTTGAGGAACAGTATGGCTTGAGCCGCTTGCACGGACATCTCGTCAAGCAGACTGAGTCGGACATCTTGCGACGTAAACAGATCAGGATAAAGTGGCTTTGCACCGGTATGTTGCTGTCGCAGTGGCAGGCGGAACAACGTCTGGCGGTAGTCAGCGCTCAAGTCACTGGCGATCGCTCCAAACGCCAGAACGGAATCGAGAGCCGCTTTTGGCAGAATGCGCTCCAGCACGGTCTTCAGCGGGCCCGCCTCGCTTTGCGCTGCAGCTCGGAAATCATCAAGGGTGAACCGCCAGCCGTTTACCGGGAAGATCCGGTGCAGCAGATCGAACACATGGACTTCACGCCGGGAGAAGAGAACAGGCGTATCTGTGAGGAAGTAGACGCTGTTGAAGCCGATCCCGAATCTACCGGCTGCCGTTGCTTGGAAACGCTTATGTCCACTCGCCACATCGCAGATCGCGGCAAAATCGTCTTGATCTTCAGATTCTACGTCGTCTTTACTTCTAAAGTGAGAATTGTTTCGAACCAGCAGCGCAGGTGAAAGCAACGGTCTGTATTCGTCAGGCAAAGCGCTACAGTGTTGTCGTTCATCAAGGATGACCTGGACCTCGGTAGCGCCGGCATCGTCCGCGTTCTGCAACAGTTCCTTGATGACAGCCGCCCCGACTCTTATTCCCCCCTCGGCCATTTGTCCGAGGAACGTCTGGATGGCTCGTGCCACATCATAATGTTGCCCGCCGCTTTGGCCGATACCTGGATTGTTAGTCATAATGGTCCCCGTATTCCATATCATCGCTCCGTCAGGCATTGCCGCGAGGGCACGCAGGTTAGCGGGGATGTGCAACTTGGCCCAGTCGCCAATCAAGGTCTTTCGTCGTACACATCTGCCCCCCTCTGTATTCCGTGCAGGCACGCTCTAGCCCGTTCCTCCGACCGTTATTACTCATCCCGACCGGAATACTGTGCCATCATACGGCTATTGTTACTCACCGTCAACGTCGAGCGTCACGTGCTTTTACCAAAAAATCCCGGTCATTCCAAGAAGACCAGTCCGAGCGGGTTTGCTTCGGGTTCGGGTGGCGTGTAGCGGTTCTATTTACCGTGGCGTGTGAAGAGCCGCCCGATTCCGTCGGCAACGGCGTAGAAAAGGAACTCGGACACGCCGTAGATGCGCTTGGCGGCGTGGGTGATGTTGGCTGTCAGGATCTCGCACCACAGGCGACCGGCCAGCCAGACGAAGTTGAAGTAGATGACGGCCCGCAGCAGCGCGACCATGTTTTTCAGACGCCGGTACTTCAGGACCTGGATGGGTGGCGAATTTCCGCCGCATACCCAGCCGGAGACCAACACCTTCAAGCATCTGGCGGCGGTGCGTTTCTTCGCGGATGAGTGGCCGGACGAAGTGGTGTTGCAGGGTTTCGAATTGGGACATCCGGTGATGACCGGCGAGGCGCTCAAGCGCACGCCAGCGCGCAATCCTGTGCGGAGCGCCTACGAACTACGCTTCTTCGAGAAACGTCCGGCGATTGGAGGAGGGCAGCCGAGTTACTAACAGGCGGCGGCGCTGTAAGCGGTGCGCGGTTCGGATCAGGAACTCTGGAAAGAGGAGCGTGGTGGGCGCGTCGAGATAGACGAGGTGGGGTTGACGCGATGGATACAGGGACAAGGCCGCAGCGCTGTTCGGCGTGCCTTACTACCCGAACATTTCGATGGGCTGGGACCTCAGCCCGCGCTGCGACCAGAGCCAAACGCTGGACAGCTCCGGATACCCGTTCACGAACGTGATCGTCAACAACACGCCCGAGAAGTTCGAGGCGGCGCTGCGGCTGACAAAGGAGCGCCTGCTGGCCGAGCCTTGCGGGCCCCGCATCCTGGACAGCACCTGCTGGAACGAAAGGACCGAAGGCAGCTATTTGGAGCCTGACACCGTGAGCGGTTTCCGCTATCTTGATGCTGTGAAGCGCGTGGTTGACGGGCAATGAACGCAAGGAGGCCGACGATGGGAATCAGGGTGCTGTGGATCGTGATGGCGGTGATGGGGCAGGCTTTGTCCATGCAAGGTGCTGCGGCCGCGTTGGCCGCGCGGGAGGCGGTGCCTGCGAAGTGGGCCTTCTTCCCGTTTTGCATCGACTGGCACGACGCGAAGAAGCGCGGCTTCGCGGAGCAGGCGGTGATGCTGAAGGAGCTGGGCTACGGCGGGGTGGGGCACATCTGGCTGGACAAGGTCGAGGAGAGGCTGGCCACGCTCGACGCGGCCGGGCTGCGGCTCTATCAGATCACGATGCAGGTGAGCCTCGCGCCGGACAAGCCGGCCTACGACAAGGAGCGCTTCAGGCAGGTGCTGGAGGCGGTCAAAGGGCGCGGCGTGCAGTTCCTGCTCATTATGAACGGCGCGAAGGCCTCGGACCTCACCCAGGACGGCCGCGCGGTGGCGCTGGTGCGCGAGATGGCCGAGCTGGCTAAGCCGGGCGGCAGCGAGCTGCTGCTCTACCCTCACACGGGCGATTGGATCGAGCGGGTCGAGGACGCGGTGCGGGTCGCGAAGCAGGTGGACCGGCCGAACGTGGGCGTGATGTTCAACCTCTGCCACTGGCTGCGCGTGAGCCCGGACCGCGACTACCGGGCGCGCCTCGTTGCGGCGATGCCGTATCTCAGGGCCGTGTCGATCAACGGCGCGGACGAGCGCGACGACCGCGCGGGCAAGCCCAACTGGGAGCGCTACATCCAGCCGCTCGACAGCGGCAGCTTCGGCCAGGCGGCTTTCTTGAAGGCGCTGCGCGAGCTGGGCTTCAGCGGGCCGGTCGGCCTGCAGTGCTTCGGCATCGGCGGCGACGCGCGGGAGCACCTGGCGCGCTCGCTGGCGGCGTGGAAGAGGCTCGAAGGGGAGGAGCGGCGCTAAATAGTGAGCGTGCCACGTTGTATTGTGGGATGACGCACATGCAAAGTTGGAAAGAGTGGCTTGAGGCAATGAAGACGAACGCTCCTGTGACTCTTGGTGTGGCGCTGGCGGCTTGCCTGTTCGCGCCGCAGGCCGCGCTGCGGGCGGGCGACGGTGCGGCTGCCAAACCCAACGTGCTGTTCATCCTCACGGACCAGCAGTTCGCGGACGCCATGAGCTGCCGCATGGGCGACGCGTACATCAAGACGCCGAACATGGACAGCCTGGCCCGCCGGGGCGTGCTGTTCACGCGGGCCTACAGCTCGAACCCGCTCTGCGTGCCGTACCGCAACTCGGTCTTCACGGGGCGCTACCCGCACGAGTTGGGCATCACGAACAACGACCACGCCGGTGTCAAGATCGACACCGGCGCGTTCCCCTGCCTGGGCACCTACTTCCGCAAGGCCGGCTATGAGTCCGTCTACAGCGGCAAGTGGCACTTGGCGTTTAAGCCGAAGGACGTCGCCGCGCACGGGTTTGAGCTTCTTTCCAGCGCCAAGAGCAAGGCGAACCACGACGGCGGAGTGACTGACGGCGCAGTCCAGTTTCTGGCGCGGCCGCACGACAAGCCCTTCCTTCTTGTGGCCAGCTACCTGAACCCGCACAACATCTGCGAGTGGTCGCGGCGGCTGGCGGG
>Ga0075012_10003904_pt1 | contig 14009 bp, 14 predicted proteins | sample All_14_2_FD_71474 | JGI IMG/M metagenome (GOLD analysis project Ga0075012, IMG submission 71474) | Freshwater microbial communities in response to fracking from Pennsylvania, USA - Allegheny Zone_MetaG_DW_15 | ecosystem: Environmental > Aquatic > Deep subsurface > Groundwater > Drilled... | reverse complement strand
ACCAAACGCAGACCCATGGTCTTCGTCACATTGAGTAAGTCTTAAACAAAAATGACCGTCGCAAGGCGGTCATTTTATTTGCCGGGCAATCTGCCGATCCACTTTCCCCATTGGGTAATCTTCCAACTCGTCCAGCTTCACCCACTTCAGATTCTTTTCTTTTGGGACTGAAACCTTGTCACACACGAACGGATAAACCGTGACTCTAAAATGGCTGTATGCATGCTCGACGACTTGCAGCGCCTCTTTTTTCTTGACCTGTATCTGGGTCGCCGCCTTCAAGCTTTTCACTAACGCCTTTGCCGGGTCGCCATCTATTCTCGCATTCGGAAATTCCCACATGCCCCCCAACAACCCCTCCGCCGGGCGTTGACTCAGCAACACCCGCCCACGCTCCACAATCACCGCCGCCACATGGACATAAGACGGAACTGCCTTTTTCGGCTTCAGCACTGGGCGTGATTCCTGCGTTCCATTCTCACGCGCTTTGCATAAGCTCATCAGCGGGCAAAGCAAGCAACGCGGATTCTTCGGCAGACATATCGTCGCGCCAAGATCCATCAGCGCCTGGTTGTAATCACCGGCTTCACCCTTGGGCAAATTTTGCGCTGCCAACTCCCACAGTAATTTTTCACCCGCAGGTGAATCTGCAAATTCATCTACGTCAAACAAACGAGAAAACACCCGCCGCAAATTACCGTCGAGCGTGGGTTCGTCCATGCCAAACGCCATGGATGCAATCGCCCCAACAGTGTAGCGACCAATTCCCGGCAGGCTGCGCAGGTCATCCAAATCACGCGGAAGTTCACCGTTGAATTTCTCTACAACGACCTTGGCAGCTTTGTGCAAATTCCGCGCACGGCTGTAATAGCCAAGTCCTTCCCATGCGTTGAGCACATCCTGCTCGCTGGCAGAGGCAAGCGCTTTAACGGTGGGAAATAACTTCATCCATTTTTCAAAGTATGGAATAACCGTGTCCACCCGTGTTTGTTGGAGCATGATCTCCGAGACCCACACCGCGTACGGATCGGGGTGGTCGCGCCAGGGGAGAATCCGCTTTTGGGCGTGGTACCAAGTTAGGAGTTGAGTCGCGAGGCGGTTTTTCATCAAGTACCAGTTTTCAGTAACCAGTAAATAGTATCCAGTAGGTTATGGGCAGGGTTCAGTGAGTGGAGTGTTTTGGTGCGTAGCATTGTCGAATGCGATCACACGGACGTAAAGCAAATCATTATCTCCAGCACAGGCGAGGACGATGCTATCTGCGCCTTGAGGAAAGTCCAGCAATTCCTTTGTGGGGTAGATCAGATTCTGATTGCTCTTATTGATCAAAATAAACCCAATGCGCGGGAAATCTTGCACAGCATAGGCGGGCCAGGGGTTGGCAGAAGAAAGCCCCTCTCCACGCCAGTACATGCGCGGAAAAAGCATCCTGCCTTCTGCAAGGACAGCCTTGGGTTCTTGCAGGAAGGTCTCGATCTCGTTCTGGTCATACCCCGCCGAAACAAGTTTTGTCACCAACTCATCTTGCGTAGACGTGTAACGCGGTTGCGCCAGTCCCTTTGCGAGCCAAGGCAAGGCACCAACGAAGACAAATGCCACCACGGGCAAAAGATATTGCAGGCGAAAGTCACTGAATTGGATAGGCTTGAATGCGGGTTCTTCAGTGACAACTTCTTCCGCCTTTGCTCCAAACAACTGAGACAAAATGCTGAACAACTCAACGATGCCGATGGCAAAGTAGAAGTAAAAGACCCAGTCAATGGGCATGTTGTAGCGCCAGCTTGAAAAACGGGCTATGCCATTGGAAACCGCGTACCCTAAATTGAATGCCAACGGAACAAGTGCCATCCACTTCATGCGGCGCCAAGCGGACCCTACGCCCAGAGCCGCAACGGTCAGATAGAAAAGGACAAGGATGACGTTATACCATTCGAGGTTTCCATCCCATTCCACCCAGTACAAGTTGACCGGTTCTTGCAGTCCATTGAACGGTTTGATAAGTGGAAGTGCTAGCAAGCCGCCGATCTCGGTGTTCAGGAAATGGGATGTAATAAAGTTCGCCACGTACGCGGGGTTTTCAAGCGTGAATGAAATAATCCGCTCGCGGACACTATCAGTTTCAGGGTTGAACTGACTGAGGTCGAGGTTGCCAGTGAAGGCATATTGACTGTAAATGACCGCCACTTGATTCGGGTCATCAAACGAGAATTTGCCTGCGATGGTGTAGTTATGCGTCAGCCACGGAATGACAGCCAGCAGCATGGTCACAGCGAAGACGATGCCCGACTTGAGCCACTCGCCCCATTTGAAATTGAACACCAGCAAGACCAAAAGGAACAGGAATGGAATGGTCAACATGGACTGTGAACGGAAGAGCAAGAAAACACCAAACGCTCCACCTGCGAGCAACGTCGAGCGCAGGTCGCGCCGTTCGAGCCACCACAAAATGACCAAACAGATGATGACGATGGCAAAAGCTGTCGGGAAGTCGGTGGTGAAGACTTTGGAATTGGCAACGCGAGTGTTGGAGGCGATCCAAAGACCGGTGTATTCGCGGAAGATAGCAAAGAGGGCAACGGTCACACCGGCGGCGGGAGAGTGCAATTTCTTCGCGAGGAAATACAAAGCGACTGGGAAGAATGCCAATACCAACACCTGCGCGTTGATCACGGCAGGGTAGTTTTGTCCAAACAGCAAATGTAAGATGGATAAAAAGACCACATACAGCGGACGGGGCGGAATCCCACCGAAATAGCCGGTGCCGATCAACAGGCTCTGAGCAGAGAAGTCATAGAAGCCCGCATCGGAGTATGGCAAAGGCATGTTCGTCGGTGGCGTGATGGAAGCGTAAAAACTGTTCGCCAAGGTTTCGAGCGGAACACTCAGCCAGAGGATGGCAGCGAGGAGGTAAAGTGCGAGGGGCAAGTAACGAGTATCGTAATGCGTAAAACGTGATACGTACCTTGTATTTGCGAGAAGCAGTATGACAAAGCCAACGAGCAAGGCTAAAACAAAATGCCAGCTTTGAATGGCAACACCGGGTTCGCCCCAGTAACCGGTATCGGGAGTGACACCTATTTTGGTGATAGAGACGAAAAGAAAGATTGAAATAAGAAGGAAAAGAGGGATAGCGGAAGCGCGAAAAATCGGCTTGTAGTTTGTTAGGTTTTGCGGATGGAATCCGTTTTTGAGGAAAAGAAAGAAGAGAGCGGCTTCGGCAGTGAGGAAGAAGAGCAGCCACAGGAGCGGGCTCATCCGCTCGTAGTAGGGCAGAAAACGCTCGGGGTTGAGATAACGCAAAAGGAACAGGAGCAGGCTAAAGGTCAAAGAAAGAAGCGCAGAAGATAAAATGACCGGTGTGGTAAAAAGCCACTCGAAGCGTGAAAGTTCGCGGCGGGCATAAAGCCCCAATCCTATTCCTAATAAAAAGATAGCGCCCATTGCGCCAAGCAAGGCAAGGCGCGCAAATGACAAGCCTTCAGAAGGGACGCGCAAAAGTGCGACGACGGCGATTAGAGACTGAAATGCCGCGGCAAAGAAAAACCACGGCAGAGATTTACTGAATGTATTCGGCATGTGACCTATTCCGTCATTGCAAGGACTCTTACTGCACAGCGTGCAGAAATCGCTTTGGGTAAACTACAAGTGCGCCCTCGCACACGTGCCTGCGCACGGTACAGGCAATGACGTGTTTTGGTGGCTAAAATTGAAAACCGGTTCTCACAGGCACGACCTTGTAAGAATAGTTTTTAACGTAGCTGAACAAACGGTCTTGCAACATCGCCCATTCAGCAGATGCCAGCACACGGCGTGCTTCGGGCGCGTCGGTGGCAAGCAAGCCCACTTGAATTTGCGGGTATGAGCCGTAGAGGGTTGCCCAAGCTTCGGCAGGCTGCAAGCCAAGCCGTTGTACACCGGGCACGAATTCACCGATGATGAATTCAAAATATTCCTGGTCGCGTTCAGCGGCGATATCCCAGGTCATGATGACTTTGACTGCCATACTATCCTTGTTGGTAATCGAGCACGACCACCTTGGTTTCCTGCGGCAATGATGAGCGGGTGGCTTTCAAAGAAGGCAGGGACTCGACCTTGCCGAGACCCATTTCTTTGAGGAATTTGTTCAATGGGTCGAGCTTGATCTTGGCGGCATCGGTGGAGTAATGCATGGGGATGACAAGATTCGGCTCGATGACGCTGACCACTTCTGCGGCTTTGGCGGCGTTGAGACTGCTTCCGCCTCCCACCGGGATGAGGAGAATGTTCACCGTTCCCAAGGCTTCAACTTCGCTTTGAGTGGGGACTTCCTGCAAGTCGCCGAGGTGTGCCACGGTGATGCCTTCGTAATCGAACACATAGAGGGTGTTGCGGGTCTTATCCTTACTTTTCTTGCCGCCTCCAGCAGTTTGAACTGCTGTAATGAACACGTCGCCGATCTCAAATTCGCCTGCGCCATCGATGACATGTTCTGTACCTTTGACCACATCTAAATTAGCGTGACCGGGTGCATCGTGGCTGACGGTGACAATATCCGCTTTCAGTTTGAGAGCGCTGTAGCCCACCACCTTATGATCGAACGGGTCGGTGACTACGGTCGCGTAGTTGCGTTCTGTCAGTCTAAAACAAGAATGTCCATACCATGTAATTTCCATGTATCTAGTGCCTCCGAGGGAGATATTATACCCGATGAAAAAACCCCATCGGGTACGCGTACCCTACCCAAAAACACAGTAGGACATACCTTTCCGAAGGAAGTTTAGTTGTCTTTTAGTCAAATAAGACCTAATCACTACCCCAAAGGTGTGGACTCCTTACGAAATCCATCTGTTCCATACAAACGGGAGAAGCTCCCCTGCCGAACAAATTTTGTCTCGAAAAGGAATTCCCAAATTTCAGCAAAAATCACGCGGATTCCAGTGAGAATTGAATCGCGCATGATCTTGGTATATCTCGAATCGCGATGGAATAAATATCGCCACACAGCTTTAGGACGAAGATGAAAGAGGGCTTCGGTCAATTTTACGCCCCAGAATAATTCAAACGGTTGGAGATAGGGTGTGGCAATTACCTGATTACGATATGACCACTTCGCCAAATCTGGTTGAATGACCTTTGCCGGGTCGGTGGATTTTCCTTCTGCAGTCCAAAAGTGTGGGGTGAGGTACATGGCATTCAGGATATCTGAGTCAAGTTCAAGCATACCTTTGAATTTCTCAAAAAGTGTTTTCCAAGACTCGTCTTCAAGTCCATAAATAATATTCGTCAGACTGATAATGTTATTCTCTCTCAGCAAACGCACCGCTTCCTTGGAAACAGCAAAGGGATTGTTTTTGCGAATCTCAGAAACTACATTATCTTTTAGTGATTCGACCCCCATCACGATATAGTCCACGCCTGCTTGCTTGTAAAGCGGCAGCAGATCCGCATCACGGACGACATCTGCGGCAGTCATATTCAGGTTGAGAGATAAGCCCAAATCCGCATCCGCGATGCGTTGGAGTAGGTCACGTGCCAGTTCACGGTCAGCGGAAAAGTTCTCGTCCGCGAACCAGATCAACTTCACACCATATTTTTCTTTTAGCAAACGCATATTGTCCACGATATTTTGCGGGCTGCGATGCCGCCATTTTTTCCAAAACATCCATTGACCACAATAAGTGCAAGTCAGGGTACATCCGCGTGAGAATTGCAGTCCCGCCGCGTGGTCGAAACCAAACATTTGGTAATACTGCCAATCGAGCAATTCCCAACCGGGGCGATATTCATCAAGATATTGAATCGCCACCTGTGGACGATTAACCTTGATCTGTCCATTCTGCCGCCAGACAATGCCCGGTACGTCTTCTAAATTTTCGGTCTGTTCCCATTTCGAAAGCAGCTCAACAATCGTCTTCTCCCCTTCCCCACGGACAATCACATTCACCTCTGGGATTTCCTCCAAAATGCTTTGGTAAGCATACGAAGGATACACACCGCCATAAATGACGCGAAGCTGCGGGAAGTTCTCCTTTATCAACTTAACCGTCTTCACTACAACCGTATGTGAAGCCGTCGAACCGGAATGTCCCAGTAAAACATAGCGGGGTTGATATTCTTGAATTTCCTGAATCAATCTTTTGAATGTCCACCCATTCATATCATGGTCCACAAGGCGTACATCAAAACCCGCATCCATCAAGGGACCCCCGATCAAGACCAGTCCCAACGGGGTGAGATACCCAAGCCCTGCCTTGTTCGCAATAAAATGGCGTGCCGGGTTGACCAACATCACTTTTGTTTTCATGCCTGCTCCTAAAACCGATAAAGTCGCTCTAATTTGTGAATTTTATCACCAGTATTGTTTACGTCAAGCTTTATAATTCGCCATCTTCTCGTACAGGACTCCTCATGTCTAAATCCAAAGTCATTCCCTATCTTGAAGCCATGTTTGCAGTGATCGTCTGGGGTGGGACGTTCATTGCCACGAAAATAGCACTCAGTGAAGTTTCTCCTTCTACAATCGTCTGGATCCGTTTTGGGATGGGGACGGTCATTCTTGGTATCGTCGTCGTTGCTCGAAAACAATTCGCCTTGCCAGAAAAAAGTGAATGGCTGTACTTTGCCATGCTTGGTTTTCTCGGCGTGACCTTCCACCAGATCCTACAAGCTACGGGTCTGCAAACCGCCAAAGCCACCACCACCGCGTGGATCGTAGCCACAACTCCCGTTTTCATCGCCATCCTCGGTTGGATCACGCTCAAGGAAAAATTGAACGGGATGCAAATCCTCGGCATCATCCTCGCTGCCTTTGGGGTTTTGCTCATCGTCAGCAAGGGCAATATCGGTGCGCTTTTCACCGGCGAAGAAGGGACTTTCGGTGATTTTCTTGTCCTCATCAGCTCGGTCAACTGGGCGGTGTATACCATTCTCTCGCGGCGCGAGTTAGCGCGTCACCCCGCGGCACGGATGATGTTCTTCGTGATGCTGATCGGCTGGCTATTAGTCAACGTGTGGATATTTGGTTTTGGTCCGGGTGTTAGCGAAATTCCGCAACTCACTTCTTCGGGCTGGGTCGCCATACTGATCCTTGGCATCTTCGGTTCTGGGCTGGCATACATTGCGTTCTATGATGCCCTGCAAGAAATTCCCGCCTCACAACTTGGGGCATTCTTCAATGTCGAGCCGTTGGTCACTACTGTCCTTGCTTCGTTCATGATCAACGAAGCCATCACAGCCATCACACTCATCGGCGGCGCAATTATCATATTGGGCATTTGGTTGGTGAATAGAAAATGATGAACGCATAAGGATGAATGATGAAGGCTAGAACAACTCCGAATGCAAGCATTGAGAAAACTGAAAAAGGGTATTTGATGAAAATCCCCGCCGGGGACTCATATGCCTATCGCTTCGCGCAGATCGACGATTATTTTGGTCTGCCACGACGGAAATTTCCGCATCATGCCTTGACTTTGAGCCTGCGTGCGCGGACCTCAAGCTCTACCATCCCCGGAACCTGGGGCTTCGGCTTGTGGAACGATCCATTCGGCATGTCGTTGGGCTTTGGGGCGAATCGATTTCGTCTGCCCACATTGCCGAATGCGGCTTGGTTCTTTGGAGCTTCAGCGGAAAATCATCTATCATTCAGCGATAAACCTGCAAAAGGATTCCTCGCGCAAAGTTTTTGCTCCCCCAAATTCCATGCATCGCTGATACCCGCAGGGCTGACACTCCCCTTCTCAGCGAAAACGACTCGCCGTATGTTGAGCAAGGTCATCGCCGAGGACTCATCCGCTCTCGGAGTGGATGTCACTCAATGGCATGGTTACAAGCTGGAGTGGAGTCTGAACCGGGTGGCTTGGTATGTGGATGAAGTTCAGGTGTTCGAGTCGCCGGTAAGTCCAAATCCGCCCTTGGGGTTGGTCATCTGGATCGATAATCAGTTTGCGGCGTTTACACCAGAAGGAAAGATCTCGTTTGGGGTTTTGGAGGGAGGCGAAGAATGGTTGGAGATCGAAGACTTGGTGATGAGTGACAAGTGAAATAAAAAGAGGCTTCCTCACGGAAGCCTCTTTTTTACGAATTACAGATTAGAACAAACCAGTCCACAAAGCAGGTGCGAAGTAATGTAACAACGCATCGAGGACGAGGGCTATGATGAGCAAGCCGCCAAACCTGCGGTTATGCTGGAAGGCAAAACCAGAGAACCATACGGGCCAGGCGAGCCAGCCTTCGGGAGCCTGGGCGGGCTTGGGCTTGTTCAGCACACCAATTGCCATGAGCGCTTCTTTATAAGCGAGGAAGATCAACAACATGACCGGGGTGAAATAGCCTTCGAGAACGAGGTAGAGGGTCACCAAATAGATCAAGACAATCGCTACCTGCGTCACGCGGCGGGCATTCGCCTCGCCCACACGAACCGGGAATGTACCCACGCCTTTTTCTTTGTCGGGGTCATGTTTATCAATGTGTTTGGCAACGTTGATGCTGCCAACGCTCAAGCCGAAGGGAATGCCAGCAATGAAAACATCCCAATTCCAAGTGCCAGTAAGTACGAAGTACACTCCGCCGATCAAGACCGGTCCCCAAATGAGGAAGATCATGAATTCGCCGATGCCCCAATATTTGAAAGGATAGGTGTAAGCGAGCAGAACGACCGCACCAAAGGCGAAAAGACCAATCGTGGTGATGTTGAAACCAGTATGGAAAAGTGCGTACACGCCCGCCAAAGTGGCAAGGAAACCGCTCACAATGAACCAGCGGATGGAGGTTTTGTTATCCCAGAATTTTTGGACGAGGGGGTGAACACCATACTCAGTACGGAAGTAGTTGTTCCTGTCCACGCCGCGGTTATAGTCGGTGTAGTCGTTGAGAATGTTGTTGGTGCCGTGGGCAATGAACAAACCGAGGGTGACGATGATGAAGGTCAGCCAGTCGAACTTGCCGTCGCGGGCTGCCAAAATCCCTGCGATGATACAGGAATAAACAGTGACCATGGTCACCGCTGAACGGGTGGCAATTAACCACTTGGAAACGACATCCAGAGCATCCCACTCTTTTTTGTCGTCCATCTTGATCAATTGCCATGAGGCTTTACGCCACATTGCGAAATTGATATGCATAGTACTCTCTCCTTGAGATTTGTCACAAATACGATGACTGTTTTTGATTTTCAGCACCGCATTATAAGCTCATTCATTAAACGACGATCTTATAATCCTAAACCTTTCGCTTCGTTCCAAAAAGAATCCATCTCTTCCAGCGTCATGTCGGAAAGATTTCGTCCCTGCGATTTGGCGCTTTTTTCAATGTGAGCGAAGCGGCGTTTGAATTTGAGATTCGCCTCACGCAACGCGGATTCAGCATCCACATCGCGCCAGCGTGAAAGGTTCACCAACACGAAGAACAGGTCGCCCAACTCCGCTTTGACCTGCTCTGGGTTCTCAGCGGTTTTCACTTCTTCGATCTCTTCGCGGACCTTATCGAGCACGTCTTCGATCTCGGGCCAGTCAAAACCGACACGAGCAGCGCGGTCTTGGTACTCTTGCGCCTGATTCAAAGCTGGCAACGCAGCAGAGACGCCATCCAAAATCCCCTTATCCTCTTTCTTCTTGCCTCTTTCCTTCTCCTTCAACTTTTCCCAATTGGTAAGCACATCATCCACACCATCCAACTTCAAGTCACCAAACACATGCGGATGCCGCCGCACGATCTTGTCATAAATGTGCTTGGTCACTTCGGTAAAGGTGAATTCCTTGTCTTGATAGGCGATGTATGAATTGAGCACGATCTGCAAAAGCAGGTCGCCAAATTCCTCGCGCATGCCGTCCACGTCGTTCGCATCCATTGCCTCGAGGGTTTCATATGCTTCTTCCAGCAAGTGTTTACGCAGGGTTTGGTGTGTCTGCTCTTTATCCCAAGGGCAGCCATCGGGCGCACGCAAATGAGCGACGATCTCCGCAAACGCTTCGAAGGATGTCCCCTCGCCAAAGGAGGGAACGAAAAGAGAAACAGGATAAGAAAGTGCCTCGCCTCCAAACTCAGCCAGGCTTGCTTCTGTCACCCCGGCTTTCCCCACCGCTGACACTTTATGGCTACCCGCATAAGCCGCAAGCAAGACAAATTTCACCTGCTCCGCTATTTCCGCCGAGTTGATGTTGAGGATCAAGGTGTCAACATCGGGCGGCGTTGGAGGATAATGTTTGAGCGAAAATTCCTGTGCATCGAGCAGAGTCAGTTTCGAGGGCGGTGTGAGGCGCAGCGTCTCAAAGATGGAATTGATTTGATTGAAGTCCATGGAACGTCCTATTGTTAAACGCGTAATCCGTAATTCGTAACTCGTAGTTTTTACGGATTACGCATTACGGATCACAGTGTAGGGATATACCCTGAAAATTTTAACGCTTGGTGTAGGTCGGAGCCTTGCGGGCTTTCTTGAGACCTGGCTTCTTGCGTTCCTTGATGCGAGCATCGCGGGTCAGCAAACCCTTCTTGCGAAGAGCAGAGGTCCAGTCCGCATTCATGATCTGGAGGGCGCGAGCCACACCGAGGCGCACGGCTTCGGTCTGTCCAGCCACACCGCCACCGTTCACCAGAACGGTCACGTCGTACTTGGCTGAAGCCTCACCCACCGCACTGAAGGGGCGCATAATGTCCTGCACATCGCCGAAGCGAGAGAAGAACACATTGCCTTCCTTTTCGTTCACGGTGAACTTGCCACTGCCAGCAGTCACACGCACGCGAGCGGTGCTTTCCTTGCGGCGTCCGATACCTTCAAAATACTGTGCCATAATTTCTTCCTACCTTTTATTCCAAAGCCTTGAGTTTCTGAGCGCCATGGGGGTGTTCCGCGCCGCCGTAGATCTTGAGGCGCTTGAGCACAGCACGTCCCATGCGGTTGTGCGGGAGCATGCCCCACACCGCTTCGCGCAAGGCGCGGTCGGGATAGGTGGCAAGCTGGTCGCGCAAAGAAATAGCCTTCAAACCGCCAGGGTAACCGGAGTGGTGATAATAGGTCTTGGAAGTGAGGCGAGACTCGGTCTTGGTTCCGGTCACGGTCACGTTCTGAGCATTGACCACCACCACATAATCACCCATCTCCACGCCGGGCGTGAAGGTTGGTTTGTGCTTGCCAAGCAAAATGTGCGCAATGCGCGCGGCAAGACGCCCAAGGTTTTTACCCTGCGCATCTACAAGTACCCAGTCGCGCTGAATTTCAGCGGCTTTCGGATAGTACGTCTTCTGTTGCACTTTCGTCTCTCCGTTTCTTTATTTTCTATTCAATGATCCATACTCGACATCGATCAGGCTCAAACCATGCGCAGGAGCCAGTCCAGAAGGAAGACCCCTCCCCTGCCCTGTTTTCAAAGCAAGGTGGACATCTTCCACCGAACAACGTCCCAGCGCCACAGCGACCTGAACGAACACCAGTCTGCGCACCATTCGATAAAGGAACGCATCTGCCCGGACTTCGAACTGCCACTCACCATTTGGCTTTCGTCTCCACTCGGAGTTTGTCACCGTACGGGTCGTCGTCCCTTTTTCAGTGGTCGGGGACCCAAAGGCGGCAAAATCATGTGTGCCGAGGAAGATTGCTGCAGTTTGGTTGAGGGCAGCGCCATCGGGCTTGGGCCACAAGTGCCATGCAAACCTTTCGCGTAACGGGTCGCGGATGGGTTCACAGAACAGCCTGTATCTGTAAGCTCGAGAGAGCGCATCGAACCGCGGATGGAATTCCGCATGGACGGGTTTGATCTTTCGCACCGCCAGGTCTGCTGGCAGTTTCGCGTTGAGCGCCTGCAACAGACTTGCTGCCGGGTGCGACCATTCGTTGAAATCGAATGCCGCCACCTGCCCTGATGCATGGACGCCCGTATCGGTTCTGCCCGCCATGATGACGGATTTTCCAGTCCAGCCGATCTGGTGAAGGGCCTTTTCCAGCACGCCCTGCACCGTCCGGGAGTTCGCCTGCCGCTGGCTGCCGGTAAACCCGGCGCCGTCGTAGGCAAGGATCACTTGGTAACGTGCCATTACACTAACCAGCAACCAGTGTTGGTCACTGATTACTGTTCTTACTCTTCCACAAGTTCAAGGACAACCATCTCAGCGGCATCGCCGAGGCGGGGTCCAAGTTTGATCACGCGGGTGTAGCCACCATTGCGTGAAGCAAAGCGCGGGGCGATCTCGTCGAACAGGCGCTTGATGATCTGATTGTCACCGAGCTTGGAGACGGCAACGCGGCGGGCGTGAACCTTCTGGTCCGCGGTGGCATCGGCGCTGTTCTTAGCGAGTGTAATGAGGCGTTCAGCATCACCGCGAATGGCAGCAGCCTTCGCCTGGGTGGTCTGAATGCGCTCGTGCGTAAAGAGCTGTTTGATCAGGTTGCGGCGCAGAGCGATACGCGAGCTCTTGGTGCGCCCCAATTTGTAACCTGCTACTGAATGTCGCATTTCTTAATTCTCCGAAGATTGATCTTTCAAGAAGCCTTTTTCGCGCATCTTATCGCGAAGTTCATCGAGGCTCTTCTCACCAAAGTTGCGGATGGACATGACTGCGGACTCACCCTTTTCGAGGAGTTCGAGCACATCACCCACAGTGGTGATGCCGGTGCGCTTCAAGGAGTTGAAGACACGAACCGAAAGGTCGAGGGCTTCGACCGGCGTTTCCGCCAATTCACTGCTCAGGCGGCTGCCAGAAGATTCGCGTTCCACAGCCACGGTCAACATTTCTTCGTTCACACCGGCGATGTAACGCAGGTGGTCGATGAGAATGCGAGCCGAGGAGCTGAGGGCGCGTTCAGGGGAAACGGTGCCGTCTGTCCAGATTTCCAAAATAAGTTTGTCGTAATTCGTGCTTTGACCAACGCGCGCGGAAGCCACTTCCCAATTGACACGCTTGACCGGGCTGAAAATGGCATCCACCGGAAGTTCACCGATGGGCATATGCCCGGAGCGTTCGTTGGCGGGCGAATAACCGCGTCCGCGTTCGACGACGAATTCGACGTCAAGCTTGGTCTTGGGGTTATCAACGGTGAAGAGATACGTATCGGGGTTAACGATCTCGATCTCGGCAGGAGTGATGATGTCTGCCGCAGTGACCGTACCTTCGCCACGTACTTCGAGGTGCATGCGGGCGCTGTCCACGCCATCCATCTTGATGCGGATCTGTTTGATCTGCAGCATCACCTGAATGACATCTTCGCGCACGCCGGGGATGTCGCTGAATTCATGCAGCACATCGGCGAAACGCACTGAAGTGATCGCGGTGCCTTCCAATGAGGAAAGCAAGACGCGACGCAGGGCGTTGCCAAGCGTTACACCATAGCCGCCTTCCAGCGGGCTGATAACAAATTTGCCGTAGTTTCGAGCTTCTGCTTCGCGCTCGATCTTGGGCATGACCATGTTCGTAATGAGACCCGTCACGGTTCACCTTTCCCTTTTGATCAGGCTCCGGGTCGTGGACCAGTTCAAGGTCCAGACCCGAAGCGTACGAAGGATTAGCGTCGGGAGTAGTATTCGACGATCAGTTGTTCGTCGAGACTTCCGTCAATTTCAGCACGTTCTGGCATGCGAGCCACAGAACCGCTCATCGCTTTCAGATCACGGCTGAGCCAAGCAGGAGAATTTCGCTTCTCAGCATAGGCATTCAATTCCTTGAAGTAGGAAAGCTTTCCAGAACCTTCGCGCACTGCGATCACATCTCCATTGGAGAGAAGCATCGAGGGCACATCGGTGCGGCGACCGTTCACGGTGAAGTGACCGTGGGTCACAAGCAAGCGAGCCTGGGCGCGACTGGAAGCGAAGCCAAGGCGGAAGACCACATTATCGAGGCGGGACTCGAGGATCTGAAGCAAGTTCAAACCGGTAAGACCACGGCGAGTGATCGCTGTATCGTAATAGCGGCGGAACTGGCGTTCGAGCACGCCGTATACGCGACGAGCCTTTTGCTTGGCGCGCAACTGGCGGGCAAAGTCGGAGGCGCGACCGGTGGAACCGGGGTTACCGCCACGACCAGAGGTCTTGCCGTGCTGA
>Ga0075012_10003901_pt1 | contig 14013 bp, 9 predicted proteins | sample All_14_2_FD_71474 | JGI IMG/M metagenome (GOLD analysis project Ga0075012, IMG submission 71474) | Freshwater microbial communities in response to fracking from Pennsylvania, USA - Allegheny Zone_MetaG_DW_15 | ecosystem: Environmental > Aquatic > Deep subsurface > Groundwater > Drilled... | reverse complement strand
GTCCCAGACCTTCTTGCTGAAGATCACCGATTGCGGGTTGTACTGGTGGTTGGTCAGCGTCATGAACTTCTGCACTTCATAAAACTTGCTGGTGGCAATCACCGACACCGGGTTTTCCTGGCCGTCAATGGCTTTTTGTTCCAGCGCGGCGTACACCTCGGGGAACGGCAGCGGCGTCGGGTTGGCACCCAGCGCCTTAACCCAGGCCACGTTGATCGGGTTCGGGATCACGCGCAGCTTCAGGCCTTCTGCATCTTCCACCTTGGCGATGGGGCGCTTGCTGTTGGTGATGTGGCGGTAGCCCAGCTCCCAGTACGACAGGCCGATCAGGCCCTTGGCTTCGAGCTTTTGATGCAGCTTTTTGCCCACCGGGCCATCCACCAGCGCGTCAGACTCTTTTTCGTTGGCAAACAGGAACGGGAAGTCAAAAATCGCCATTTCCTTGGCCACGCTGGCCAGAATGCCGGTGTTCATCACCGCCATGTCGAGCGTGCCGCCCTGGATGGCCGACACATTGGCCTGGTCGCTGCCCAGAATGCCACCGGTGAACATCTTGACCTGCATCTTGCCGCCCGACTTGGCCGCCAGCAGTTCCGAAAACTTCTTCATGCCGGCCACCGACGGGTGCTCGCCCGCGCCGTTGGTGGCGAACTTGAAGGTGTGCTCTTTGATGTCTTGCGCACCAGCCATGCCGAAAGCGGCCAGCGCCACGGCGGCGACGAGGGATTTGAGGACCAAGCGTTTCATGTGTGTGTCTCCATCTACGGTGCAATCGGGACGCCGTTGAAAACGGTTGATGTGGCGGCGTACCCAGCACCCCATCAACCCGAGAAAAATCAGTTGTAGAAGAACTGCAGCGGCACCAGCACAATCGCCGGGAAGGCCACCAGCAGCGCCAACACAATCAGGTCAGCAATCAGGAACGGAATGACGCCGCGCGCCACCTGGTCCATCTTCATGTGGCCCACACCCGCCACCACATTGAGCACCGTGCCCACCGGCGGCGTCACCAGGCCGATCACGCCGACCAGCACAAACAACACACCAAAATACACCGGGTCAATACCCGCGGCCTTGACCACCGGCACCATCACCGGCGCCAAAATCAAAATGGTGGGGGTCAGGTCCATCACCATGCCCACCAGCAGCAGCACCAGCATCAACAGGCACAGCAAGGTGGTCGGGCTTTGCATGAAAGGTTCCAGCACGGTGATCAGTTGTCCGGGCAGGTCAGCCACCGCAATCAGCCAGGCGCTCACCGAAGCCGCAGCCACCATGAACATGATGATGGACGTGGTTTTGGCCGAGGCCGCAAACACCTCGTACAACTGCTTGAACGACAGTTCGCGGTACACCACGGTGGCCACAAAAAACGCATACACGGCTGCCACCACGGCAGCCTCCGTGGGCGTGAACACACCAAACTTCAAGCCCACCAGCACAATGAACGGCAACACCAGTGCCCACGACGATGCCCGCAGCGCCTTGAGCACATCGGCCCGGCTGGCCCGCGGTGGCGTCACCACGGCCTCAGACCGGGCGGTGAGCCACCAGGCGATGGCGCAGGCCGTGCCCATCATCAGCCCCGGCACGATCCCGGCCATGAACAGCTTGCCAATCGACACATTGGCGGTCACCCCAAACACCACAAACGGAATGGATGGCGGAATGATCGGCGCAATGATGCCGGCCGACGCAATCAGGCCGCCCGAGCGCGCCTTCTGGTGACCCGCGCGCACCATCATCGGCAGCAACAAGGCAGTCAGCGCGGCGGTATCTGCCACCGCCGAGCCCGACAGCGACGCCATCAGACAGGCGGCGATGATGGTCACATACCCCAGACCGCCACGCACATGGCCCACCATGGCAATGGCCAGGTCCACAATCCGCCGCGACAGGCCACCCGCGTTCATGATCTCGCCGGCCAGCATGAAGAAGGGCACCGCCAGCAGCGGGAAACTGTTGGCACCCTCCAACACGTTTTGCGCCAGAATTTGCGCATCAAAATTGCCCAGGTGCACCATCAGCGCCATGCCCGAGAGCAGCAGCGAATAGGCAATCGGAATGCCCAGCGCCACGGCGCCCATCAGCGCTGCGATAAAAATCAGGATCGTCATGTTGGGGGCCCGGGTTATTTGGCGCTGGCGCTGGCGCTGGCGTTGCGGATGTCGGCTTGCGCGGCCTCGGTCGAGGCACGCTCCATCTCGGCGCGCTCCAAGGCATGGCGGGCCTTGCGGATTTGGGTCGGGGTCATTTGACCGCGCAGCGTGTACCACAGGTCACTGAGCAGCATCAGCCCGGTGCCCACGGCAAACACCACCCCGGTGCTGTAGACCCAGGCCATCGACCATTCCGTGACCGGCGCCTGCACCTCCCAGTTGATGGCGGTCTGCGCCCAACTGCCTTTGAGAATCAAAAAGGTGGCCCACAACATCAACAACTGACCGATCACCGCGCCCACCTTCTGCAGCTTGGGCGGCAATTTGTCCATCACCATGTCGCTGCCCATGTGGGTTTGCTCATGCACCGCCACGCTGGCGCCCAAAAAGATCAGCCACAAGAACAACCAGCGCGACAACTCCTCGGAGACCGTGATGCCTGAGTTGAACGCGTAACGCATCACCACGTTGCCAAACACCATGAACACCATCAGCGCCAGGCAGATGACGATGATCGCCGTCAGCAACTGGCAATACTTGCCGATCAACTTTTGCACCATGCCGTGTCTCCAACTTAGTTGCGCTTTAATGTACGAACTGGTTAGTTTTAAAAAATCGGTATTTACCCTTGGTCATCTGAGCCAAGGCATCCGCACCGCCATGCACGGTTCAGCGCAACAGGAACCGCACCACCATCTCGGTGATGTTGGCGCGCCGGGTTGCCAGGGCGGCTTCACCTTGGGCGGCGTCCTTGAAAATCAAGCCGAAGGTGTGCTGGTTGGAGACGTTGAAAAACGTCAGCGCCGAGATGGATGCGTGGATGTCGGTGGCGTCCAGCCCGGGCCGGAACACCCCCTGCGCCACACCGCGGTCATACAGCGCCTGGATGGCCGCAATGGCGGGCACATTGAGCTCCTGGATACTCTTGCTTTGCGCCAGATAAGCGCCGCGCTCGATGTTTTCGTTCATCACCAGACGAATGTAGTCCGGGTTGCCCCAATGGTGGTCGAAGGTGAACTCCACCAGCCGTTTCAGTGCTGCCACGGGCTCCAGGTTTTCCAGGTGCAGCGCGGCTTCGATCTCGCGCATGCGGCGGTAAGAATCCTCCAGAACCGCCACGTACAAGCCTTCTTTGCTTCCAAAGTAGTAGTAAATCATGCGCTTGCTGGTGCGCGTGGCGGCGGCAATGGCATCGATGCGCGCGCCACTCAGGCCCTTTTCGGCAAATTCTTTGGTGGCCACTTCCAGTATGCCGGCCATGGTGCGCTCGGGATCGTTGGTGCGGGTGGTTTTGCTCGGCGGCGCGCTTTCCAAATGGACCAGATCGTTCATTTTCAAAGTATAGGTACAAGCCCCTGGGGGCAAGCGACTTTTTTCATGGGTGGCGCCGTCATGGCCACCACCTTCAACAGAACTCAGACCAGCGGCACGGTCAGGAGATGCCGCACGGCCTGGGTGTCGGGGCGCACGCCGCGCCACCAGGCAAAGGCCTCAGCCGCCTGTTCGGTGAGAAGGCCCACACCGTCCGCCAGTGCCGGCACGCCCTCGCTGAGGGCCAGCCGCAAAAACGGGGTCAAGCCTTTGCCGTAGCTCAAGTCGTAGGCCAGGTGGCAGCGCGCAAACACGTTGGCAGGCACGGGCGGCAGTTCGCCACGCATGCTGGCCGACGTGGCGTTGAACACCACGTCATAGGTGTGGCCGACCAGCTCGGCGTAGCTGCTGGAGCGCACATGGCCCCACTGCGCGCCGATACTGGCGATGTCACAGGCCTTTTGCAGGGTGCGGTTGGCAATCACCAGCTCATAGGGTTTTTGCGCCAGCAACGGCAGCAACACCCCCCGGCAGGCCCCTCCGGCACCCAGCATCAGCACACGCTGGCCTTTGAGCGATTGGTTCAGGTTGTGGGTGACATCGCGCACCAGGCCGATGCCGTCAAAGTTCTCCGCCAGCACCCGGTTGCCTTCAAACTTCAGGGCATTGGCAGCGCCGGAAAACTTGACCCGTGCCGAGGCCTCGCTGGCGTAGGCGGCGGCGTCGAGCTTGAACGGTGTGGTGATGTTCAGCCCGCGGCCGCCAGCCGCCCGAAAGGCGTCGACCGCCGCCGCAAAGCCGCCCGGCGGCGCTTCCAGCCTGGCGTAGGCCATGTCCTGCGCGGTGCTTCGGGCGAACAGCTCGTGAATCAGGGGTGACTTGCTTTGCGCAATGGGGTTGCCGATGACGGCGTAGCGGTCGGTCATGGTGAGTTCCTGTTCAGCGGTTCAGCGCGTCATCCGGCTCAGCGCGCCGCCTTGGGGTGTTTGGATGCCAACGTGCGTCTCGCTTCACACCCGGGGTGCGCCCAACAAGCCGCGCTCGATCCCTTTGAGGCAAGCCACCAGCGCCTGATTCACCGGCGTGGGCACGCCGCACAAGGCGCCCTGGCGCACCACGGCGCCGTTGACAAAATCGACCTCAGTCACCGAGCCTTTTTCCAGGCTTTGCAGCATCGATGCCTTGAACTCGAACGGCATGCCGACAGCGGCCTTGGCCCAGGCTTGCGGCGCATCGGTGGTTTGCAGGCTGATGCCGCTGGCCGCAGCCACCGCCATGGCCTCGGCCACAGCGGCCACACCGCATGCCTGGACGGCAGGCACCTGGTACAACTCGCCGTAAGGCAGGCGGGTGATGGCGCTCAGGGCACCGGTAGCGACGTTGACCAGCAGCTTGTCCCACATGGCGCCCAGAATGTTCTGGCTGGCATGAGTCAGCAGCCCGGCGGCGTTGAAAACGTCGGCGATGCGCTGCACCCGCTCACTCAAGCTGCCATCCAGCTCCCCAATCAGGGTTTCCTTGCCCGCCACACCGGCGATGATGTGCCCCGGCGCCAGCAGCACCCCGCCCACATAGGTTTTGCCAGCCAGCACGTGATGCCGCCCCACCACCTCGGCCAGCACGTCCTCGTGGCCCAGGCCATTTTGCAGCGACAGCACCGCCGTGTGCTCTCCCACCACCGGCAGCGCGGCGGCGATGGCCTCGCGGGTGTGAAAGGACTTGACCAGCACGATCACCAGGTCCATGGTACCGCTGCTGGCCAGGATGTCGGCATAGTCCGTGGTGGCACGCACCGGCACCACCCGGTCAACGCCGTCAACCCGGAGTTGCAACCCATGCGCGCGCAGGGCATTCACCTGCGCCAGCCCCCGGTTGACCAGCCAAACCTCGTGGCCCGCCTCGGTCAACAAACCACCCAGGACACAGCCCAGCGCCCCGGCGCCTACCAGACAAATTTTCAAAAAATACTCCTTGTTCGGACACCAACCGGCCCGGTGGACGCGCATGGTAGAGGCATGTGCCCAGGCTGTAAACAGCCAGCACAGACGCCAACGCAGTTTTTTGACCTGCCTGACCGATGCGAACGCCATCACCTCGCTGGCCAGCGCGCGCCACCCGCGCATCCCGGTTGCAACGCGCCCGTAGGCCCCAGCGCGGGATAAGATGCCCGTCTGAAAACACTTGGCACGACCGGGCAAACTGAGCGCCTGGCTTGCACCCATTTTTAAAGGTCGTTGTGATATCTGCCGCCATCGAGCTGGTCTTCAACATCGCCATCCTGGTGGCGTTGACCCTGATCTCGGGCTTCATCCGCCAGCGAGAGGACAGCACCACGCGTGAGGCCGTGCTGCAGGGCCTGCTGTTTGGTCTGGCCGCGGTGATTGGCATGTACCGCCCGATGGTGCTCGGGCCGGGGCTGATCTTTGATGGCCGCTCGGTCATGATCAGCGTGTGCGCCCTGTATTTCGGGCCGCTGGCCGCGCTGGTCTCGGCGGCCGTGTCACTGCCCTACCGGCTGCATGTGGGTGGTGCGGGCGTTTTGATGGGCATGCTGACGATTGTGTTGTCAGCCCTGTGGGGCCTGTACTGGCGCCAGCGCTGGCAGCGCCGCGCCCAACCCATCACCACCCGGGGTCTGCTCACGCTGGGGCTGTGTGTGCATGCCACGCTGCCGCTGCTGACCGTCACCTTGCCGGAACAAGCCGCCCGCGACACGCTGCACAACGTGGCGCTGCCGATGCTGCTCACCTTCCCGCTGATCACGGTGTTGATCGGCAAGATCCTGTCCAGCCAGGCGCAAGCGCTGCAAACCGTGCAGGCCCTGCGCGACAGTGAGTGGCGCCACCGCATGCTGGCCGACAACGTGTCTGACGTGATCTGGACCCTCACGCCTGAGGGCCGCTTCAGCTACGTCAGCCCCTCAGTACAAAAGCTGCGCGGCTTCACCGCCGCAGAGGTGATGCAGCAAACCATGGCCGACGCCCTGTGCCCGGACTCGCTGGCACTCGCCCAGCGGCACCTGCAAGACGCCGTGCGCACCCAAGACCTGAATCGCCCCAACCTGTGCCTGGAGCTGGAGCACCGGTGCAAGGACGGCAGCACCGTCTGGACCGAAGCCACCATCACCGGCCTGCGGGATGCCAACGGGGTGCTGACCGGCGCTCTGGGCGTGAGCCGCGACATCACCGATCGCCGCCGCGCCCAGCAGATCTTGCGCGAATCCAAGGAACTCACCGACGCCATTGTCGAAAACGTGCCGATGATGGTGTTTTTGAAGGAGGCGAAAGACCTGCGGTTTGTACTGTTGAACCGCGCCGGTGAAGAATTGCTGGGGCGTGACCGCCAGAGCCTAGTGGGCAAAAACGACCACGACTTTTTCCCGCCCGAGCAGGCTGCCCACTTCATCGCCCGTGACCGCGAGGTGCTGCAAGCGCCAGGCGTGGTCGAAACGCCTGAGGAACCGATCCACACCGCGCACCAGGGCCAGCGCCTGCTGCACACCCGCAAGGTCAGCATCCGCGGTGCGGATGGCCAGCCCAAATACCTGCTGGGCATCTCCGAAGACATCACCGAGCGCCGCGCCGACGAAAACAAGCTGCTGCTGACCGCCAGCGTGTTCACCCATGCGCGCGAGGGCATCACCATCACCGACGCACGCGGTGTGATTCTGGACGTGAACGGCGCCTTCACCCGCATCACCGGCTACAGCCGCGACGAGGTGCTGGGCAAAACACCCAACCTGCTCAGCTCGGGGCGCCACGCACCCGGCTTTTACAAAGACATGTGGCGCGAGCTGCTGGCCAACGGCCAGTGGTACGGCGAGGTCTGGAACCGCCGCAAGAGCGGCGAGGTGTTTGCCGAGATGCTCAACATCTCCGCCGTGCGCGACGCGCAGGGCAAGACACGCAATTACGTGGCGCTGTTTTCCGACATCACCGCCCTCAAGCAGCACCAGAGCGAGCTCGAGCACATCGCCCATTTTGATGTGCTCACCGGTCTGCCCAACCGGGTGCTGCTGGGTGACCGCATGCACCAGGCCATGGCCCTGGCAACCCGCCAGCAGCAGCAGCTGGGGGTGGTGTACCTGGACCTCGACGGATTCAAAGCCGTGAACGACCGCTACGGCCACGAGGTGGGTGACCAGCTGCTGGTGACCGTGGCCACCCGCATGAAAGCCGCGCTGCGCGACTGCGACACGCTGGGGCGCATCGGCGGCGACGAGTTTGTCGCCGTGCTGCTGGACCTGGCAGACAGCCACAGCTGCATGGCGCTGCTGCAGCGCCTGCTGGACGCGGCCTCGGAACCGGTGCAGCACGGCGAGCTGGTGTTGCAAATCTCGGCCAGCCTGGGTGTCACCCTGTTTCCGCAGGCCGAAGACCTGGAAGCCGACCAGCTGCTGCGCCAGGCCGACCAGGCCATGTACCAGGCCAAGCTCGCGGGCAAGAACCGCTACCACTTTTTTGACGACGCGCAAGACCGCCAGGCGCGTGACCAGCACGAAACCCTGGCCAACATCCGCCAGGCGCTGGCGCGGCGTGAATTTGTGCTGTTCTACCAGCCCAAGATCAACATGCGCAGCGGCGCGCTGATCGGCATGGAGGCCTTGATCCGCTGGCAGCACCCGCAGCAGGGCCTGCTGGCCCCGGCGCACTTTCTGCCCGCCATTGAAGACCACCCGCTGGCGGTGGACGTGGGTGAATGGGTGCTGGCCAGCGCGCTGGCACAGATGGCCCAGTGGCGGGCCGCCGGGCTGGTCCTGCCGGTCAGCGTCAACGTGGGGGCGCGCCAGTTGCAGCAGCCCAACTTTGTCGCGCGGCTGCACGCGCTGCTGGTGGCGCAGCCCACCGTGCCCCCGGGTCAGCTGGAGATGGAGGTGCTGGAAACCAGCGCGCTGGAAGACATTCAGGGCGTGTCAAAGGTGATCCAGGACTGCAGCGACATGGGGGTTCGGTTTGCGCTGGACGACTTTGGCACCGGGTATTCGTCACTCACCTACCTCAAGCGCCTGCCGGTGGCGGTGCTCAAGATCGACCAGAGTTTTGTACGCGACATGCTGGTAGACGCCGACGACCTGGCCATTTTGCAAGGCATCATCGGCCTGGCGGGCGCCTTCCGCCGCGAGGTGATTGCCGAGGGTGTGGAGACCGCCGCCCACGGCCAGCGCCTGCTGCAACTGGGCTGCGAACTGGGCCAGGGCTACGGCATCGCCCGCCCCATGCCCGCAGGCGAGGTGATGGCCTGGGCAGCGCGCTGGCAAGCCAACCCGGTGTGGGCTGCGCCGGTGGATTCGGTGCTTTAGTTTGCTCTTGAACCAATAGCTATCCGCCCTTTTCAGATCAGGGCGTTAAAACACCATTTTTTTTAGCCCTGTGCGCTTTCGTTGTGCCAATCAACGTGTTGGGCTGACATGGGCTGCATCCACGCACGGCAGGGCGACTGGGTTAGGCGCATGCGGTTGGGTGTCACCGAAGAACAGCCCACATCTTTCACGTTAACCCCTAGAGACAGCGTGGCACGTGGCTTGCTAGCATGAATTTGAACTTGACCAAACGGTCAGATTTACCCAAAAGGAGTTGCCCGCGTGTCCTTGTCCCTTGCCCCTGATCTGCGTCCCGGTCGGCTCGACGCTGCTGAGTACGCCAAGCGTTTTGCCGACGCCACGCCGCGTCTGACCCATGCACAAGCCGTGCTCGAAGCCGAGCGCTGTCTGTACTGTTATGACGCCCCGTGCGCCAACGCCTGCCCCACCCACATTGACGTGCCATCGTTCATCCAACGCATCAGCAACGACAACCTGCGTGGCGCCGCGCGTGCCATTCTGGAGGCCAACCCGCTGGGTGGCATGTGCGCCCGCGTCTGCCCCACCGAGAACCTGTGCGAAGCCGTGTGTGTGCGTAACACGCAGGAGGATCGGCCAGTTGCCATTGGCCGCCTGCAGCGCCACGCGGTCGATGCGCTGATGGAGAGCGCCCAGCCGCAGCTCTTCAGCCGCGCCGCGCCCACTGGCAAAAAAATCGCCATCGTCGGCGCCGGCCCGGCGGGACTGTCCTGCGCGCACACGCTGGCCAAACTGGGCCACAGCGTGGTGGTGTTTGACGCCAAGCCTAAGGCCGGCGGTCTGAACGAATACGGCCTGGCCAGCTACAAAACCCCCAACAACTTTGCCCAGGCCGAGGTGTTGTGGTTGTTGTCCATCGGCGGTATTGAGCTTCGGCACAGCTGGCGGCTCGACGGCCTGGCGCAGCTCGACGCACTGCGGCGCGACTTCGACGCCCTGTTTCTGGGCATGGGGCTGCCCAACACGCACCAGCTTGGCGTGCCTGGCGAAACGCTGTACGGCGTGCAAGATGCGGTGGACTTCATCGCCCAGCTGCGCCAGTCTGACGATTTATCGACCCTGCCCGTGGGCCGCCAAGTGGTGGTGATCGGCGGCGGCATGACCGCCGTGGACGCGGCCGTGCAGGCCAAACTGCTGGGCGCGCAAGACGTGCACATGGTCTACCGGCGCGGCCCCGAGGCAATGAGCGCCTCCCAGGCCGAGCAGGAATGGGCAATGACCAACGGCGTGGTCATTCACCACTGGCTGGCACCGGTGGCGGTGCTGCCCAACAGTTTGAAGCCCCCATGCGTGGGTGGCGTGCGCTTTGCCCGGCAAAAAATGGCCGACGGCAAGCTGGTGCCAACCGGCGAGACGCTGGTGCTGGAAGCCGACATGGTGCTCAAGGCCATTGGCCAGACGCTGGGCAACCCGCTGCTGGCGCAGGCCGGTTTTGAGTTGCAGGGTGGCCGCATCGCGACCGATGCCAACGGCCAAACCAACCAGCCTGGCGTCTGGGCCGGTGGCGACTGCCGCGCCGGTGGCCTGGATTTGACGGTGGAAGCGGTGCAGCACGGCAAGTTGTCGGCGCAGGCGATTCACGCCCAGTTGACGGCCTAAGTCGCCATGTTGCCGCTCGTCCAGCACGCTCCCTTGGCTGTCATGGCGGGCGCGACCCGCCATCCCTGGCCGCGAATCGATGGCTGCCGGACCCCGTCCGGCATCACAGACCGCCACACCCGTTGACTATCGACGCCTCACTAGAACTCAAAAGCACACCATGGCCAATTTGACAACCCACTTCATCGGCATCCAAAGCCCCAACCCATTCTGGCTAGCCAGCGCGCCACCCACCGACAAGGCCTACAACGTCAACCGCGCTTTTGAGGCCGGTTGGGGTGGCGTCGTCTGGAAAACGCTGGGCGAGGAAGGTCCGCCCGTGGTCAACGTGAACGGCCCGCGTTACGGCGGGCTGATCAGCCCGGACCGGCGCCTGAACGGCTTCAACAACATTGAACTGATCACCGATCGCGACCTGGCGCTCAACCTCAAGGAGATCACCGAGATCAAGCGACTGTGGCCGGACCGTGCGGTGGTGGTGTCGATCATGGTGCCGTGTAACGAGGATGCCTGGCGCGCCATCCTGCCGCGGGTGGAAGCCACCGGCTGCGACGGCATTGAGCTCAATTTTGGCTGCCCGCACGGCATGAGTGAACGCGGCATGGGTGCGGCGGTCGGCCAGGTGCCCGAGTACATCCAGATGGTGACGCACTGGTGCAAGCAGTACTGCAAGCTGCCGGTGATTGTGAAGCTCACGCCCAACATCACCGACATTCGCCTGCCCGCGCGTGCCGCCAAACACGGTGGTGCCGACGCGGTGTCACTCATCAACACCATCAACTCGATCATGGGTGTCGACCCCTACAGCCTGACCATGGTGCCCAGCACCGGCGGCAAAGGTTCGCACGGTGGTTACTGCGGCCCGGCGGTGAAACCGATCGCGCTCAACATGGTGGCTGAAATTGCGCGCGACCCACTCACCGCTGGTTTGCCGATCTCGGGCATTGGCGGTGTCACCACCTGGCGCGACGCGGTGGATTACATCGCCCTGGGCGCGGGCAACGTGCAGGTGTGCACCGCCGCCATGGTCTATGGCTTCAAGATCGTGCAAGAGATGACCGACGGCCTGTCCAACTACATGGACGAGATGGGTTTCACCAGCATTGACGATTTCAGGGGGCGCGCCGTTCCCACGGTGACCGACTGGAAGCACCTGAACCTGAACCACATCAGCAAAGCCGTCATCAACCAGGACAGCTGCATCGCTTGTGGCCGCTGCCACATCGCCTGCGAAGACACCAGCCACCAGGCCATCACGTTCGAGAAAGACGGCAAACGCCACTTCGAGGTCAAGGAAGACGAATGTGTCGGCTGCAACCTGTGCACCCTGGTCTGCCCGGTGCCCGACTGCATCACCCTGCGCACCGTAGCCCCCGGCGAAACCGATTTACGCACCGGCAAAGTGGTAAGCAGCGAACACGCCGACTGGACCACCCACCCCAACAACCCCGGGCGGGTGGCGGCGTAGGATGATGAAAAAATTTTGAAGGCGACTAGCGGCTGGCATGGGGTGTCTGACGCAGCGGAATCAAGGAGGAGGCTGGGGGCAAGCCCCCAGCCGGGGGACATCCGCGGAGTCAGACACCGCATGTCGGCCGCGGGTAACCGCTGAACACCCAAGCATCGAGAACGGTTTTTAAGCATCAACGCCCCTACCGACAAAGGGCAAGCAGCTATCTATGAAGGAGTAACCCATGAGCAGTATCTTGATCCGCGGCGGCACGGTGGTCAACGCCGACCACGCCTTTCGCGCCGATGTCCTGACCCAAGACGGCCAAATCATCGCCGTCGGCCCTGACCTCCAAGCCCCGGCGGGCGCAACAGTTGTCGACGCAGGCGGCCAGTATGTGATGCCCGGCGGCATCGACCCCCACACCCACATGCAGCTGCCGTTCATGGGCACCACCACCATGGACGACTTTTTCACCGGCACCGCCGCCGGGCTGGCGGGCGGCACCACCAGCATCATCGACTTTGTCATCCCCAACCCGAAACAGTCGCTGATGGAGGCGTACCAGACCTGGCGCGGCTGGGCCGAAAAGTCGGCGGCTGACTACGGTTTTCACGTCGCGGTGACCTGGTGGGACGAATCGGTCAAGCGCGACATGGGCACGCTGGTGCAGCAGGAAGGCGTGAACAGCTTCAAACACTTCATGGCCTACAAAAACGCCATCATGTGCGACGACGAAACGCTGGTCAACAGCTTCAGCCGCGCGCTCGAACTCGGTGCCATGCCCACCGTACACGCCGAAAACGGTGAGCTGGTTTTCCTGCTGCAACAGCAGGTGCTGGACCGCGGCATCACCGGCCCCGAAGGCCACCCGCTCTCGCGCCCGCCGGTGGTGGAAGGTGAAGCCGCCAACCGCGCGATTGCCATTGCCGACGTGCTGAACGTGCCAATCTACATCGTGCACGTGTCGTGCATCGAAGCCGCCGACGCGATTGCCCGCGCTCGCGCCCGTGGCCAGCGCGTCTATGGCGAAGTGCTGGCCGGGCACCTGGCGGTGGACGACAGCGTCTACCGCGACCCCGACTTTGCAAAGGCCGCCGCCCACGTGATGAGCCCGCCGTTCCGACCCAAAGCCCATCAGGAAGCGCTGTGGCGCGGCCTGCAAAGCGGCAATTTGCACACCACCGCCACCGACCACTGCACCTTTTGCGCGAGTCAAAAAGCGGCCGGTGCCGACAACTTTGCCAAGATCCCCAACGGCTGCGGCGGCGTGGAAGAACGGCTGGCGGTGATCTGGGACGAAGGCGTCAACACCGGTCGACTCACACCGTCTGAATTTGTCGCCATCACCTCGGCCAACACCGCCAAGCTGTTCAACCTGTACCCCAAAAAAGGCTGCGTGAGCGTTGGCGCCGACGCCGACCTGGTGGTCTGGGACCCGGCAGGCACCAAAACCCTGTCCGCCAAAACGCATTTCAGCAAGAACGACTTCAACATCTTCGAAGGCCGCACCGTGCGCGGCATCCCCAGCCACACGCTGAGTCAGGGAAAGCTGGTGTTTGTGCAGGGCGACCTGCGCGCCGAGCGTGGTGTGGGGCGGTACATCAAACGCCCGGCGTTTAATGCGAACTTCACGGCGAGTAAGTTGAGGGCGGATGTGATGGCGGTTGGGGCGGTGAAGCGCTGACCTTTTTGCACGACGGGCATGGACGCTTTTCACATGGCTCTTGCTGGTGCGTCTGCGCACGCTGGCGCCTGTTGGCCGGGTTTCGCCCCGGCGGGCGAGGTGCTTGGGGCTTGGGTTGCACCCGCTGGCCGGGGGTGGCCCGGCGGCCACTCCCTTTCTTTTGCGTCGCCAAAAGAAAGGAAGCAAAGAAAAAGCGAGCCCGCTGTTTGTGACCCTGCGCTGCGCTTCGGGCAACCTGCGGTGCTCGCTTCAGGGAGGGGCGCGCTCGAACTCGCTACGCTCAAACAATCGCGCACCCTGATCTCCCTGAAGCTGTGCTCCTCGGCACAAACAGAAGGGCGTAGAGCAGCCCAGTCCGCCTGGCTCGTGGCGCTGCGCGCCACCTTGCCGGACGCGCTGACTCCGTGGCTGTTCAACACAGCACGAGCGAAGCAAAGTGCCGTAGCTCTCGCTGCCGTTGAGGCCGGGC
>Ga0075012_10003898_pt1 | contig 14013 bp, 15 predicted proteins | sample All_14_2_FD_71474 | JGI IMG/M metagenome (GOLD analysis project Ga0075012, IMG submission 71474) | Freshwater microbial communities in response to fracking from Pennsylvania, USA - Allegheny Zone_MetaG_DW_15 | ecosystem: Environmental > Aquatic > Deep subsurface > Groundwater > Drilled... | reverse complement strand
AACCGGGACAGCGTGGTGGCCATCACCGACCGCCTGCCGTGGGTGCTCGGGTTGATCGCCGTCATCACCTTCGGGCTTCTCTTCCTGCTCACCGGCAGCATCGTGCTGCCGTTGAAAGCCATTGTGCTCAATATCCTTTCGCTCACGGCAGCGTTCGGGGCGCTGGTCTGGATCTTCCAGGAAGGTCATCTCTCGGCACTGGGTACGACCCCGACCGGCACCTTGGTGGCCAATATGCCGGTACTGCTGTTCTGTATCGCGTTCGGGCTCTCGATGGACTACGAGGTGTTCCTGCTCGCCCGGATCCGGGAGAACTGGCTCTCGCTGCGCGCCGCCGGCGGGGGCACGCCGCGGCACCTGAACGACGAAGCGGTGGCGCTGGGTCTGGCCCGCACCGGCCGGGTCATCACGGCGGCCGCCCTCGTCATGTCGATCTCGTTCGCGGCACTGATTGCCGCCGAGGTGTCCTTCATGCGGATGTTCGGTGTCGGACTGACGCTGGCCATCCTCGTCGATGCCACCCTGGTCCGGATGGTGCTGGTGCCCGCATTCATGCATGTGCTCGGTGGTTGGAACTGGTGGGCCCCCACACCGCTGGTTCGGCTGCATGACCGGATCGGCATCGACGAGTCCGGCGATGCCGTTCCGGAGCGTCGCCGACAGGTGCCCGCGCCGGTGGCGGACACTGTCTGACGTGTCCCCGCAATCACTGCGGCGCCGCCGTTCGGCACGTGGCTCCGGCGAGCAGCTGCATGACGAGATCCTCGACGCGACCACCGAACTACTGCTGGAGACCGGGCACGCCAAATCGGTGTCCATCCGTGCGGTGGCCCAGCGGGTGGGCGTGACCTCACCGTCGATCTATCTGCACTTCGCCGACAAGGACGCGCTGCTGGACGCGGTGTGCGCGCGGTACTTCGAACGCCTGGACGAGGAGATGCAGCGGGTGGCCGCCGAGCAGACCTCGACCATCGAGGTGCTGCGCGCCCAGGGCCTGGCCTACGTGCGGTTCGCCAGACAGACCCCCGAGCTGTACCGCATCGCGACGATGGGCGAGGGCAATCCCGGTAGCGATGTCGACATGACCTTGGCCAGTTCAGCTTTCGTGCACATGCGCACGACGATCGAGGCTCTGATGGACGAGGGTGTGTACCCGCCCGGTGACTCCACCGCCGCCGCCCTGGAACTGTGGACCGCGGCGCACGGGGTGGCCGCCATGCTCATCGCCAAGCCCTACCTGCCGTGGGGAGATGTCGAACAGTTCACCGACCGTGTGCTGCGGTCGATATGCTGCGGACACATCGCGACGGGCTACATCGGGGTCGACGTGGCTCCCGCCGAGGCCGTCGAGAAACTCAAGGAGCTCAAGACATGAGCGATATCGACAATCCCTTCTTCGCTCGGCTGTGGATGGTGATGTCCGGCCACGAGCCCGAATCGCTGCGGCGGCTCAGAATGGCCAACCTCGCGGGCCTGACCGGGCGCGTCCTGGAAGTCGGCGCCGGAACGGGCACCAACTTCGCGCACTACCCGGACGGTGTCAGCGAGGTGGTGGCACTGGAGCCCGAGGTGCGGCTGGCCGAAGTGGCCCGCCGGGCCGCGGCGGCGGCACCGGTGCCGGTGACCGTCAGCACCGCCACCATCGAGGAGTTCGGCGCGGACGAATCGTTCGATGCCGTCGTGTGCTCGCTGGTGCTGTGCTCCGTCGACGACCCTGATGCGGTTGTGCGGCAGCTGTATTCGATGCTCAAGCCGGGTGGCCAGCTGCGCTACCTGGAACACGTCGCCGGAGTCGGCGCACGCGCGACGTTGCAGAAGGCGGCGGACGCGACGGTGTGGCCCCGGCTGCTCGGGAACTGTCACACCCACCGCAACACCGAGGCGTCCATCGCGGCGGCGGGCTTCTCGGTCGCGGGCTCGCGGCGCGAGCAGACCCTGCCGGCATGGCTGCCGTTACCGGTGTCCGAGTTCGCCATCGGACGTGCGGTCCGGCCCTAACGACCCAGAAGGGCGGGCAACCGCTGCAGGAGTTGGGGCAGCGCGGTGGCCGAGGTCTCGCGCACCACGGCGGTGGCGGCTTCCGACAGCGGGGTGGGCTGCGGATTGACCTCGATGACCGGAATACCGTTGGCCAGCGCGGCTTCCGGCAATCCAGCGGCGGGGTAGACCACCGATGAGGTCCCGACCACGATCACCACATCGGCCTTGGCGACGGCCTGCACCGAGAGGTCCCAGGCATCGTCGGGCAGCCCCTCGCCGAACCACACCACATTCGGCCGGATCAGGCCGCCGCATGCGCAGCGCGGCGGCTCGATGACCTCGACCGGTGCCGGCATGGCCGGTAGTTCTCCGGTGTAAGGGCTGCCGCAGGCGTCGCAGCGGAACTCGAACAGGCTGCCGTGCAGGTGGTACACCCGGTTGCTGCCGGCCCGCTCGTGCAGGTTGTCCACGTTCTGGGTCACCACATGCACCTCGGCGTAGTCCTCCCACGCCGCGACCGCCAGGTGGCCGGGATTCGGGTTGACCGCACTCATCATGTGATGTCGCCACAGATACCACGCCCACACCCGTTCGGGGTGGCGCTGCCAACCGTCACTGCTGGAGATCTCGTAGGGGTCGACGTTGGCCCACAGACCCGTCTCGACATCGCGGAACGTCGGCACCCCGCTCTCTGCGGACATGCCTGCACCGCTCAGCAGCGTCACTCGCACCTCACCAAACTATCGTGCGTGCGACATACTGGGCACGTGGGAGGTCTGGGGGAGTGGGTCCGGCTCGATCAGCGTGCCGGTGCCCCGCTGTTCGATCAGCTGAGGACGCAGATCATCGGTGGCGTGCGCGACGGCAGGCTCACACCCGGCACCCGGTTGCCGACGGTCCGTGACCTTGCCGGGCAACTCGGCCTGGCGGTGAACACCGTGGCGCGGGCCTACCGTGAGCTCGAAGCCGCCGGAGTGCTCGAAACGCGGGGCCGGTTCGGCACATTCGTCGCGCGGGTCGACCCGGCCGACAACGCGATGGCCGCGGCCGCGCACGCGTTCGCCGAGACGGCCCGCGCCCAGGGTCTCGGCAGGGACGAGGCGTTTCGTTATCTGGACGCCGCTTTCGACTAACCGGTCCAGCGCAGCACGTCCAGCGCGACGGCCACGCTGACACTCTGCTCGGCCAGCGGCCGCGGCAACAGTTCGTCGGCCCGGGCGAGCCTGCGCAGCAGCGTGTTGCGGTGCGTGTAGAGCCGCGCCGCCGCGCGCGATGCGTTGCACTGGCTGGCAATGAATACCCGCACGGTCTCCTGCAACTCGGTGCCCGCGGTGGCGAGTTCGCCGAGCACGCGAGCGACGAAATCGGCGCTGCGGTCGGGATCGGCGGTGATCAGGGAGACCATCTCGACATCGGTGAATCTGGCCATCTGCTGACGGGAATGCAGCCGCGCCATCATCTGCTGGGTGATGATCGCTTCGAAATGGCTGCGCCGGAAACCGTCCAGGCCGTCGCCGGTGGTGCCGACCGCCACCCGGATATCGGCACTGTCGCGCACCGCCGCGTCCAGAACGTCCAGATCGAGGGCGCCCGGTGCCCATACCCAGCGGGTGGCGCTGCTGGCCAGCACACTCAGCGGCCGCCCGCCGCCGGCCCGGCCGAGGGCTTCGGCGGCTCGGTCCAGTCGGGTCAGATCGCCGTCATGGGTGTCGGTCCAGATGACGGCCGCGGTGTGGCAGCCGGTCAGGGCGTACCCCAGGCGCTGTTCGGCCCGGGAACGCGGAATGGGCGCACCGTCGAGCAGCAGTGCGACGGTCTCCCGGCGCTCGGCGTGACTGCCGTGCGTGAGTTCGTCACGCTCCAGGTCGATCTGCGCGGCGATACCGGCCAGCGTCGCGTCGACGAACGCACTGATGGATCGTGAACAGGCCTGCAGCAGATCGTGTAACTCGGTGGCGTCGGAGGTCAGCTCGAAGGCGATCTCCATCAACCGCCGCCAGGCCACGCCCTCACCCACCCGGTAGGCATCCAACGGGAACGCGTTCACCCCGCGGCGCACCAGTTCCCGTGCGATGCTCAACGGTTCCGGCCCGGTGTTGGGCGGCACCGGCGCACCCGGATCGCGGACATTGGCGGTACTCCAGAAGAACAGGTTGGCGCGGTTGCTGCGACTGACCGCGGCGGCGAGTTCCGGGTCCGCGGCGATGGCCGGACTGGCGGCCAGCACGGCCTGGTCGAGTTCGTCGAGCCATTCCGGGCGGGCATTGGACACGATCTGGGCGCACTGCCGGATCAGCTCCCTGACCCGGGGTGACGGCAGCGGCTCAGTCATGGTTGCAGCGTAGAAGGCTGGTGCATTGTGCACCAGCATTTCGCCTTTATGGGATGTTTGGACCTGGCTGCACCCCGGTCCGCGCCGCGACGATCAACGCATGGAATCAGTCGATGTGGTGATCGTTGGAGCCGGGATCTCCGGTATCGGGGCTGCCTACTATCTGCAGCGCGAACATCCCGGCCGTAGCTTCGCCATCCTGGAGTCCCGCGGGGCGACGGGCGGCACGTGGGACCTCTTCCGCTACCCCGGGATCCGGTCGGACTCGGATCTGCACACCTTCGGCTACGAGTTCAAACCGTGGCGCGACGAACACGCCATTGCCACCGCCGACAAGATCCTCGCCTACCTGCGTGAGACCGTGGACGAGAACGGCATCGAGGACAAGATCCGGTTCCATCACCGCGTGCTGGGCGCCGCGTGGAACAGCGCCGACGCCCGCTGGATCGTCGACGTGGAACACGACGGCGGACGGTTCGAACTCAGCGCCAACTGGCTGTTCTGCGCCGGGGGGTACTACCGCTACGACGAGGGCTTCACCCCGGAGTTCGCCGGGCGGGAGCGGTTCGGCGGACAGATCATCCACCCCCAGCACTGGCCGGAGGACCTCGACTACACCGGCAAGAAGGTGGTGGTGATCGGCAGCGGCGCCACCGCGGTGACGCTGGTGCCGTCGATGGCGGCGACCGCCGGGCACGTGACGATGCTGCAGCGCTCACCGACCTATGTCATGCCGGTGCCCGCCAAGGACGGCTTCGCCAACGTCGCGCGCAAGCTGCTCGGCGATGACCGCGGGTATGCGCTGGCGCGCCGCAAGAACATCGCCAAACAGCGCGGGGTCTACACCTTCTGTCAGAAATACCCGACCGCGGCCCGGTGGCTGATCCGCCGGATCAACGCCAGCAAGCTGCCCGCCGGCTACCCGGTCGACGAGCACTTCAGCCCGCGCTACAACCCGTGGGATCAGCGGCTGTGCGCGGTGCCCGACGCCGACCTTTTCGAGGCCATCAGCAACGGCAGCGCATCGGTGGTCACCGATCGGATCTCGAACTTCACCGAGACCGGCGTCGCACTGGAGTCCGGACGCGAGCTCGACGCCGATATCATCGTCACCGCAACGGGATTGAATGTTCAGCTGTTCGGCGGGATCACCCTGTCGGTGGACGGCGAACCCGTCGACTTCGCGCAGACCGTGGCCTACAAGGGCATCATGCTCAGCGGCGTGCCGAACTTCGCGTTCGCCTTCGGCTACACCAATTCATCGTGGACACTCAAGGTCGGGCTGCTGTGCGAGCATTTCTGCCGGCTGCTGCGCTACATGGACGAGCACGGATACGACAGTGTGCGGCCGGAATTCGATGATCCGGGGATGCCCACCAAGCCGCTGCTGGACTTCGGCGCCGGGTATGTGCAGCGGGTCATCGACGAGATTCCCCGCCAGGGAGTTCGCGGTCCGTGGCAGATGACGATGAACTACACCGTCGACGCCGACGTGCTGCGCAACGGCCCCGTCGAAGACTCGTCGCTGAAATTCGGTGCGCTCAGCCGAATTCCAGCCGCGTTGTGACCCCGCGCAACTGGTCGAGCACCGGCAGCCGGTAGGACGCCCAGATCAGCGCGTTGAGCACCGTGCCACGCCCGCTCGGTAGCTCCACATCGTGGGCCGCGCGCACCCCCGGGATGGTGGTGGCCAGCTCTGCCGCCCGTGCCGGCGACAGGCTGAACGGCATCGGCGGCACCCGGTAGCGCAACGACGGGCGCAGCAGACCCTGACGCGCCCACCAGGCGAACCAGTACGGCGGCAGGTCGAACATCATCTGCCCGCCCGGAAATCGCTTGGCGCATTCGGTGATCAGCCCGAGCGCCTCGGTCGGCTGCAGGTACATCAGCAGCCCCTCGGCGGTGATGAACACACCGTTGGTGGCGTCGATATCGTCCATCCAGCTGTAGTCCAGCGCCGACTGGGCACTGCTGGACACCCGCTCCGAGGGTGGCAGCAGCTTGTCCCGCAGCGCCACGATCGGCGGCAGGTCGACGGTGTGCCAACGGAATCGGTCACCGACACCGGCCCTATTCAGGCGGTAGAAGCTGGTCTGCAACCCTTCCGCGAGGGCCACCACGGTGGCATCGGGATGGTCGCGCAGATAGTTCGTCGTCTCGCGGTCGAAGGCCAGCGCCCGCAAGGCCATGTCCTGGCGGTTGGCGAAGCCGAACTTCCCGAAATCGAAGTCGATGGCGTCCACCAGGTCCACCGCCACCGGGTCGTCGATGATCCGGTCGGCACGGCGGGCTTCGGTGGCGCGGACCAGCAGGGTCAGCAGCGCGGTCTCGGACACGCCGGTCAGGGCGCTGGCGTCGGCTCTCGGAGAGGTCACATGGTCGAATGTACCTACGCGAGGACTTTGTCCAGGGTGCGCAGGTTGCGGGTGGTGGTGCAGGACTTGTAGCGCTTCTTGCCCATCGTCTTGCCGATCGCCGAGTTCAGCGTCGCCGACCGGGCCACCTGCCAATAGAGCACCCCGTCTCCGCGGGCGGCGGTCTCCCCGGCTGCGTCGGCGAGCGCCACCAACTCCTGCAGCACGTCCGCGTCGCTGACGAAGGTGACATAGGAATGGTGTTCGGGTACCGCACGCTCGAACGGATAACTCGCGGAGATGTCGGCGACGACGTCCAACGGGTAGGCCAACACCCAGGCGTCGTAGCCGAAATTCTCCCGCAGCGCGGCCTCGGCCGCCGCGCGCACCGCCGCCGCCGACGACGGGCTGTCCAGCAGAACGTTCCCGCTGGCCAGCACGGTCTTCACCGCGGTGAAGCCGGCCGCGGTGAACACCGCCGCCACCTCGGCCATCTTGAGGGTGACCCCGCCGACGTTCACCCCGCGCAGGAACGCGGCGTACCGCGTCACCGACCGAACTCCAGCAGCGTGATGGACGGCCGCGCCCGGCGGAAGGCACCGATCCGGTCCAGCACCGGCAGGCTCGCGAGTTTCCACACCCCGCGACCGGGTGGCAGGGTGATATCGCGGGCGGCGCGCACACCCTCGATACTCCCGGCCAGCGCCAACGCCTCGTCGGCGGTCATCGCGAACGGCATCGGCGGGGCGATGTAGCGGTCGGACAGTTTCAGCCCGGTCAGGGTGCGCCGGCTGAACCAGTGCGGGATCGAATCGAACATCATCTGCCCGCCCGGGAACCGGGCCGCGCAGTCGGCGATCAGGCCCAGCGAATCCTCGGGCTCCAGGTACATCAGCAACCCCTCGGCCGTGACGAACACACCGTGCTCGGTGCTCACCTGGTCCATCCAGCTGCGGTCCAGGGCCGACTGCGGCAGCTCGATGATCCGGTCGTTGCGCAGCAGCAACCGGCGGCGCAGCTCCATCACCGGCTCCAGATCGATGGAGTACCAGGTCAATTCGTCGGCAACGCCAGCACGGGCCAGTCGCCAGAAACTGGTCTGCAGGCCCTCCGCGAGGGCCACCACCGACGCCTTCGGATGAGCCGTCAGATAGTCGATGGCCGCCGCGTCGAAAGCCCGGGCGCGCAACGCGTGCGACTGATTGGGTTTGCCGAACTTGCGGTAGTCGTATCCGATGCTGTCGAGCATGGTGACCGCCCACGGGTCCCGGATCACCCCGTCGGAGCGCTTCGCCTCAGAGCCGCGGTTGTGCAGGGTCCAGAGGGTGGTCGTGGACACGCCCTCCAAACTGGTGCCGTCGATCCCACCCAGATGACTCATGTCCCCGATCGTAGAGTCGTACCCTCGTGGCATGGGGCGCCAGGTTTTCGACGACAAGCTGTTGGCATTGATCAGTGGGAACTCGCTGGGGGTGCTGGCCACCGTCAAGAAGGACGGCCGGCCGCAGCTGTCCAACGTGTCCTACTGGTTCGACGCGCGTCGGGTGGCCCTGCTGGTGTCGGTCACCGAACCGCGGGCCAAGACCCGCAATCTGCGCCGCGACCCACGAGCGTCCATCCATGTGTCCTCCGATGACGGCTGGGCCTACGCGGTCGCCGAGGGTGACGCCCTGCTCACCCCGCCCGCCGCGAATCCCGGGGACGAGACCGTCGAAGCGTTGATTTCCTTGTACCGCAACATCGCCGGTGAACACCCGGACTGGGACGATTATCGCCGGGCCATGGTCGACGACCGGCGGGTGCTGCTCACCCTGCCGATCAACCATCTGTACGGGATGCCGCCGGGCATCAGGTGACAGGGCTAGGCTGACCCCATGGCCGACGAGACTCCCGAAGACGACACCAAACGCAAGTTCCGGGAGGCGCTGGAGCGGAAGAAGACGCAGACCGCCGAGGGCGTGTCGCACGCCGACGCCGGGCGCAAACAGTCCCGCGGCGCGCACGGCCCGGTGGAGAACCGTCGCGAGTTCCGCCGCAAGAGCGGTTAGCTCGCCAACCGGCGGGCCGCCACGAGCGCGGCCAGCATGAGCGCGACGAAGTACAGTCCGAGGTCCTTCAGCCCCCAGCCCACCGCGGCCAGGGTGGTCGCGCCCGCGACGCACAACAGTGCGCCGACCGCCGCGCTGCGCGGTCCCGGACCGTCGACCGTGCCGCCGTCCCAATAAGGCAGCGGATTGTTCTCCAATGGCCGCAACGCCACGAACAACGCCGCCACCAGGACGACCATCAAGGCCAGCTGGGCGATACTGAGCGCCACGAAGTGCGGTTGGCCCGGGTAGCGGGGCAGACCCAGCAGGTCGAAGGCCAGGTGCACGCCCAGCAACGCCGGGATGTGCCACAGGTACAACGTCATCGCCCCGCTGTTCCCGATGGCGACCAGCCACCAGACCCGAGGCCGCCGGGCCCACCGCCCGATCGTGGGGGCGAGCGCAATCGCGAACGCGCACATCATGATTGCGTGCCCCGCCAGCAGCAGTGACGGTGGCGTCATGTTCTTGAGCTGCTGTCCCTCGATGCCGACCAGGCTCAGCTCGTACGGGCCGAACCGGGCCAGGGCGATGTTCACCGCCAGCATCGCCGCCCCGAGGATGGTCGCGTTCGACCGGGTGAGCAGCCGGTACCGGTAGGCGACGCCGAACATGCCGGGCACCAGCCACGCCGCGAGATTGGCGTAGCCCAGCCAGGTCCAGTCCGGGTCGTGCACCCGGATCACGTCGATGACCGCCACCGCCGCGTAAAGCGTCGCGACGGCCACGATGAGCCGGCCGGTGGTGCTGATCCGGGTGAGCAGCGGAACCGTCGCCAACACAAGCACATAGGCACCCAGGAACCAGAGCAGCTGAATCGAGATACCGGCCAGCGGTTCGTACACGTGCACCGGCAAGACCCGATGGGCCACCAGCAACGCGAGGAACCAGAACGCAAGGTAGTAGAACACCGGGCGGTAGAGCCGGGTGCAGCGCTTGAGCAGCCACCCGCCCCAGGGACCGCCGTAGGCCGTCGCCGAGGCGGCCACCCCGGCGAAGAAGAACAGCGGCATGATCTGGAACACCCAGGTCAGTGCCTGGAACACCGCCGCCGTGGTGAGCAGGTTCTCCCAGTAGAAGACCCCACCGCGAATGATGCTGGTGGCCATGACGGTGTGCCCGATGACCACCCCGACCAGGGCGGTGATCCGGATGACGTCGATGGCCCGGTCCCGATCCACAGGTGTCGCGGCGGTGACGTCGGCGACCGTGGGGAACGCGGCGATGGGCATGCCCCAGAATCTAGAGGCCGGCGCCGCGTCGCACCTGAGTAGAACCACTCAGTCGGCGGCGCGGCTGCGCTGGATGAGGATGGCGGCCAGGCACACCGACGCCAGCACCGCCACCGCGGCCGCGAAACTCACCCCGGCGGTGCGCAGCCCCCAGGCCTGGGCCGCCACGCCGACCCCGACCACCGGCAGCGAGATCGCGACATAGGCCACCACGAAGTAGGTCGAGCTGACCTCACCGCGCCGCCCGGCCGGTACCTGCTCGACCACTGCCGCCAGACCGCGGCTGAAGCTGATGCCCTGTCCGGCACCCGCCACCAGGGCCGCGACGATGATCCCGGGCAGCGACGAAAATGTCAGCGCCACAGCCAGAATCACCATTGCCAGCACCAGGATCGCGCAGCCCCAGGCGACCGCCGTCGCTGCAACGATGCGGCGACCGATCAGCTGTGCCACCGGAGAGGCCAGGAAGATCGACCCGGCAATGGCGCCGGCGACAGCGTGGTTGTCCACGCCGACCACCTCGGAGACGAACGACGGTGCGATCGCGGCGAACAGGCCCGTCACCGCGAAGCCGGCGAAAGCGGCGGTGGAGGCGGTGACGAACACGCCGCGCACCTCGGCGGGCACGGCGAGGCGCTGCACGCCGATCCGGCCGGTGCGCGACGAGGTCTCCGGCGCGGCGAGCACCGCCGCCACGGCCAGGCTCGCCAACGCGATGTGCACGACGAACGGCATCGTCAACGGGTGCGCCACGTACTCGGCGAGCAGGCCCGCCAGCACCGGCCCGATGCCCAGACCTCCGATGTTGACGATGGTGGCCACCGTCGCGGCCCGTTCCTGCTGGGCGGCCGGCAGTGCCTCCACCACCGCCGCGGTCGCCGTGCCGGTGAACAGCCCCGCCGACAGCCCGGACAGCAGCCGGCCCACGAGCAGAAGCGCCACATCATCGGCGATCAGGAACACCACGGCGCTGGCGATCGCCGCGGCCAGTCCGGCCAGCAGCACCGGCCGGCGGCCCACCGCATCGGACCAGCCGCCGAACAGCAGCAGCGCGCCGAGCACGCCCACCGCGTACGCCGCGAAGATGACGGTGGTGGTGACGACGGAGAAGTGCATCCGTTCGGCGTAGAGGGCGTACAGCGGGGTCGGCAGGGTGGTGCCGACCATGACGGCGGCGAAGGCATAGGCCAGTGCAGCGAACGCAAAGGACCGGCGGCGGGTGTTCACTCGGGTGAACAACACCGCCGCCGGGCCGGGTAATCCGGGTGGTTGGTGCGCCGCGCTAGTGCGCGACCGCCTTCTCGGCTCCCACACCGGTCAGCGAGCGGACCTCCATCTCGGCGGCGATCGCCGGGTCGCCGGTGTCCTTGGAGGTGAGGGTGCCGATGATGCCCAGCGCGAAGGCCAGCGGGATGGACACGATGCCCGGGTTGGCCAGCGGGAACCAGGCGAAATCGGCACTCGCGATCATCGATGTCTTGGTACCGGAAACGGCCGGGGAGAAGACGATCAGCACGATGGTGGAGATCAGGCCGCCGTACATGCTCCACAGCGCACCGCGGGTGTTGAACCGTTTCCAGTACAGCGAGTAGACGATGGTCGGTAGGTTGGCCGCGGCCGCGACGGCGAAGGCCAGCGCCACCAGGAACGCGATGTTCTGGCCGTTGGCCAGGATGCCCAGACCGATGGCCAGGATGCCCAGCACCACCGCGGTGATGCGGGAGACCTTCACCTGCTCTGCCTCCGTCACGTTGTGGCTCTTGAGGACACTGGCGTACACATCGTGGGCGAAGGACGCCGATGCGGTGATCGTCAACCCGGCGACCACGGCGAGGATGGTGGCGAAGGCGACCGCGGAGATGATGCCCAGCAGGACCACGCCGCCCAGTTCCAGGGCCAGCAGTGGGGCCGCGGAGTTCACCCCGCCGGCGGCGCCGAGGATGCGGTCCGGGCCGACCAGGGCCGCCGCGCCGTACCCGAGCACCAAGGTGAACAGGTAGAACGCGCCGATCAGGGCGATGGCCCACACCACGCTGCGGCGGGCTTCCTTGGCGGTGGGGACCGTGTAGAACCGCATCAGCACGTGCGGCAGGCCCGCGGTGCCGAGCACCAGCGCCACCGCCAGTGAGATGAAGTTGATCTGGCTGGTCAGCGATCCGCCGTACTGGGCGCCCGGTGCGAGCACGTCGCGATTGGCCACACCCTCGGTGGTGGCCCCGGAGATGGCGGTCTGGGCTGACCCGAGAATCTCGGAGAAGTTGAGGCCGAACTTGGCCAGCACCATCACGGTCATGAACCCGGCGCCGGCGATCAGCAGCACCGCCTTGATGATCTGCACCCAGGTGGTGCCCTTCATGCCGCCGACGAGCACGTAGACGATCATCAGGACGCCGACGACGGCAATCACGAGCGACTGGCCGGCGCGGCTGTTGATGTTCATCAGCAGCGCCACCAGGCCGCCGGCACCGGCCATCTGGGCGAGCAGGTAGAACAGCGAGACCGTCAGCGTGGTGGTGGCCGCCGCCAATCGGACCGGGCGCTGCTTGAGCCGAAAGCTCAGCACATCGGCCATGGTGAATTTGCCGGTGTTGCGCAGCAATTCGGCCACCAGCAGCAAGGCGACCAGCCAGGCGACCAGGAAGCCGATGGAGTACAGGAAGCCGTCATAGCCGTAGACGGCGATGGCGCCGGCGATGCCGAGGAAGCTGGCGGCCGACAGGTAGTCACCGGCGATGGCGATACCGTTCTGCGGGCCGGAGAAGGCCCGGCCGCCGGTGAAGAATTCATCGGCGGTGGCGTTGCGCTTGCTGGCCCGGATCACCACGACCATGGTGACCACGACGAACAGCCCGAAGATGGCCATGTTGGCGACGGGATTACCCACCGTTTGGGTGGCGGCCAGGAGGTTCACTGCAGGGGTCCTTCCAGCTCGTTGCGAATGGCTTCGGCGCGCGGGTCCAGCTCGCGGTTCGCGAACCGGACATACAGACCGGTGATGACGAACGTCGTGAGGAACTGCCCGAGCCCGATGATCAGCCCGACGTTGACGTTGCCGAACAGCCGGGTGGCCATGAAGTCGTGGGCGAACGCGCCCAGCAGCACGTAGATGCCGTACCAGATCAGGAAGAACGCGGTCATCGGGAAGACGAACCTGCGCAGCCTGCTGCGCAGGTCCTGGAACTCGGGGCTGGCCTGCATGGCGAGGAACTCCTCGCCGGTGGGCGCAGGTCGCGCGGGTATATCGATCTCGGGCACCGGGGACTCCTGACGTTGACTGTGAACCAGCTCGACCCCGAATCTAATTGAGATGCAGGTCACAAATCCGGGTCAAACGGCGAAGCCGGGCAGCGGTGCGGTGAGCGGTCAGTCAGCGGCGGTGAGCGGTTGCAGCGCGCCGAGCAGCTGGTTGAAAGCTTCGGTCATGGAGGGGTGGGTGTAGATCGAATCCCGGAGTTCGGTTGCGGTGATGTGGTGGCGCATCGCGAGCGCCACGGTGTTGATCACCTCATGGGAGTCGTAGCACAGCAGCGCCGCGCCGAGGATGAGATCGGTCGCGGTGTCGACGACGACCTTCATCATGCCCTCGGGCTCGCCCACGATACGGGCACGGGGAACGGTCGCCATGTTCGCAACCCGCATGGCGGCGACTGCGATGTCGAACCCCGCGGCGATCGCCTCGCGCTCGGTCAAACCGACCCGGCCCAGCGGCGGCGTCGTGAACAACGCGTACGGCACGGCTGCCCGGTCACGTGTGCTTCGGGTGCCGTCGCCGGTCAGCTGGTCGAGCACGATGCGGTAGTCGTCCAGTGAGATGTAGGTGAATTGCGGGCCGCCGTTCACGTCGCCGGTGGCGAAGATGTGCGGCTGGTTGGTGCGCAGATGCTCGTCGACGAGCACGGCGCCGGATGGCGCGAGCTGGACACCGGCCGCGGCCACGTCGAGTTCGGCGGTGACGGGTTCGCGTCCCAGCGCGACCAGGATGGCGTCCGCCTCGACGGTATGGGCCGAGCCGCCGGCCAGGTAGCCCA